>Ga0207068_1012_pt1 | contig 77816 bp, 59 predicted proteins | sample Alteio_BWMinCont_23_FD_153475 | JGI IMG/M metagenome (GOLD analysis project Ga0207068, IMG submission 153475) | Enriched cells from forest soil in Barre Woods Harvard Forest LTER site, Petersham, Massachusetts, United States -... | ecosystem: Environmental > Terrestrial > Soil > Temperate forest >... | reverse complement strand
TCGATCAAAGCCATGCCGGCTGTGCGTGCACTTGCAAAACAAATGAATGTGGATTTAAACACAGTGATAGCCAGCGGTCCGCAAGGTCAAATCACAATCGATGATGTAAAAAAAGCAGCAGGACCATCATCTAAGCTGTCTGGGAATGTTGAAGCATTACATGGTGTGCGACGTTCGATGGCAACAGCCATGGAACGATCACATCAAGAAGTAGTACCCGTGACAATTGTTGACGACGCGGATGTGACAGAAACAAAAATCGATTTTTCTACGGCACTTTTACGAGCCATCGTTATTGCAGCGAAAGCAGAACCTTCACTCAATGCCTGGTATGATGGAAAAAATAAAGAGCGTTGTTTACATGAAGACGTGAATATTGGTCTTGCGATGGATACAGAAGAAGGATTATTTGTTCCTGTATTAAAAAATTGTGGCAATAAAACCCCCCAAGAATTACGCGAAACGATTGATAATTTCAAACAATCCGTACGTGCACGTAATGTTGCACCGAGTGATTTACAAGGTGCAACAATCACACTTTCTAATTTCGGCACGATTGCAGGACGTTATGCAACGCCTATCGTGATACCTCCGATGGTTGCTATTTTAGGGTGTGGTAAATTACGTGAAGAAGCGCGAGTGATTGATGGCAAAATTGCAGTACGCCGCATTGCACCGTTATCACTGACATTTGATCATCGTGCAGTGACGGGTGGAGAAGCAACACGATTTTTGGCGGCGGTGATTCAGTTTTTGGAAGGGCGCTAGTTCTCGTCATCAGAGCACCCTTCGAGACGGCACTTCGTGCCTTCTCGAAGGGTGCTCAAGATGACAAGGGTCAAAAAAACAAGGATTGGTTATGACAAGTTCCCTCAATTTTCATCTCAGTGAAACAGCAACAATGATACGCGATTCTGTACGCAATTTTGCGAAGCTGGAAATTGCCCCACATGCACAAACCATCGACCATGAAAATCAATTTCCCCATGGACTCTGGAAAAAATTAGGTGAGATGGGATTATTAGGCATTACTGTTGAAGAAGAATATGGTGGAACAGGTTTAGGTTATCTTGAACATGTCATTGCGATGGAAGAAATCAGTCGTGCTTCTGGATCGGTCGGCTTGAGTTATGGCGCTCATTCTAATCTCTGTGTAAATCAAATTCGCTTAAACGGTACCGTTCAACAAAAGAAAAAATATCTACCCAAATTGTGTAGCGGCGAACACATCGGTGCACTTGCGATGAGTGAAGCTAATGCAGGTTCTGATGTGATGAGTTTGCAATTACGTGCTGAGAAAAAAGACCAGCACTATGTTTTGAATGGCACTAAAATGTGGATCACCAATGGTCCCGATGCAGATGTTCTTGTTGTGTACGCACGTACAGAAAAAAACACAGGAAAACACGGCATTACCGCATTTCTAGTCGAAAAAAATTTCTCAGGATATTCTACCGCACAAAAACTGGATAAATTAGGCATGCGTGGATCCAGTACCTGTGAACTTATTTTTGAAAATTGTCAGGTGCCGGAAGAAAATGTGTTGGGTGAAGTGAATCACGGCACAAGAGTATTAATGAAAGGATTGGATATCGAACGTTTAATTTTAGCAGCAGGACCTGTGGGCCTCATGCAAGCGTGTCTTGATGTTGTATTGCCTTATGTGCATGATCGAAAACAGTTCGGCCAGGCAATCGGTGAATTTCAACTTATTCAGGCAAAATTAGCTGATATGTACGTGGGTCTCATGTCGTCACGTTCATTTTTGTACGCTGTTGCCAATGCAGCAGACCGTAGTCAAATTTCACGAAAAGATTCAGCAGCGGTTATTTTGTATGCTTCAGAAAAAGCAACATGGATGGCATTGCAAGCCATACAATGTTTAGGCGGTAATGGTTATATTAATGAATTCCCAACAGGTCGATTATTACGCGATGCGAAATTATATGAAATTGGCGCAGGCACATCAGAAATTCGTCGCATTTTAATTGGTAGAGAATTATTTGTAGAAAAGGATGGCGTGTGACAACCATACAAACGCAACTTGACACCAAATCAGATATTTTTCGACGTAATGCAGAAGCCATGCAGCAACAAGTTCAAGATTTGAAACAAAAACTTGCTGCAATCTATCAAGGCGGAAATGAAACAGCACGAGCGCGACATAGCGAACACGGAAAATTATTGCCGCGTGACCGCATACAATTATTACTCGATTCAGGCTCTGATTTTTTAGAATTATCCGCACTCGCAGGTTTTGAATTATATGACGATGACATTCCGGCAAGCGGCATTATCACGGGTGTTGGACGCATTCATGGCATCGAATGCATGTTGATTGTGAATGATGCGACAGTGAAAGGCGGAACCTATTATCCAATCACCGTTAAAAAACATTTACGCGCACAAGAAATCGCATCCGAAAATCATTTGCCTTGTATTTATCTAGTTGACTCAGGCGGCGCATTTTTACCGAAACAAGATGAAGTATTTCCAGATGTAAATCATTTTGGACGAATTTTCTTTAACCAAGCAAATATGTCAGCCCAAGGTATTCCGCAAATCGCAGCTGTGATGGGCTCATGTACAGCAGGCGGCGCTTACGTTCCAGCAATGGCCGATGAATCCATTATGGTTCGTAATCAAGCCACGATTTTTCTTGCAGGTCCTCCATTAGTAAAAGCGGCAACCGGTGAAGTGGTAACGGCAGAAGCGTTAGGTGGCGCGGATGTCCATTGTCGTATTTCGGGTGTTTCCGATCATTATGCAAATAATGATGAACATGCTTTAAAAATCGTACGCCGAATTGTTTCGAATTTAAATTATCAGAAAAAAACTTCGCTCGTGTTGCGCGAACCAGAAGAACCTGTGCTCGATCCTACAGAATTATACGGTATTATTCCTGCTGATCCACGCTATCCATTTGATGTACGCGAAGTGATTGCACGCATCGTCGATGGTTCACAATTTGATGAATTCAAAGCAGTCTATGGCAAAACATTGGTGTGTGGTTTCGCCCATTTGTATGGCATGCCCGTCGGCATTATCGCGAATAATGGCATTTTAGTTTCTGAATCGGCATTAAAAGGCACGCATTTTATTGAATTGTGTTGTCAGCGCGGTATCCCACTTATTTTTTTACAAAATATCACAGGATTCATGGTGGGCAGCAAGGTTGAATCGGAAGGCATTGCAAAACATGGCGCGAAGTTAGTCACCGCTGTTGCGTGTGCAAAAGTTCCTAAGATCACTGTGATTATTGGCGGCAGTTATGGTGCAGGAAATTATGCTATGTGCGGACGCGCCTATGGACCGCGTTTTTTATATATGTGGCCTAATGCAAAAATTGCGGTCATGGGTGGTGAGCAAGCAGCCAATGTGTTAGCGCAAGTCACGGGTGAAAAAAAAATACGTCTAGGAATAGAATGGAGCCAAGCAGAAGAGGATGCGCTCAAAGCGCCGATTCTCGCGCAATATGCAAAACAAAGTCATGCGTATTATTCCAGTGCGCGCTTATGGGATGATGGCGTAATCGATCCGATTGAAACACGAAAAATACTGGGACTGAGTCTTTCTGCAGCATTGAATGCGCCGATTTTACCAACGCACTTTGGATTATTTAGGATGTGATGTCATGAGTAATCAAGCGCAGATTCTGGTTACTAGACCAGAAGATAAAATTTGCCTAGTCACTTTAAATCGACCAGAAAAACGCAATGCGTTAAATGGCGACGTGATACAGGAATGGATCGATACTTTGCAAAAAATTGCAAATGATAGTACGATCCGCGTCGTGATTTTAAATGGCAATGGCGATCATTTTTGTGCGGGTGCGGATATTGATTGGATGCATAAAATGTCCAAACTGTCGCATCAAGATAATGTCAATGATGCGATGCAGTTGGCAACCTTGTTAAAATTGATTTACACATTTCCGAAACCCGTCATTGGTTTAGTTCATGGCGCAACTATGGGCGGTGGTTTAGGTGTGATGGCATGTTGTGATATCGTCATTGCGGCTGACAATAGTGTTTTTTGTTTTTCAGAAGCAAAAATAGGTTTAACACCGTCGGTGATTAGTCCCTACGTTATTCCTGTGATGGGTGAGCGTGCTGCGCGATATTATTTTCTTACTGCTGAAAAATTTGATGCCAAAAAAGCTGAACAGCTGTATTTAGTTCAGCACATTACTCCACTTGATATCATATTCAATTATGGTTTGTCTCTCGCTGATTCAATGTTAAAGAACAGCGCTCATGCGCTATCAGAGGCAAAAAAATTGATTCGCCACGTTGCTGATCACTCGCTCTCAGATGATCTCGTTAAATTTACTGCAGAACATTTAGCAACCATGCGGGCATCAACTGATGCTGAAGAAGGTTTGATATCTTTTTTAGAAAAAAGAAAACCGATTTGGAAATAATGTTCATCTGCACCAAATAAGGAGTTGACTATGCGTCTCTCACGTCCTAAGACAAAGAATGATGTACAAACAAACCCTGCATTTTATGTCGCTGATGAAATTCAAAAATTCTTAGAAGAGCAAAATTGGAGTGAACAGTTAATGTTTGATGAACAGAGTAATCCAAATTTCGGTACTTGGTTAGCTTGCTGCTGCTTCTGTTTACCTTGTTGTGTAGCACTTGTAATTAAAAATTCATGCTATCCTTTAAAAAGTGATAATGAAGCAGATGCTTTATTTAAATTGATTACAGCATTAGATATTATAGGTAAAACTCCTAATCCTGCATCGACATCCGGCATGTTTGCACAAGGAACAGATCCTAAAGCATTGAGGACGATTGATGCGATTAATAATGCTTTAAGTAATGGCAATATCGTCACTTACAAACCCAAATTAGAAAATTTGCAAGCGTTAATAGCCAGTATAAATGGTGCCCTATTACGCCCTAACCAGAGCGAACAGAAAAAAAAGAATCCTACTGTCCGTAGTTCATTGTCGAGATCAGTATAAGAATTAGGTATAGACCGATTCGGTAATTGCCGAATATGGTTTAATTGATCCATTGATTTCAACTGCGCTTAGATTTTATTTTAAATAATCGAGTCATGAGTATATTATTCAGCTTTAATTAAACTATTCAAATTGAAACAAGCATGCCTAAATTTAAATTACCTTATATTTCTTTGCAAACAATTTCACGATTATCCGGTTTTGTAAATACATATTCACAACAGCTACCAGTTATAGAAAACGCTATGAGTCAATTGCAAGAGCGTTTTGCATCTACGAAAGGATTATTGGTTCGTTCAGTGACAAATGCAGAAGGTGAAAATAAAATTTTTTATCCTAGAATTTGGCAGATTAAAGACAGTGGAAAAAAACGATACCATTCTTTATCGCTTATCACAAAAATAGAAGAAAATGGTATTGTCTATGAGCAACCACTTTTAACTCGTGCTAATTGTGCTGCTACATTACATTTTTATAATGACAAACCTGAAATTCAAGAAATTTATGAACTAGATAAAGATATAGCAAAATACCAAACCAAAATTTTACAACCCGAAGACGTACTTGCAGCCAGGGAGTCGATGGTTGCAAAAATTCGCGCTAGAAGAGGAGATGCTGTTGGGTTTGATCGCGGAATTGGTAGTTGGATACCTGGGCTAGGTTTTTTTTCATTGAATGAAGTGCGTGCTTCTATATCTCCAAGACAGAGGATAGCATATGGAATAACGTCTGCTGAAGGAGGCAATTTAACTGACATATTTCTTAAAAAAAACCAGTCGATAAGTCAATTAAATGCTGCTGAGCTAATGACTTTGGTTGGAAACTTAAAAGCGGTTCTTGATATGTTTTATAGTGGAATCGAACACGTAAAAAATTTCGGTGAATATAAACCTTATTGTATTTATTCAAAAGGACTTCTTCTTCCCTATCAACCTACTGCAAATGATCTATGCGCGTTTCTTCATGCTGCAAATGAAATTTTAAGTCATCCCAGCTTTCTCAAAAGTTGTATCGATGCAGATGACAATCATCATTACTGTGCCTTTGCTTTTGTTGATGCCCTCCAAACAATCGCAAGTGCAGGTGAACACAGCTTAAAAACAACATCATGGGAATTCGGATTATTTGGTAGGGCAATTTATGCGACAGGAAGATATGCGAGTGAAAAAGTAATACAGCACATTGAGCAAGAGAATATCATTCCCTCCCCACGTCATTCCCGCGAAAGCGCATGAGCATCCGGTAAATCGGTATCAATTTTATTCATTCATGTTACGCAATAACTGCTTAGAATGCCTTCCCAGCAGGCTAGGGTATGCACACAAGTAGTCCCTCCCTTTTTCAAAGGGAGGGACTACTTGTGTGCATACCCTAGCCCCACGTCATGTGCTTTCGCGAGAATGACATTTTCATTTTGTCGGGAAGCATTCTACACTACGCCGCTCAATCATTTTTTTCATCGGTTGCAAATTAATTTCTTCATATACACAATTATGTTCTTCAGCGATCAACATCGAAACTAATTTTGCAATTTGATCTGCTTCAATACTATGTAAAATACCTTGTGCAGGATGAAAAGAAAGATCATCAAAAAAAGGTGTTTTTACAATTCCAGGATTGATTAAGGTGACAGTCACATGAGAAGAAGCGCATTCTTTTCTTAAACTTTGCGCAAAGCCGCGTAGTGCAAATTTAGTGGCACAATACATGGTTCCCTTTTTTTCACCCTCAAGAGCGCACTCAGAACCCATCAAAATAATTTTTCCAAACTTTTTTCGTTTTAACTCAGGCAAAAATGTTTTAATTAAAATTGTTTGACTGAGAAAATTAACATTAAAAATATTCTGCATTCGCTTCACTGAAAATTGTTCAAGTTCAGCAAAATCACCGTAACCAACTGAACACACTATCACATCAACATCAGTTTCTTTTTGTTGTATTTGTTTAAATTGTTGCTCAAGAAGATTAATTTCAGCAAAATCAATTGTGTGTGTGGAGTAACTTTTTGAATCAGGAATAAATTTTTGATGATTTCGGGCAAGTCCAATGACAGAATGATTTTCTGACAGCATTTTTTCTGCAATTGCTTTACCTATACCACTCGATGAACCTGCAATTAATATTTTCATACGTGACACTCAAATAATAATGTTTTATCAACATATTGGTTTAAAAGATGATGGATCCAATTTTTCATGGCTTGTTCTGTTTCTTCTCGATACGAAATCATGTTTCCCTGTTTATAAAGCGGTTGTGACAACAAGGGATCTTCAGGATAAAGATTCACAATTTTTTGATACATTTTTTCTGGAAATCGCAAAGGTCCCATACTAATTGAATGCAGTGAAGATGATGAGATCGCTGAAAAAATATCATCGATTAAGTGTTGATACACTTTTTTGAAATCGGGATGATATATTAAAGGATCAAATCGTAATCCAATGGGCCAGCCATGATCTGCCACTTGTTTCATAGCCTTAATCCGCTTCGAGACGCTAGGCACTTTATGTTCGGTATCACGAGAAATTTCATCGGGTGTGAAGCTAAATGCAACTATACAATGGGAATAAGAGGGTTGTTTTAATAATTCTTTGATGTTCGTACTTTTAGTTCTCAGCTCTAAAAAAGCGTTTTTTAAGGGTTGAAAAAATGCTACGAATTCTTGCACGAAATGAGTCACGGGTTCATATGCCAATGAGTCACCATCATACCCTGAGAAAAAATAGATAGGTGATGTTGCGGTTTCTGACATAAGTTTAATATCATGCATAAAATCTTCGAAATTAACAAATACCACATAATTTGCACTACTGTACATGCCTTGTAAAAAACAATATCGACAATCATAAAGACAATTCAACATATGCGAAAAATAATAATTAAGCTCACCGCCAATGCCAAATCCAGTGGGGGATGGGAAAACACGTGTTCCTTTCTTTTCTGCCAAGATCAGCGCGGGTTGTTGTTTTTGAATCCTAAAATTTTGAGATTTTGGGTTGAATACTTGCTTGTAATGGTCACATTCAATCACTTGTAACGGCTTTACTTTTTTCAAAATACGTTGTGTGCGCGGATGATGTAAAATATCTTTTTCAATATAAACAATGTTCATCTAATTTCTCAACTAACTTAGAGAGTACATGAGATGCAGTTTTTTCATCTCGGCAATGAAGCAACGCATCTTGATCTTTAATTTGAATACGCCATCGTTTTAAACATTGTTTTAATTGCAACAATTGTGAATGTGTAAAATGCCACGTAGCCTGGAACGTTTCTAAAAAATCAGGTTGATCTAATTTATTCTCTTCGATAGAAAGAGAAATCAAGTTATTTGCTAATTCTGAAATAGTCGTTATATTGGTTGAAATGAGCTGTTTGACTTTTTCTTTTGTTATTTCATGCATAGTTTTTTCATCCATGTCAGAAATAATTTTATAAAGTTGCACTTGTTCTTGTGTAACAAAATGAATTGCTGTTTCAAAAAATGCTGAACCTTCCATATCGACGATGCCGTTACTTGGATAGGAAGTTTGCGGTAAATCGTGAGTGAATAACGTAGCTTGATTTTTAATTTTTAATCGCGAAACGAATGGAAACCAGCACTTATTTGTACTTTTGTCTATGACCTTATGAATCAATACACCGTCGCCAATCGTATGCTGTTTTGAACCTGCAATTCCAATATTAAGAAAACAAGTATGGTTTTTATTTCCTGTCCACATATGCAAAAAAGTCGTTGCAGAAGCGATCTTTACTTTTCCAATGCCGGAAAGAATAAGATGAATGCTTTTATCTTTATTCACAAAAAGGGTGAAAGGCAAATTAACGTGAGTTATTTTTTTTAAATGAAAATACTCAATGATGGGAATTGCCTCACTGTGCAAAGCCATCACGATATTTAAGCTAAAATTAGCATTACTCATTTGCGATCGAACCCTATGTACTGGCTGTGCGCAGTTTAGCATGTCTTGCAACATTCCCGAAGGGAGATATTTTAGCTCATCTTAGATTTACATGACTAGATTAAATCCACATTTTTATGCATAATGTTGCGATTATTTTGTTCTAAGGTGTTATATGCGCGAAATCCTGACGTTACCTTCAAATACCAAGCGTTTGCTCCTGCATTCCTGTTGCGCTCCCTGTTCGGGTGAGGTGATGGAGGCATTATTGGCATCCGGGATCGATTACACTATCTTTTTTTATAATCCGAATATTCATCCTATACAAGAATACGAATTGCGTAAAAATGAAAACGTGCGTTTTGCTGAAAAACACAATGTACCTTTTGTCGACGCCGATTACGATAAAGACAATTGGTTCGCCCGTGCAAAAGGAATGGAAATGGAACCTGAACGCGGCATACGTTGCACGATGTGTTTTGATATGCGATTTGAACGTACGGCGTTATATGCTCATGAAAATAATTTTGATGTCATGACGACTTCGTTAGGCATTTCACGTTGGAAAAACATGGAACAAATCAACGACTCGGGTATCAGAGCAGTAGCACCTTATCCTAATTTAGTCTATTGGACCTTTAACTGGCGAAAAAAAGGCGGTTCTGCTCGTATGCTGGAAATTTCCAAGCGAGAACAATTTTATCAACAAGAATATTGTGGCTGTGTCTATTCGCTAAGAGATAGTAATCGGTGGAGAATGAAAAATGAACGTCCGCGAATTAAATTAGGTGAGAAATATTACGGTGTAATTGAAGTAAAAGACAAAGAATAAAGAAAACGTATTTTGCATTCTGTGCGATTAACACAGAATGCAAAATAATTAAATTAACTCACAAAACTCCGCACAATCAAACCGAATGAAAGCATCATTAAGAAACTCAAGAAAATTTTGCCTCCACGTACTGTGAATGCACTAGTTAACTGACGATGATAACGTCCTCTCCAAGCCATCCACGCAGGTAGTAAGATCAACAAAATAATACAATAAATTCCTGCATAACTCAGTGCTTTGATAAATGCGTTTGGAATTAAAATAGCAACGACTAATGCTGGAATAAATGTAATAGCATGTATAATCATTTTTCCTAAGCCTTTTTTCTCAAGTTGGAAACCGTCAGCAAAAAAGTCAGTTAAGCATAATGCGACACCGAGAAATGAAGTGAGTACACAGATCGAGGTAAACAATTTCACAATAAACGTAATTGAACCTTTACCAACGGATGAGCTGAGTATATTCACTAAATCGCTGGTTGAATGAGCTGAGTTTACGATGGATACGAGACTATTGTCACCATTCAGTGGAATAATTCCCATGATAACGGCATCCCAGATAATGTAACAAACAAGTGGGATTATGCTTCCAATAAAAATGGCTGTTTTAAGTTTTTTAATGTCATCATTAAAATAAACCCGCAAACTTGGAATAAGCGTCGCCCAACCAAATGAACACGCTGTCACGGTAATAGCGGATATCGATGTTAAATAATGTAAATTGCCTGTCGCCAGTTTCTTAGAAGAGATAAAAAACATTAATAAAAAAGTCAATGTAAAAAATGCACCAAACTTCACTGACATGAGAACTCGATTCACTCGATCAACAGAGCGGATCCCGAAATAAACAATGGCGCCAAAGAGTACAGTAAAGATAACTGCAGAGAGCCATGCTGTGACATGAATGCCTCCTGCCATTAATAAACTTCTAAATAAATCGCTACCACCTGCAATATAGGCACATAAAAGGGAATAGAGAAGTAATAAATAGGTCAACCAGGCAATCACTTGTCCAACTGGACCGATTGTCGCTTTTGCCATAGAAATAAGATTATTATTTGGTGGCAACCACATGTTCACTTCTAGAATTAAAAGTGCACCGGATGTCATGATAAACCAACAAACAAATAAAAGAATAATAGATCCAATAAAACCTAATTGCGCAGCAGCAATGGGCAATCCTAAGATCCCTGCTCCTATCGACGTTCCTACAATCAGCAGAATACTGCCTAATAACTTAGAGTTCATACTCATTCTCACTTAAAAAAAGTAATGTTATTTGAAAAAAGACACTAAAAATAAAACAGATTTTATGAGGTTAGAATTGGCCTGGGGGCCAATAAAAGGAGTTAAAAAAATAATAAGCAGCCTTCGACCGCGCTCTTAAAGCAGGGTTTATTTTGTTGTGCAGGCTGTTATGTTTATTCGTATTCATAAGTGGGTACAGTTTTGCCAGATTCTATTAAATTTGTCAAATAGTTTTGTATATTTATATAGTAAACAACAGGCTAATCACAACCGCTCAGGCTCTGATTCATGTTCTAATTATGGTAAAATTAATTATAAGAGCTATAATTAAATACAAGCCGATCTTTTCCATCAGGAGGTGTTAAACATTATAAATCAGGCAGTTAAATCAGTAGGTTAAGTATAAAAGTGAATAAAAAACGCGAGGTTACTTTATGCTGCCAGTTCAAATTACAGTACGAGATATGACTACTTCTCCCTCTTTAGAAGATCATCTACGAAAAAAAGCCCTGAAACTCAACCAATATTTCGATCGAATCAATAGCTGTCGCATCGTTATACAGATCCCCCAAAAACACAAACACCAAGGCAAATTATTTAGCGTATGCATTGCCTTAACCGTTCCGGGGAAGGAATTGGTTGTTAATCGTAAATTAGATGAAGATGTTTATGTCGCGATTAGGGATGCCTTTATTGCTGCAGGGCGTCGATTAGAAAATTACGCACGTAAACGGCGTGGTGATGTTAAAACACACGAAGCAGTGATGCAGGGTGTCGTACAAAAGTTATTTTTGGATGAAGGGTATGGATTTATTAATGGGACTGATGGAAGTGAATATTATTTCAGTCCAACTAATGTCAGTTATCCTAGTTTTGCACAATTGCAGCTAGGTGACACAGTGCAGTTTATTGGTGTTCCACAAAGTGAAGGTATGCAAGCACATCGTGTGACGAGAGAAAAAAATAATGTCACAAATGGTCATGCCAAAACAGAAATATTTTAATCCTAATCAATGGGCCCAATGTTTGGTTAACCTGATAAGTTAACCAAACATTCAAAACAACTGGATCGCAGCCCTCACCGAGCATTTACTAATAAGTAAATGCTCGGTTTTTTTCCGCCCTCATTGTGGTGCACGTGGGTTGAGAGCAGGATTATATAACACTGTTAATTTATAATTTTTATACCAGGTTAACTGAGCGTTGTTATCTTTAGGTAGCGGATTATCTGTTGAAAGCTTTGGACCCGCGATAATAAATCCCCAATTAAAGTGTTTTTGCGAAGTCCATTGATTAACTTGCCAACTGACATCGACAGAACAATTGGGGGATATGAGTGCACCGCATGATCCAAGTGTTACATCATTATCATAATCCCAAAAATAATTTCCATTCCCATCATTCCGTGTTCCTGTAGACATGCCAAGTACTGTCGCATAACTATTAGGTGGGATTTCATTAGGGCCACCAGTAGCATTTTCAGAATGCGACATATCAAACTTTAACGTGGCGTCCGCGACCGCATCAAACTCTGATAAATCAAAATGGAGATGCCCACGGTAGATAGTTTGCTGCTCTTCTTCACATGGAGTAGGCTGAGCACCCTCGTCATAAATATCTTCCCATCCAACAGTTGCTTCACCCGCTCGTGTCGGCTCTGGTCCTAAGCCATTTGTAAATAAACCTTGCCCAGGAAGAGGCGTGCTGCATTCCCAGCTTTGGGAATAGTGATATTGATCTGGAGAATCAATTCCATCAGGCGAGAGAGTGATTGTTTTGAGAGTAATAGATGGATTAGGCGGACATCCGTTGAGGATAAAAGGTATAACGCCCGCGAAAGCGATTAAAGCAATTATTTTATATGGCGATTTCATAAGTCCTCCTTATCATCGTCAAGAAAATAATATGGAGGTAACAATTTTTTTATTTATTATTATAGCATATAATCCTTATGGTGAGTAATAAGTGTATAGTATTGATAACGAAAGGAAACGTACAATATGAATCTTTATATGTGGTTACCAGGCATGTTTCTTCTCGGTATTTTTTCAATGATTTTGTGTTATTTATTTATGGTTGCTTGCGAAAAAATTTAGGGGATATCCCTGAGGTGAGGCCAATGATTTATTTAACTGCGGTTGTTGTGGTCTTCCTGTTTATCTATTTAATTTTAACTCTAGCCCGACCCGAATGGTTTTAAATAGACCCTAAAATCGATCAAAGGAATTGAACGTGTTCACACAAATATGGTTATTACCGTTTGCACTTCTTCTAACATCAATTCTTATCTCTATTCCATTAAGTCGTTATATAGCACACATTATGGATGGCACGTATACACCGTTGCCGATCATGCGATGGTTTGAAAAAAAATGTGATAGCGGTCCTCAAAATTGGAAACAATATATGGGTTCGCTACTTATTTTTAATACTGTTTTATTTATTTTTGGATATGTGGTTTTAGTACTGCAACCGTATGCACCGCTCAATCCTGATGGGAAAACGTTACTTGCTCCAAGTGCGATATTTAATAGTGTCGCATCCTTTATGACGAATACCGATTTGCAACATTATTCTGGGGATCAACATCTTTCGAATTTTAGCCAGATTTTTTTTGGTATTTCTAATTTATTTATTTCAGCTGCGATCGGATTAAGTGCATTAACCGCCATTATACGTGCATTACGCGGCGATGTTTCATTAGGTAATTTTTTTGTAGATATGTGGCGTGTTGTGGTTTACATGTTTGTACCTGTTGCTTTGATATTTGCGACTATTTTTATACATGAAGGTAGTCCAATGACACTGAAAAGTGCTTATCAAGTCACGACACTCGAACAAAACGCGATGGGAACAACAGAAAAAGGCACCGCCAAGCCTCAAACGATTGTTGTCGGCCCTGTTGCTGCATTTGAAGCAATAAAAATGCTCGGTACCAATGGCGGCGGATTTTATGGAATGAATTCAGCGCATCCTTTTGAAAATCCAACTGCCTTATCGAATTTTTTTAATACGCTAGCAATGATGATTTTTCCATTTTCATTAGTTTTGATGTATGGTCGTATGTTAAATCAACAGCGCCATAGCATTGTCATTTATATCGTCATGTTAATCCTCATGACAGGGTGTATTGTGTGGACCGTATATTATGATACGCTAAAACCTAATCCTGCATTAACGAAACATGTAGCAAGATCATATAAAATTTCAAATCCGATGTTTCCAAGCGGAAAATTGGATATCAACATTCCTGCGATTTCATCTTTACCTGTGAATCAAAACAGCGGAAATTTAGAAGGAAAAGAACTGCGCTTTGGCACATCAGCAGGCGCAACATTTGCAGCGGTTACGACAGATGTGACTTGTGGTGCTGTGAATGCAGAATCTGACAGTTTGAATCCCCTCGCAGCGTTGGCACCTCTGATTGGCATGTGGCTCAATTGTGTGTTCGGAGGAAAAGGTGTCGGCATGATCAATATGCTCATGTTTGTGATTATCGGTATTTTTCTCGCTGGTATGATGGTTGGACGCACACCTGAATACTTAGGTAAAAAAATTGGAGGACGTGAAGTCAAGCTTTCCATTATTGGTTTATTGATTCATCCTCTCATGATTTTAATACCGATTGGAATATTTGCAGCAACCAGTTGGGGCATGAATGCGATTAGCAATCCCGGCGCACATGGTTTTTCGCAAATGCTTTATCAATTCTCGTCAGCCTCTGCAAATAATGGATCTGCATTTGATGGATTGGGTGTGACATATGGATTTTGGAACAATCCGAATCCCGCACCTGAAGCTGTGTACTGGGATATTGCAACAGGATTAGTTATGATTTTTGGTCGTTTTCTTCCGATTATTGCAATGATTGCAATGGCTGCCTATTTAGGGACGAAAAGAACCAGTCCCTTTGGTATGGGTACATTACGCACTGATACCATCACGTTCGGCATTCTTTTGTTAGGAACGATTATTATTGTGGGTGCTTTGTTATTTTTACCAGTTGCTTTTTTAGGTCCTCTCGCAGAGCATTTTGGTCCCATTCCTTTTGGTGGTTAAGTCTAAAGGATAAAAAATCATGAATGATGGAATCTCATCAGAAAAAACAGCTCAAATACAACCGCAATCAACTCGACGTCTTACACATCGAGCATTATTCGAAAAAGAAACGGTGTTTCCAGCTTTAAAACAAGCATTTGTCATGCTGCGTCCTGATATTCAATGGAAAAATCCAGTGATGTTTGTTGTTGAAGTCGGAACATTTTTAATATTTTGTTATATTGTACAAATGATATGGGGTGAAAAAACAACACATGTCTCACTGTCATACTTTGTTGCGTTAGATGGTTGGCTTTTTTTAACTGTTTTATTTGCAAATTTTGCAACTGCGCTCGCTGAGGCACGTGGTAAAGCGCAAGCAAATTCATTACGCAAAACACGTAAAGAAACTATTGCGTATCGTTTAATAAGTAACAATACACTCGAAGAAATTTCTTCTGAATTGCTGCAGCGCGGTGACCATGTTGTGGTAACAGCAGGCCAAACTATTCCAGGTGATGGCGAAATTATTGAGGGAGTGGCGTATGTTGATGAATCAGCTGTCACAGGCGAGTCAGCACCCGTAATCCGTGAATCAGGTGGAGATCGTTCTGGTGTCACAGGCGGCACCATTGTGTTATCAGATAAAGTGACTATACAAATTACCGGACGAAAAGGAGAATCATTTCTTGATCGGATGATTGCATTAGTAGAAGGCGCTATTCGACAACGCAGTCCAAATGAAATCGCATTGAGTCTTGTTTTATCGGCGTTTACATTGATTTTTCTAATCGTGGTAGTACCGCTCTGGTCGATTTCATATAACGTTGAACAATACATTACAACCTATCTTGGATTGAGCACACCGTTACAAAGTTTAGGTACAGATGTCCCAACATTAATTGCACTTTTAGTTTGTCTAATTCCAACAACAATCGGTGCTTTATTGGCGGCGATTGGTATTGCTGGTATGGATCGCGCATTGCAAGCTAATATTCTTGCAAGCAGCGGTAAGGCGGTTGAATTAGCAGGTGATATTGATGTGATTTTGCTTGATAAAACGGGAACCATCACCATTGGAAATCGCAGTGCCACACAATTTATTCCCATCGGACATCATGCATCGCAAGATGTAGGCATGATAGCGGCACTGGCATCGGCTGCTGATGCAACACCAGAAGGAAAAAGTATTCTTAAGCTCTATACTCAAGAAACTAAAACCATTATCGACGTACCAAAAGATGCAAAATTTATTGGCTTTACTGCACATACTCGCATGAGCGGTGTGGATCTTCCAGATGGGAGGCGCATTCGAAAAGGTGCGCCTGATGCGATTATGAAATTGGTGAAAGAAAACGGTGGGCTGATACCAGATCATCTTGATTCGTTAATTAATCAAGTTGCAACGAATGGCTCAACACCATTGCTGATATCAGATGGGAATGTCATCGTTGGTTTAGTTGTACTAGAAGATATTTTAAAACCACTGATTCATGAGCGTTTTGCACGACTTAGAAAAATGGGATTGCATACAACCATGATTACAGGTGACAACCCGCGTACTGCTGCAGCGATTGCTGCACAAGCAGGCGTCGATGATTTTCTTGCTGAAGCAACGCCTGCAATAAAACTCGAGTACATTCGCAAACAACAAGCAGAAGGTAAGTTGGTCGCTATGATGGGCGATGGCACAAATGATGCGCCAGCACTTGCACAAGCGGATGTTGCAATGGCAATGAATGCAGGAACTGAAGCTGCAAAAGAAGCCGCTAACATGGTTGATCTTGATAGTGATCCCACAAAATTAATTGAAGTTGTTGAAATCGGAAAGCAATTATTAATAACCCGCGGCGCATTGACTACATTTTCAATTGCGAATGATATTGCAAAATATTTTGCAATTATTCCTGCATTGTTTGCGAGTACACTGCCTTGGTTAGGCGTCATTGACATAATGCATTTACATTCACCGACATCAGCGATTCTATCCGCAGTCATATTTAATGCGCTTATTATTCCTGCATTAATTCCAATTGCACTAATGGGATTAAAATATCGACCATTAGGCGCGGATGCATTATTACGTAGAAATTTAATTATTTGGGGATTAGGTGGCGTCATCATACCTTTTATTGGTATTAAACTCATAGACATCATCATGGTCAGTTTGAATTTAGTCAGTTGAGATTGGAGAATTAAAAAAATGTTTGCAAGAGCAGTATCAAAAAGTATTTTTTTACTGATATCACTGGTCATCATTACTTGCATCATTTATCCAGCGATATTATGGATTATTGGCCAAGTATTTTTTCCATTTCAAGCAAATGGTAGTCTGCTTTATGATGCTAATCATAAACTCATCGGATCACAACTCATCGCAGAACCATTTACTAAAGATGAATATTTTCAACCACGTCCATCAGCCGCATCGTATGATGCGTCAGCTTCCACATCATCTGCATTAGCCGCGTCAAATTATGCACTTCGGGACCGCATTGCGCGGACACTTGGGCCGATTGTGAAATATCAAAACGGTCAATTAGTCGCGCCTGATATTGAAAAGTGGTTTAAGCAAAATAGGTATCAAGGTCATGCAAACATCGTTGCACAGTGGGCAACGATGCATAATTCACTTGCAACAGCATGGGTGAATTCCGATCCAACACACAGCGCGTATGTGGATACATGGTCAAAAAAACATGTTGCCATTGTTGCGCAATTTATTAAAGATAATCCAAATACACCCAACCCAAAGGCAGCTGACCTAGCCATTGTATTTTTCCAAACTTTTTCTAAAGAACATCCAGGCGAATTTCCTTCTACTAACAGAAACGATATTCAATCTGTTTTTTTTGATATGTGGCGGCAAGATCATCCGGATGCTGCTCTTCAAAATGTGCCTGCTGATTTCGTAACGACGTCAGCATCGGGTCTTGATCCGCATATCTCTATCGAAAATGCTGAATTTCAACTTAATCGAGTTGCAGAAAAATGGGCTGCTGATTTAAAACGTAATCCAAACGATATGCACAGAGAAATTCAAGAAATGCTAGAAGCCAATGCGAGCGCACCGTTCAATGGTTTAATTGGAGAAAAATTTATTAATGTACTTGAGTTAAATATAGCGCTTCAGAAACGTTATGGCTTAACAGCAAGGAATGACAATGCATAAATGGATAAACTTCTCAAAAAATAATATCTCCCACACAAATCCGATGCATAGACGATAAAGTAATAAAATATTTTTTATCGTCTTGTATTTTTTTCAAATCATTAACAAACACCTGCCATTCATGTTCAGTTAATATGTTTAATGAAATCAATTTATCTTTAATTTCATAAAAAAGTAATGTTACCAATTTTCTTTCAGCTGGTGTTGATAATAAGGGCTGAAAAACGGATTCGGTAATAATAGGTAATTTAAGCTTTTTTAGCATGTTACTTAAGGTCAAAGAAAAATTCGGATTACGTCCATTTTTAATAAAAAATTGTTCTAAGATTTGTTTTCTTTGCTCAAATATAGGTGATTTCGGATAACAAAAACTACACGAGTTGAGCATATCATTAATAATTAATCGACCGCCTTTTTTTAAACGGCTTTTAATTTTAACCAACGCAGTGTATGGATCATCCAAATGAATTAATACAAAGCGCACATAAATTAAATCAAATTTTTCTTTTACGTTATCCAAATCAAAGACTGAAAGTTCCTGACATTCTATTTGTTTCAGTTTTGATTTTTTAGCAAGACGTTGTGTTGCAAGCACTTGGGAGCGGCTATTATCGATGCAAAAAACTCTTCCCTGTTTACCTACTTGTTCTGCTAGCCACTTTGTCATCGTTCCAGAGCCGCAGCCTACTTCTAAAACGGACCATCCTTTTTTGATACCTTGATCTAATATAAACTGCTGTGAACCAGGGTTATAGACTTTTCCCTGCAAATTCAATCGTTTTCTTCCAGTCGCATCTGTGCGTAAGTGATATTGATTCATGTGTATTCACCAATTTTAACCTGCTGTAACCAGTTTTCTAAAACAATCGTATTACCCAAACTCGATAATAAAGTCGATTCATTAAAATTATACATATCTTTATTCATGATATGCATATTGGTTAAGTCAATTTGATAAGTGTAAAGTGATTTTTCCGCACTGACACTTATTTCTGATGGAGCAGTTTCCTGATTCGAATAAATGAGAAGTTTGTTGTTTTCATAATTCGGTAACCAGGGATTTGTGATCGCTTTTAGAAAACCCTTAGTGCCATAGACATCAAATTGCCAAGTCATTTTGATATCATCCGCTGTAGATACAACAGCCATAGATGCATCATCAAATTTTAAAATAACACTTGCCTGATTATCGGTATTGTTTACATGATTAATTCGTCCGGTCCCTTGTATTTCAATCGGTTCTGCATTGGCAAGTAATCGAATTAATGAAATTGGATAACAGCCTAAATTACGAATACTTCCTCCAGCAGTTGGATTGGCAACATCCGCGATATGTGCTGTGTATATTGCATTATATAACTTAACGTCACCTATGATTTTGCTATGAATAATGTCCTGTATTTTTGTGGTAAAAGGATGATGCAGGTACATTAAAGCTTCCATGCAAAAGACATTTGATTTATTGATGACTGAAATGACTTCTCGTGCTTCTTCAACGCTTATTACAAATGGTTTTTCACATAAAATATTTTTGTGAGCCTCGGCACAGCGAATTATCCACTCTTTGTGTAAATGATTGGGTAAACCTATATAGATAGCATCAATATCTTTATCATTCAGTAATTTTTGATAATCATCATATACGCGTGGTATAGAAAATTGCTTAGCAAATTTGTTAGCTGTTGTTAACGATCGACTACCTATAGCGATAAGCTGACTGGTTTCGGATTCTTGAATTGCACTAGCCATTACTTCAGAAATATAACTTGTCCCTAAGATTCCCCACTTTATGGTCGTTCTCATCATTTCATCCTACATTTTTTCGACGTGTCCATTGTATCAATATGACACCAATCAAAATGGCTAGCATGCCAATCAGTTCATTTCTGTTTGGGATTAAATGTAAAAATAACAGGTCCCACACAATTGCCATCACTGGAACGATGTACATGACACTGGCGGTACGCAAAGCCCCCCATTCTCTTATTAAATGAAAGTAAATTATCCATGCAATTGCAGTTGCAATCATGCCTAGATATAAAAAGGCAGGCAGTATCTTAATATTAAATATGCTTGCAATTGACGGCCATGACTCCATGATCAATGAAGTTGCCAGTAAGAACAATACACTCGCAATGTGTTGCTGGATAATATTTGTTTCAAAATTTAAACTCATTTTTTTGAAGATAACATGTTGGTTAATCAGTCCGCCTATTGCATAGGAGATAGCCATTGCTAAAATGGCCAGGATGCCAATTAGATTGTTGCTATTTTCATTAACATAAGGAAACAAAATGAGAATGATTCCCATGAATCCAGATGCGACACCTGCAATTTTGAGTGGTGTCCATTGTGCAAAATCACGAAAAACAAAGGTGCCAAGTACCAAGCTCCAAATCGCAACTGAGCTGTTAATAATGCTCGCCAGAGCTGGCGCAATGAATTTTTCTCCATAAAACAGTAAGGCAAATGGAAATGCCTGAGTAAATAAACCAGCCATCCACAACCGCCAATAATCGGTTGTGAATGTGAAAACTTTTTTGCGCATAACTTTAAACAAAATGCAGAGAGAAATCAGTGAAATCAGCACCCGTATCATTGCACAAAAGACAGGCGGTAGAGCATCTACAACAACTTTTATGTTGATAAATGACCCACTCCATATCAATGCTAGCAAAAGATATAAGTAGAGATTGATCCATTTGTTTTTCGATGACTGTGGTGATGTGCTCATATTGTCTCTAAGTCGCTTTTAAAATTTAAATCCGTAATTTCTCAACATTCGTAAGAAATTCTGGCCTTCTTCGCTCTGATCTTCATAACAATAAGATCGAATATAATTGCGTAATACATATTCGTACTCAGGTATCGCTATGGCGGCTATAATAGTTTCAGCGCGTTCATTGTCAATAGGAGAGCCGCTACTGCAACATTGAAAAAGAATTGCGGCAAGTATTTCTGCCTTGCAGGCTTTTCTGATTCTATCGGCTTGTTGAAAATTTTGAATGCAAAACTGTAAGGAACGATCTTTATTCCATTCGCGCCATTGAGTAAAAAGATTGAGAGCCAGGTTTTTGTAGCGTGTGACATTGTCCTCAAAATCAGGTGCTTGACCGAATAACAGAAAAAATATGGCGGGAATGCACGCTTCTACATTGGCCCAAGAACAGTTCCCACTAATTTGTGCCGTGATTTTTAATTCAGTCACAGGTTCTAATTCTAAAATGTCCTGCAACTGTTGATTAATAAATTCATCGGATTGTTTTTCGTAGATTAAATCTTGAATGAATTTATTATTTAGATAAGAGGGCCGATTACTGCGATAAATCATAATGTTGTCATACATTCGGCTGTCTTCACGGCGATCACATTTGATGAGCAAATTCCCTAATTTAATAAACGTAATGGCATGGCCTTCATAACCAACGGGGATAATCAGCGGTTCTTGTTGAATCAAATTTTGAATGACAGTTTGATGTTTTTCAACATTCACTCGATATTGTTGATACTTAATCAATTGCGCAGCACGATTGATTGCATTAATGATGACTTCCATCATGGGCACATAGCGGCGTAATTTTCGTGCTGCGAAATGATTTATGAATTGAGAGAGTGAATCAGCAATCATGCCTAAACTTACTTCAAGAAAAAATCCTTCGAAATCGACTTCTACAAACGCATTTTTTGGATCGACAATATTTGCGGTGCCGACCAATTCAAACATATGTCCTAACATTTTGGTATTAATAAAGTCTTGTGCGAAAACAAGTTCGGCTTTATAACTCATCAATAATTTTTTAATTTCTTGATGCTGACGTAACAGCGGCATAACGAGTACAGGTTGTCCAGAAAGGTTATATGCATTCGGATCGGCACGATTTTCTAGCAGTAGTTTACATAGGTTTACATTGTTATTTTCAGCGGCCCAATGCAAGGCTGTGCCGCCTAGCATGTCTGGTTCATTGGTTGACGCACGGTATTGGATTAGAAGGCTGGCAATTTTAGTATTGTCAGCAATAGCGGCTTCAATCAAAGGTGTGAACCCATATTCATCGATTTGATTGACATCAGCGCCATACTGTAGCATGGCTTGAACTGATTCAACGTCTTCCTCTATGATGGCATCAGCGAGTGAAGGCATAATTAATATGGCCGCGGTTTTGGATTAAAACGAGGTGCGTTTTGATACGTTAAGCGATGTTGATTTTGTAGCTCATTCTTTTTCTGTTCATTTGTTTCAGCTAAATTTTCTGTCGGTAATGCAGAAATCTGACGATCGACTCCACTAAATTGTGCTCTGTTACTGATAGGATGTTTTTTATAAGGTGATCGTCCACCTCTTCCTGCGCGGGCAGTAACAACCTGACGAGATGTTAAACTTGCGCGACCTTCTTTAAGTTGTTTACGTTCTTTACGTGTTTGTCTTTGTTTGTCAATATACGATTTATTTAAATCATGATGAACAGCCAACAAACGTTTCACTTCTGAAGGTGACAGGGCATCGTCGCGCGGAGCAATCGACATTGCGTCTTTGTAGCGAAACTGAATCTCACCCGCAACACCACCTTGCCCACTTTCGCCCGTTTGTGAGCCTTCTTCCTCATCTTGAACTATGATCTTTTTATCATTAGGATTCTGCGCCATATTTTGCTCAATTTTTTATTGATATACCTTAATTATAACAACTCTTAACAAAGAAATAGAGTGTTCTAACTAGAAATGTCACAGTCTAAATGACTAACAAAAAAATTATATTAATCAACATCATACATCTAGTATGCTCTGTAACAACGAAGAACAAGAAGCTTGCTTCTAGATTAAGTTGCTGCTTTAGTTCGTATTGAACCGATTAAGGATATCTTTTTTGACGATTTTGCATGCCATTCTTTACAGAGTTCCAATGCGGGTTTATTCAAAATAGTATGACAATCATTTAAGAGAGGTAAGTATTTTGTTTGTGGCATATAGAGTGTGTTTCTCGTATTAAAATCATGATGAGCTGCATTAACACTATTCTTAAGTTTGTCAAAAAAATTAAATTGCCCTGATTCAAGAGCTTGAATAGCTGAATGATATATTTCTAATACAGCATAGAGTTTTCGTATGAGACGTTTTTCAGTTATCGCAAACAAATTTCCAATGCGTTCAAAGTTCATATCACTTTTTTCTGCAAAGGTTATCTCGGATGTTTTGGATTCATCATTTGTTTTAAGTAAAGTTAATTTACTAGGTGAAATAGTGTCTTTTTTAATATTATGTCGTTTCAATAGATAGTCTTCGATTTCTTTTATAATACTCGCAGTACGAACTCGATTGATTGCATATTCAATTTGTGGAGTAATATAGTGAGAACCTTGAGCTGAAAATAATGCAGAGGAAGATGAAAAAGCTGATGATGAGTGTGTTTGCCGAGATAAAATCGTAACCGTTTCTCCTAGCATCAGTTTAACTGTTTCCAGATTTTCATTATGGATAGGCTGTTCAAGCATAAGCTTGATTAAGCGATGCATCATTTCTTCATGCGCATTTTTTCTTGATTCTTGTAATGAAGGATCATTTGCTCGAATTGCGCATTGAGTCCATAGTTCTTTGGCTTGATATAGCGTCATGCTGAATTGATCAGTTGAAACGAGAAGAGAAAATACTATAATTACATGGTCTAATCGTTTCGTATTGTCTAAATCGTCTTCTATTTTCATTTGTCGAAGAGCATATAATAATAATGATGTAGCCATTAATATCATTTGTTTTTTATCGGTAGCGTCTTGCAAATAATGGAATGGAATTATCTTCTCGCAATCAATGGCAAATGATTCAATTTCACTTGATGAAATAGAAGTTTTTTGATTAATAGAATGATTAAAACGCTCTCTCTTTTCAATGACGGTTAAATATGCTTTTGAAATTTCATCTAATTTTTCTTCATCAACGGCGTGATCAAGTAGTGTTTTCTTAACCGATAAAAAAGCAATCTCATGTATCACAATCAACGTCATAGGTTTTGCTTGTTTTAGAGCAATTCGCTCTTTGAACGCAGTCATGAAAATAGTTATCAAATCGTGTTGTTGTTTTAGTTCTCCGCATTCTTTTAAATAATTCATGGTTGTATCAAAAAATTCATTTGCAAATATTTCCGCATTGTCTTCATCATTGATTAGATATTGTAGATCTTTACCAGCTATTTTAAGACAGCTAGCAAGTGACTTAATTTCATCAGATGGTGTTAACGGTAAAGATTTTAATAAAGTGGCGATTTGAAAAAGAAGATGAGGACATGATAATGTAGAAAAAAAAATTTGTTTTTCCTTTGATCCTACTATTTGAACTAAATAGCGCAATGCTTCTATATTGCGATAGACGTTATCAGGCGCATATATAAATTGCTTATTAGGATTTTTAAGTAAGTTTCTTTCAGGTAATGTTTTATAAACATATTTATTGATGGCCAGTTGATAAGCATCAAGTAATAAATCGACTGTTTTAGACCATATACTATTAGTATCAAATTCAATAGTGAGTCCATTCATTAATATTAATTCGAATTTGTAATCTGTATTATAATTCTTTTGATTTAAAAGATTATATAGAATTTCAGCTATATTAAATTTGATTTGACACACCTTGACTGCCTGTTCAAGATTGATGACATAGTTTTTGATCTCGTTATAAACTGAGTAACTTACCCATTCTATAGGGAGATAAATCGCTTCTTTAATCAAACCCGCGGAGTGCCACAATTGTAAAATTTCATTGTATTCGGCAGGAGACACATTTTGACTTAGTGCTAATTCAAATTGTGTGATTAATATATCTAATTCTTTTAAACAAAGTTCGATTGTGGGTTTTTTATAATATGTAAAAAATAAATCCGGGTTTTCATCATATTCATAATCATAAACATCTGTTTGTTTTGTCTCTAAAGCATCATTAGCAGCATGTTGTCTATTCCCTTCAATGAGTAAATCGCGCTGACTCCGTCTCATAGTAAATACACGGGTATCTTCACGTAGCGTAGCAGCAGCTTGTTCAATATCATTTTTTAATTGATGGAAAAAATTCTTAACAGCAACATTAAAATTTCTCGCTGATAAAAGCATGCGTGTTCTATCTTTGACAATTTGTTGTTGTAACGGCTCAATTCCCAATTGCTGACAGAGGTCATGATCACTGAATAAATTATAAAACTCGCTTCCAGCTACGCTCATATGCAATAAATGGTTTCGCATGTCCTCCGTCTCTGGCTCAAGTTCACCATGTTTTTCCTCTAAGGCATCCAAATTAATCGGTTTAATAATTTCTTTCATATAGCTCAGTGTGGAATCTTTTATTTGATAATAAAGTTTTTTTAAGTTCTCGAAACCAAAATAATCGATATAAAAATAAAATAAATTTTGTTGACCAATTAATTTATCTTTTAGTGTGACTAAGGGATGTTGCATATCTAGCAATTTCATTTCATTTTGCGTCATTTTAAGTGCATTTGAAGCCCAATTAAAATTCCATTGTTGTTTTTGTTTAATTGTTCCGAATTGGCGTACAACAGCATCGGTGACATAAGACCATGGTTCATCAAGATGCGCGTCAATCATATGTTGTAATTCTTGAGACTGTTTTTCCTCAATCGGAGGAATGAGTGGTGGCATAGCGCGATCTGGACGTGCTTGAATGATAATATCTTTAATTAATGATTCCGCTTTACTTTTGTCAGTCGCGGCTTTTTTATCAAGAGATAAGCTTAAAATAGCATCTACACCAATTAATCGATAAGAATAAGTAGCCAAAGCCTCTGCGTGTGATTCAATAAATTGCGCAGTAGCTTTGTTCCATTGTTTTGTTATTCTTTTTGTTTCGATAAAGTTAAGGATAATCTCGTTAACTTTATGTGAGACGTTCTGATTATTTTTATGTGCTTCTAAAAATTCAATATCATAAGGTTTGTAATTATCTGCCACGTTGTTTATCACATATTGAAATCTTTTTTCACATAATTCAATCATTGGATCTGGATTGGCATTGATACATCCTGATTTTTCTCTACGAAGTATAGTTGAAAATAAATTTATCAATTCAGAAGAGGTGCCATCATAACGGGCTATAATTTGATTAATTGGCACACTGAGTTGTTGTATGAATGCATTATAGCATTCGTTATTTCTTAATAGAAAATTCACTATACCTTGCCATCGACCTATTGAATAACTGACTTCCATCTCTTTGTTATCTAGTCTTAATAACAATATTTTAAATTCATCAATTGCTTTTTTTTGTATTATTTCAATTAATAGAGTTTGTTTTTCTAATAGTTGTTTTCCCTTAGTATTTTTCGCGATGAAAACAGTCATGTTAGATAATCGTTCTAAATTAATTCCTTTTTCATCTAACACATAATGTTTTATATTTTTCTTGAATAAGATATTGTCGATAATTTTAATATGCGCATTTTCCAATATTTTCAATAGTTGATTTAATTTAGCTATCCAGGCTAATTGAAGTAAGTATGCGTGTCTATGTGATATATTTTGATAAATACATGCGCATTTCTTTTTAGCTTTGAGGTCATCATCAAAACCTTTTCCTTTTAGTGAATCACGCATTGTTTGCATATCATGATTCATGCTTTCTGATAATAAATTGATAGCCTGGATAGGAGCTTCAAGATCAAGATGTTCCTTGATTTCAATTTCACTTTCGAGAGAAGAATTAATTAAACGACTTAGTTTTATGGTATCTTCAATAAGCATGATTCTATCTTTATTTTGAAAAAATTCTAATTTAATTCCTCTTTTTAGTTTCTTAGTAAAATATTGCTGAAATCCTAATGGTATTTTCTTAGTAGAATCCTGGTCAAGAGGTACCAATTGTATCCAATTCGCGGGCTTTTCTTCTGTGCATCGTGCTGCTTCTGTTAACAATTGCTTTTTTGATAGATTCCCCGTAGGGCGTAATAGATAGAGAACTTTGTCTGTAAATGCACGCGTGTTTTTTGTTTTTGATTTAAAATAGGCATTATATTCTATTTTCAAATGGTTTAACGTGGAAAATAATTCTTTACGCCGTTCAAAGTCGAGGCCAGTGTCTTTTTTATCTGGATGAATATGATTTAATAACAGCATGCAGTTTTCAGCAAACGTATCGTCATATTGATTTTCATTTAAGCGATTTGTGATTTCGAATGCGAGAGCTTCCATGAGGTCTAATTGAGGTAAAAAAGTATCAGGTGGATTTCCATATATATTGTTTATAAATACTTTAGCTAGCCCAATATTCTTAACCAATTGGATAACGTCCACTTCTACTAAATAAGTACGTTTTAAAACATCATTAATTTCATTGATGCACTTATCAATAACAAATTTGGCTTCTGATTTTTGTAGAGCGTCGAAAATGTCAGATAAACTGGTTAATTCATCTTCAATATAGTCCTGTAAATTCTTTAATTCTTGACTAGGTTCTAGTACCGATGCTTTCAATAATTGAAATTCTTGTTTTGATTTATCTACCCATTGTGTAGTTGATTCTAACCACAGTGCTTTTCCACTTTCTGTAATATTTTCAAATGTAAAATTATTTCTTGCATTTTGTTGGTCTTCTGAAAAACGTTTTAAATTCGCAGGCCCAGTGTTAAGCGCATAACGAATAATAGTGTTATAAAACAACTGATTTCTTGCTTGATAGTCTGTACGACTGGCATCGTCCATTTCTTCTAGTTGATCAGGTGTTTTATATTCAAACGTTAATTCATTGGGTACACGAAACATATTTAGACGGTTTATTCTTTTGAGCAAATTCTTAATATCTAATGCGTGCATCCAGCTAGACTGATGATCCTCTATTAATCCCTGTTGAGTGGGTAATTCAGGCTCTTCATTTATGAGGGATTTCTTTTGTTGCTTGTGACGAAGTTCCTCCATTGCCACATTTACTTCTTCGGATGCATCTTGTATGCATTGATGAAAACCCTCAGCTATGGCTGATGTGAGGCCGGTGCGCAGCTTTATTCGTTTAGGCGCATTTGACCCAAGATATAATTCAATTGCTGTTGTATAAAGCGGTCTATTGATTCCAGCTAACTCAGGTAATTTATAAAAAATTGCCCATGATAAATCATCAAATTGCAAGTTGCCAAATTGCTCTGATGCTTCAAGTCGAGCAGTCATTGATGCTAACAGTTGCATTTCAATAACGCGTAATTCTCTACGTGCTTTTTTAATATGCTCTAAGCAAGCTAAATAAATATCCATATTTTCTGGACGAGCTAATAATCCTGATGTTTTTTCTGTTTTTAGTTTGTCTTCGAGGAGTACTAAATCGTCTTTTCTCGGTTGGATATTATATTTATAAAGCGCGAGTACTCTATCGCTTGCGTAATCAGCAAATCGACCATGTGATATCCATTCATTTTTTATAAGAATGATTTTTCGTAATAGAGCAAGTACTTCTGTGCGTTGCCTATAATCTTTAATGGGTTTTGTTTCGTGATTTTTTTTTAAGTTAATTTCTTCTTTGGTTATTTGTTCGGTTGTCTCTAATGTTTTATATTCGATATAGTTATATTCAGTTTCTATGATGTGACCATCATGATTTATTTCGCTTTGTTTTGTTTGTATGGCTGCATCGATAATCTTATGCCAAAAATTGTTGTCGCACATGATGGCATAATTGCCCACTTGCTCTTTGAGTCTTGCTTGCACAGATTGAATTTTGTGGATACTGTCTTTTAAGTCTTTTACATTTGAGGGTGTGAATGACGTTTTAAATTCTTCTTTTAATTCCTCTTTATGCTTTCCAAATGCCTTTATTTCATCGACAGTGGATTTTGATGTAGAACCCATCTCATCATGAAGTTTGATAAGAGAATTCAGATTATTGAAATCATCTATTAAATCGGCTTTGATGCCTTTTTGCTTACTTTCAAAGCTTTTTCCAATATTCATTAACCATTTTTTTATTTCAGGAGAAATAGCAGCTTTTGAATTTTTACCTCTTTGATCATTTACGGAACTTATTACCTCACTCAGATTGATTGAGGGGATTGGTGTAGTTCCAAACAATGATCGATCTACTTTATGAACACTCTCATCCTTAGGCATGGCTATACTCTCCGTGTATCTGTAGCCGAATTGATTAAAAATTATTTCAAATACAGTATGAAAATTAGTCTAGAATAATTAGATTAAGGAAAAATGAAGAAACTGCATTTTATTTGACCACCAAGGGAGCAGCCGTGGAGGGTGTGATTAAAAATTAACTAATTTTCGTATTTTTTTTGTTTAGAGAGATGAAAAAAGTGTCAACGCTGTAATAGGCAAATAAATTCCCGCTTTCGCGGGAATGACACATAATCATTTTGATGTAACAGATTTATTGCGTGCAGCAATCAAATCTTCCACAACATTTGGATTAGCTAATGTCGATATATCTCCTAAATCTTCAAAATCATTCGTAGCAATCTTACGTAAAATTCGTCTCATGATTTTACCGGAGCGCGTTTTTGGAAGATCTTCAACCCATTGAATCGTTTCTGGTGTTGCAATAGGACCAATCGAAGTACGAATATGTTGGATTAATTCTTTATTTAATGTGTCTGTTTGTTGAATACCTTCTTTTGTAGCGATATACGCATAAATGGCTTGTCCTTTGATGTCGTGTGGAATGCCGACCACAGCGGCTTCAGATACAGCAGGATGATTGATAAACGCACTTTCTAATTCTTCAGTTCCTATACGATGTCCAGATACTTTAATGACGTCATCATCTCGACCAGTAATCCAAAAATAACCATCACTATCTCGTCTTGCACCGTCTCCAGTCATATACGTTCCCGGTACTTCTTTAAAATAAGTATCCACAAAACGTTGATGATTTTTGTAGACAGTGTGCATGAGTCCTGGCCAAGGTTGCTTAATCACTAATTTTCCAGGCGCATTATCTTCAACGAATTCGCCCTGATCATTGACTATAGCAGGTTCAATACCGAAAAAAGGCCATGAAGCGGAACCTGGTTTAAGTGGTGTTGCACCAGGTAACGGTGTAATCATGACGCCGCCCGTTTCAGTTTGCCACCAGGTATCTACAATGGGACAACGTTCGTCGCCAACAACTTCGTGATACCAGGTCCATACATCAGGATTAATAGGTTCACCGACAGTTCCTAATAAATTTAAACTTCTGCGGCTGGTACGCGTGACCCATTCGTCTCCCTCACGTCGTAACGCTCTGATTGCAGTAGGCGCAGTATATAAAATATTAACGTTATGACGATCGATGATGTCCCAAAAACGAGAAAAAGTGGGATAATTCGGCGTGCCTTCATACATTAATGTTGTTGCACCATTCGACAATGGACCGTAAAGAAAATACGAGTGCCCCGTAATCCAGCCCACATCAGCAGTACACCAAAAAATATCGCCATCGTGATAATCAAAAATGTAATGATGAGTGACTGAGGTATAAACAAGATAACCACCTACAACATGTAATATGCCTTTTGGGTTACCCGTTGATCCTGAAGTATAAAGAATAAATAATGGATCCATTGCATCCATCAAAACCGGAGGACATGCATCACTCACTTTTTCAATTTGTTCGTGATACCAACAATCACGACTCGTATTAAATGGAACGTCATTACCTGTTCGTTTTACCACGATAACGTTTTTCACTTTTGGGCATGATTCTAATGCAGTGTCCGCATTTCGTTTAATTGGAATTATTTTTCCGCCGCGAAGTCCTTCATCTGATGTGATTAACATAGATGCTTCTACGTCTAATAAACGTGTTTTAAGAGCTTCAGGTGAAAATCCAGCAAATACAACAGAGTGAATCGCACCAATGCGTGCACAAGCGAGCATGGCAATCGCCGCCTCAGGTATCATAGGCAAATAAATGCAAACGCGATCTCCTTTTTTGACACCGTGTTTTTTTAACACATTGGCAAAACGACAGACGTCGTGATAAAGATCGTTATAGGTGATATGACGAATATCCTTTGGATCATCGCCTTCCCAGATGATTGCAATTTGGTTTTTTCGTTTTTCGAGATGACGATCTATGCAGTTATAACAGGCATTTAATTTTCCACCTGCAAACCAAGTGATATCCAATTTTTCAAAACCACCGGTTTTCACTGTTTGCCAGGGCGTAAACCATGACACAAACTTTTCGGCTTGTTCTCCCCAAAATCGATTGGGATCTTCAATAGAACGTTTATAAAGCGCGTGATATTGACTCGTGTCCATATAGGTTTTTTTTTGCAAATTTCGATGGCACATTATAGTTATCATTCATATTTAAGCTTTCCTTAAGCAGGCTCTTAACAATTTTTTAAATAAATCGTTCTTTTGAATCAAATTTTAATTTGGTTATTTTACACAAATTTAGTTGAACATACCCCGGGTCCCTTAAGAAAACCTTAATAAATTCAGTAACAAATACTTTGACAATAAGGCCGGAATTGTCTAATATGTGACCTGCTGTGGTTGATAAATTTACCATCGATTGAGCAGTAGTAAGACAGCTACTTTCATGCGAATCCGAAAAGTTTATCGCGTTTCCTAAAACCGTTTAACTAACTGAAGAATAGCGACCATGAAAAATATTAAAAATGTTTTATTTATTTTTGCGTTCATAAGCATTGTAGGATGGGGTCCATTTTCTTTCTTTGAAAATGCGACACTTAGTTCGTCATTGAATTCATCAATAAATCATCCTATTTCACTTGGATCAGGTAGTTGGTTGGCGAATGAAACACGCGTGATTAGCGCTCAAGCGAATGACTTAAGTCCAGAAGCATTAAAAACTGCGTTGATAGTGTATCAAAATGCACGTGCTAAAGGGTTGGATGACAAGCAAATGTTAACAATCATTGATTATACAAAGGCATCAAGCGACCGCCGTATGATCGTTGTGGATATGAAAAAACAGAAAGTCTTATTTAATACATGGGTTACTCACGGCAGAGAAAGTGGCGGAACAAAGCCAACTTCATTTTCCAATGAACCCAGTAGTTTGAAATCAAGTTTAGGTACATTTATTACAGATGCAGATCTTTCATCGAGTCATGAGCCTGGTGGTTATGCATTAAAAGTAAGAGGTTTGGAAAAAGTCAATAATAATGCCTATTCACGAGACATTGAAGTTCATGGTGCATATTATATCGGCCACGGCAAAACAGGACGTAGCTGGGGTTGTATGGCTGTTAATCCAGATACAATCAAGCCATTGATCAACACGATTAAAGGTAAAACGTTAGTTGTAGCTTATTACCCAAATGCAACATGGATAAAAACGTCACCATTTTTGACTTAAATGTATAACCAGGATTTAAACAGTGCTTTTATCCAAATTATGGCATTTAAAAAAACAATAACATCACCCTTGTAGTGCTATAATGTGTATATAGAAACAGATTGATAATACCAAAAAAGAGTTATTACGGAGTGGTATTGCGGGTCGCACGGGTTGTAGTCAGCCACACTATAAAATAATTACAGTGACATACTACAACTCGTCGCACTTGCAGTTAGAATGTAAAACCTTCTATAAATCTCAAAAACTATAACATCCTTTATTCTTATATATGAAAAAGTCAATCACTATATTTCTGCATTTTATTTGTAATTAGCGCAGGATTTATTATAATTAAGGTGAGCAGGAAGTGAATCGAAGCCCAACGTTTAACTAAAAGGAAGTCAGCGGCTAGATACGGTGTGCAAGCCTTATTGTTTACACTAAGGAAGCCTAAAATATCTCCAAGACCTCCACTTGAGCACACTGGCTCTTCGATCATTCCTGCTCTTCATTTAAGGTTGAGTTCAGATTATCCACATAGGACTTTTTATCACCGATCGTATGTTCTTCTTCTTTTTTGTTTGATCCGCAAATCCAAAAACCAAATCCATCATACCCAGAACCCTTTTTAATTTTTAAAGGCGAAAATCGATAGGGGATTTTTGCTAAATTCCGTCCCAATGATCCGTCTGTCCAATTTGTATTTTGATTCCAGCTCGCAATGTTTGATTGAATTTGTGTGACGTAACTATAGACGTATAATCCAGCATCTTCTTCAAAATGATAATTGTATATGGGCACATCAACATGTTTGAATTCCGTACTTAAATGATCTATGTTCACACTGAATGTGCTTACATATTTTTGTAAGGTGCCTTCTTCACCAGAGACCGTATCCACAATAGCAAAGTTAGCTGTATCTACATAAAACACCGGAAAATCTTGCCTAGTGAGTTGGAAAGAGAGATAGGCATCTGCTGGGTTTATTGTTTCTATAATTAAATTCTTGCGAGATGTGCGTTCGCTTGTCTCAAAACTAGGAATAGAGAGCGGCGTTGCTTGATAACCACTTTCTAAATAGACTGGATACCATGTCGATTTGGAAGAAATAGGTTGGTCATCTAAAGAAGAATAAATAACAAGTGGTTCGCCGCCCATGGAGCAAGGATAATAGATTACTCTGCCTTCGCGATCTACAAAATAGTCTTTACCAATTTTTTTCAAAATTGGAGTGGGAGTCGAGTAGGGCAATTCTGCGGCATAAGTGAAATGAAATACCATAATCAAAGCTGAAAAAACTAACCGTTTTTTTATCATAATAATAAATCACCAAAAAATTAAAAAATGAAAATATAATTATCATGCTAAATGATTAAATTTGAATAAGCAATGAAAGATAGGTGTTGTTTTGTAAAAATATCGCCATGTCATTCAAGAACGTCTTGTACAGAATTCGCATTAAAAAATTAATAGGAAATAAGGGTAAGATACAATATACTTTTTTTGAATAAAGATGATCACCTAGAGGTCTAATACAATATGAGCAACTGGAGCGGGTTAGATTATTTCATTTTTTTATTCTTTTTAATGAATATACTTCTTGGCATGGCCCGAGGTGGTCTAAAAGAAAGTATTTCAACATTTGGACTCTGCGCAGCTTTGGTGATGACGATTGCATTCACGGGGCCTTTAACTAAATTTGTCAATTCTTCTCCATTAATGACAGATGTTGTCTCATCCCCGATGGTTCAAAATTTTATGAAAGCAGTTGGAATGCCGCCACTCACGTACGACTCGCTTGTCAATTGTGGCTATGCTCTCAGTCTATTAATATGCTTTGTTGGTGCGTTCGGTGTCTGTGAAGCTGTTCTTGCATACAGCAATGTCATGGAAGCTTTTTCTTTACCTGTTACTCTCATCAATCGCAAGGTAGGTGTTGCTTTAGGTGCATTGAGAGGATTTATCTTTACAGTTATATTTCTAGTGGTATTGAAACATTTATTTATGGGTGACAATCAGTATCTTGGTACTTTTGCGACTATGTTTCAAGGGCCTGTAGACAAGCTGGATTATCTGATCCAGATTCGAGCCCCTGAGCGTTACGGTGAAATATTGAAAGATAGCAATCTCTACAATACACAAAAGGTCTTGGATATGGTGAGTCCAAAATAGTTATCAGGAGAAACTCTATTGCGATTCTTATTTAATCTTTTTTTAGTCACACTTTTTTGCTGTCTATTAAGCGCATGTAATAAGATCTCTCAAGAAAATTTTAGTAAAATTAATACCAGCATGAAAATGCAAGAAGTCGTTTCCATTTTGGGCGAACCCACTTCATCTGACAGCGTCAATATTGCAGGCGTTTCTGGAACGGCTGCTGTATGGAAATCAAATGATGCTGAAATTGATATTCAATTTTTAAATGATAAAGTGTTTGCTAAATCATTTACAACACGCGATGGAAAAAGTAAGTCTCCTAATTAATAACAAATCGTTTTGTAACTGAAGCATCAGAAATAAAGCTTTCTATGGCAAGGTTTCTCATTTGCTTTCCGCTAGGCGTTCTGGGCAATGTTTGAAAAGGAACGAAGATAATTTGGTGGCAAGTCAGCCCTATGGATTTGATCAATCGTTGATGGATACATTGAAGTAATTCAGGCTCGGAATTATTTACTAAAGGTTTAATAATCTCAATTAATAGTGAAATTTTATCTCCATAATAATGGATTATCATTTACTGAATTCATTTCATTTTCTATCCATTCAGTTGCCTGTTTAAGATTTTCATAAAATGGACCAAATCCTTGGGCAATAGAGCGCAATGAATAACAATCTTGTAAAGGTCGTTTATCTTCATCAGATTGATTATTCAGTTTTTCTAATCTAAGCGCATCCAAATCGGTTAATAAATGACTGCCAGACCAGCATGTTAATAAAAATTCATTGACTGCCATTTCACCGGAATGATGTTTTAATTGATGAACAACGGGATGATAGGCACTTTGGATAACAAGTAATGATTCCAAGGCGAGCGCAATGCTGGTCAGTAGCTGCTTAAACAAATGATTTAAATCGTATAATGCAAGACTCGCTATTGCTGTCATAAATGATGTTCCATTTATCATCGCAATCCCATCGCGTAATTTAGGAATTATTTTTTTTAATCCGGCTTCCTCGATTGCGTGATGAGCAGACATTCTTTTATGACGATTTATAAGGAACACCCACGCGATCAACGCCATAATAAATGGATTTAACGCCATCTCCAGCTTGATTTTCAAGATAAAACAACGCATGTTGTAAAAGAATTGTATTCACCGTTATTTTCAATCGGCAAAGAAAAGAATTGAGTGCAGATTTTTATTTCGCACACCCATATTCGTCATGGGAACGTGGATTAAATAAAAATACGAATGGATTAATTAGACAATATTTAAAAAAAGGTTCTAGTTTTACAGAAATAACAGATGCCGATTTAGAAAATATTATAAGCGTGGAGAAGGTTTCACTCTTCTCTCAAGCAATAATTCTTTAAAGCAATATTTTTCTAGATGAGTAAGTAAACTATCCCTTAAATTATCTAATTTTTTATTCGATGAATTACTTACAATAGTAAGCCTGATATTACTGTAATTATAACGAATGGTGGATATAGAGTATTCCGATGGTGTGGAGGAGTGTTGTCGTCTTACATCTTTTTTTAAAAGATCGGTAATTTTCTCCTGGATGGACCATCTATGTTTCTCTGTGATTTTTGATATCTTTACTTCTGTTTCTCTTCTTGCAAAAGTATCAAGCTGTATTTTCAAATTCTCAGCCACTGCCACATTAAGTTCGTTAGAAAGAAAACGAATGATAGATTGCATAATGTTATCAGTAAAAGTAGGTGACTGCGGTGGTTGAATTAATAGATCGTAGCCTAATGATAAATATAGTATGTCAGAAGAATCATTTCCATCGCCAATGCCAGGAAATCGCGTTCTCTCGGATGAATCTACTACCACTGAGTTTTCCCAAGTGTTTGGATTACCATCCCCCATAATTAAAAAATAATCGTGTCCTCCAGTTAATTTGTTTACATTTTTTGCAAGCATTAAATATTCCTTTTTAATTTAATGATTCAATAAAATCTTGGGAGGATTATAATAAATCCAAAAGTTAAGTCACGAACTATTTCGTCATTGGTTCGTTGTTATTAAGCTCGATTAATAACTTAGCAAATTGCTATAAAACCGCGTATGCACTTATTAGTGAATCCGCCGCATTATTTATTTTGATGTAGCCGGTAATCACAATTACCGGTGATAACGCCGCTTAAGCATTTTATTAGTATTTCAAACTCAAGTGAGGCGCAGTATACTTTCGTGATTATAGTACTTCGATTGAGATTCCCCCCCATTATCCAATAACCACTTTAAAATGAATTTTCTTCAATTTTTGAATAGTATGAAAAATAAAAAATAAAGATTTACTTGTTGGATTCCCACTTGGACTTAGCATGCGCATAATGCTTTTCGGATTTTTTTCCATCAATTTTGATAATACTTCAAATGTAATTGTTGCATTAATATAATCGCGAAGTATTGCTTTACCCACATCAACATCGCCAGATAATAGTTCTGTTACTGCTTCAGATAGCATTGCTTCGCAAAATTTTTTATCTTTTTTAGCGCGCACCATAACTGTTGCTTTAAAATCTTTTGTAAGCGGCATAATTAAGCCCCCTCTCGTTTACGTTGTTTATACTCAGTCCATTTCTGTTTAGCTAATTTAATATCCTTTGATTGCGTTTTTTTATTTCCGCCACAGAGCAAGATAATTAGCTCATGCCCATCTTTGCCAAAATAAATTCTATATCCAGGACCAAAATCAATTTTATATTCAAATACCCCTTCGCCGACTCCTTCCACACGCGAAAAATTACCTTGCTCTAATCGATAAAGAGCAGTTGTGATTTTAGCTGCTGCTTCACTATTTAGTTCTTCAAACCAACTAGTAAAAGGAGATTGGCCATTGTTATCAATATATTCTTTTGTCGTTGGCATATATATTATATGGTAACTTAAATGATACCATTAATCAAGGAAACATTGGGTGACCCCAATGGATCATATTCTTATAGATAAAGTTAATTCCTTCCGGCCATTACTCCGCCGTCAACATCCCAAACTGCTCCTGTAACCCATGAAGCTTTTTCTGAAAGTAAAAAACAAATAATTTCTGCTATATTTGCTGGTGTCCCAATTCGGCCAATTGGATGAAATGTATGGAAGCTATCCAAAGTCTCACGAATTTTTTCTTTGGTAATAAAGGCATCATAAATGGGTGTTTCAACTACTGCTGGAGATACAGCGTTGACTCGAATATTAAATGCAGCAAGCTCCATAGCAAGATGTTGCGTTAATGAGTGTAACCCTGCTTTAGCCATTGAATAAGCGGAGGATGGAGTAGCAAGAATGGCTTGTTTTGCCCACATTGAACCAACATTTACAATAGCACCTTTTTTCTTTTTTACCATTTTTTCAGCTATTTTTTGCGTAATGAAAAACAATCCCCGATTTAGATCATTATAATTAGCAAAGTCTTGATAAGTGTGATCTAAAAAAGGTTTTGGAGAAAATACACCCGCACAATTGACTAAGCAATCAGCATCAGGAATATCTTTTAAAAAATAATTCAATTGCTCTAATTGTGTAATATCACAATTATGGGATTTAACATTTCCAAGCTGTTGCAATTCTCTTTCTGCTTTCTCTAACTTAGATTTATTACGCCCTACAATAATCACTTCTCCTTTTTGCATTAAAGAAAGCTTAGCTACTTCTTTTCCTATACCGCTACTACCACCAATTACCACTATCTTTTTATTACAAAATTCATTATTCATATGTAACTCCAAATATACCTACTAGTAGGTAGTTTAATCAGTAAAAAAATTACTTCAAATTATTTAAATGATGATTCCACAATGTTGAATCCTACTAGTTGGTAGGCTACCTGTCAAGCATTCATCAGTCGTATGTCGCGCTTCACTTGAGGTTCTGCCTGTTAAATAGGATACTCAGTCGCTAATATCGCTTCCATGCGCTGTTTTATTCTTGGTAAATGCTCATCAGGATTCGTAAAAACATAAAATTGCTTTTTACTCATTCCTAAAAAAATTATTTCAGCAACCGCTTCTGGAGGCATTCCAAATTGTTGTAAATGTTCTAAATGACGCTGGATAATATTAGGATCAGTCTCGTCAAGACTCTTTGGCATTTGGGTATTAACCCAATGCGGAATCAATAATGAAACATGAATATTTGAGTTTATTTGTTTTAGATCGGCATATAACACTTCTGAAATCGCAGTTATAGCATGCTTAGATGCTTTATAGGCGGAGAGTCCCTTGCCTGTCAGTAATCCAGCTCCAGCAGTCGTATTAACGATATAGCATGGGTCATTTTGTTTTAGCATAATAGGCACAATTATTTTTATGCCATAAATGGTTCCAAATAAATTAATACGCATTACATTCTCAATGCTCGAGCTGCTTTGTTCCCAAATGGGCCCTAAACCGCCAGCAATTCCTGCATTATTGAAAAGAAAATTTATTTTACCGAATTCAGAAATTGTTTTTTCTGCCAAGCGAGAAATATCATTTTCATCTGCGACATTCGTTGTGACAGAAATAATTCGTGAATTTTTATTTTTCTTTAAATATTTTTCAACTTCGTCAAGTTTTCCTTTATTGATATCCGCTAAAACAACAGCCATCTCATGCAAAAGACATTTTTCTGCTATTGCTTTTCCAATACCAGATGCAGCTCCTGTAATGACAGCAACATTATTTTTATAATTAGTCATGGCTTAGCACATGTTAAACATGGATTTAATTTAAATTGAAACATAATACTAGGGCATGATTCTTGAACTACTGGATCCATAAGATAATAAGTTATCTCTGTGGTGGATTGAGTCAATTGTAACGACTGTCCAAAAGGTCTAAATCTTAGACAGCTTGGTTGTGCAGGGTTGCTACAAACATAAATAACGCTTTTTCGTGTATCAACGGGTGCTGCATAATAGCCTTTAGCTCGACTGCCGTTCTCAAATACTATTTTGACATCCTGAAACCATTCTCTATCAGGTTGACTTTGTTTTATATTTTGAAACCAAACAACATGGTCAGTGATGCCTTTATTTGCTGTGAAATTAAATTCCGCTCTTGTTCCTGGTAATTGTTTGAATGTACCATCGTTATCTAGCGTACCCTGCAGAACGATTTGTGTGCTACCTTCAATCGGTGTCACAGTCGAAACTTGTGCATCAGCAATAGCTAAGTCAGTATTCAAGATGAGTTGTGCTGGAATTCCTTGCGAAATAGCGTTGTCAGCGTAAGTGTTTGAAACAATAGTAACACTCATCATTCCTGCCAAAATAATAATGCGTATAATTTTATTTTTCATATTTTATTACCTCCTGATTTATCGGGAAAATATACTGCAAATAATGGAATGATTAAACTTAATTAATAATGATGCCAAGCTGGTAACACTGGGAGTTTGTTGAAAAACTGTTTATTAATCATTATGTTAAGTAATATGCAGAAAGTGATTTTCGTGCAAAAATGAAATCTTTTTACATTCAGCAGGCTATTTTGATTAATTACCAGTGAGCCCTAGATCATGTTAATTAGTTGATATATAGTAGTGTCTACAGTATTTTCTCATCAATCTAGCTTAAGGAATGAGCTTGTGATAAAACGATCTTTAGCCTTTGTTTTCTTCTATTCTCAATCAATTTTAGCTGGTACATTTTTTAATGTGACCTCAAGTGGGCCCTCTGCTCAACTTCAGTTAAGTGTTTGTTTGAATGGAGCAGGTCCTCTTTCCTGTCAGCTATACACTGTTTCGGGCACCAATTTAAATATTATAAGCAACATACCGAATCATACTTATCCCAATGCAGGAATTAAAATTCTGACACCTGGCTATACACCAGCTGGATGTACAATGAATAAAAATGGATATTGTTTATTTTCTGTGAACAATACACAAGCTGTACCCATTCCATTAACACCATCGACGTGTACCCCCGGTCTGATTACTTTTTCTCCTACGGCAACACAAGTCAATAATCCAACAGGTGGATCGCCAAATCCTTCACAGCAATTTACAATTTATATGACCATGTGTAATTCTCTAGGACAGCCGCTTCTTCCTAGTACAACAAACCCCTTACACATTGATGTTTATGGTGCACCGACGGGTGTGATTTCGCCGACGTCGACTACAAGTAGTACAGGTGCAGTCACGCTTACCTATAGCGGTCAGTCATTTCCAAATAATATTTTAATCAATGCATGGATTAGTGATAGCAGCAATAATGGCGCTGCACTCGGCCAAACTCAGGTTTTAAAACTAAATACACCAACATGTAGTTTAGCTCCCACTAGTTATCAAGTTTCTTTCCAACAAACGTTACCCAATGCCTTACAGATCAATGCAGATGTAGGCTATAGCACGAGTGCACCCACGACCACATTAAAGACTTTCACAATTGATACAGGTTCTTTGGGTGTTGTGGTACCGGTAAGCGAATTACCCAACAATGGTACCGTGATTGGGCCAGGTGCTGCAGGTGTGAAATATTATGATAGCAGTGGTAATACCTATTCAGGTAATTACTATCTAGCGCCAGTCAGAATACAACTTTCTAATTCAAGTGTTATAGAAACACAGCCCATTATGGTATTAGGAATTAATAAGGCGTATTGCACTGGGCCGTCCACTAAAGCATGCTACAGCAATCCTCCATCCCCGACGTTGCATTATATGGGTGTGGGTTTTAACCGTAATAGCACGACGACGAATGATTTGTTTAATTCGCCCGCCGCGAATGCGTTTCTTCACATAACCAATACCAATAATGGAACCGATGTAACGCCAGGTTACTACTTATCACCGAATGCTTCTTCTGGATTCCAAGGACTTACCTTAGGTATTTCTTCCATCTATGGCTACACGACCATTGACTTAACGTCTAATACATCTGTACCCGGTGATTTCAACGCACAAGCAGGTTGTTTCACGTTTCCTAATTCTCCCCTACCCAATCAATTCTGTGGTACAGCATTGCTCGATGTCGGAATTGATTCGATGTTTATTGATCTGCCCAAAGCAAAATGGCCTGCTGGAACGTTTGACAGCAATAACAATGTACCCGCTGGTATTAATATGTCGATTTTGATGGGTTCAACAAGCTCACCGGCATTGTCATATAGCTTTACTGCGGTTCAGAGCAATCCACCCGCAGGTACTGCAACCCCATCGATAGTGCAATGGATTGATACTACGTCAAGCGGCATGATTTTTGTTAATACAGGTCGACGGCCTTTATATCTTTATAATTACCTTTATAACGGGCAATGTGGGAAGGTGGGTTTTAATCCAGTATAACTATGAAACGTTGGCTGAAGTTCTGGTTTGTTACATTATGTTTACTAACAGCCAATGTATGTCTGGCCATTAATCCTGTTGATGCGGTTTTTACGCCGCTCACAGGAATACCAACCACTACACAAATAGGCGATGAATATACTGTTTCCTATACCTTTACCAACAATCTTAATTTTCCTGTACTGATTCATGTGACAGAATCTGAAACGGGTGTCGGTTTTTCATCCGATCAACTTTGTGCGAATATTACGTTGTCTGCATCAGGCCAACCTGGAAGTTCATGCACAACCTATATCGACTTTAATCCAACTCAATCTGGAGCTGCTAGTTTTAATCTTACGTTGCACTATCATAATAATGTCATATCACTTCCAGCATTGACGACACAGGTTAGTAGTTTATGCGGTACCGATGTTTATCCTTCAAATACAGGCATTCCCGTGCCGGATCCCATTATTACTTCAAATCAAGTTTGGAATTTTGTCAGTGCGCCAGAATTACATCCCATGAAAGTCAGTGTCGATTCCTATGTAGCTTCACTGCTTGCATCCGGTCTTATTTTTAATGGACCTTACGCAAGTTCAGGAGATGCGACTTATGGACAAAGTGGCGCTTTAATCGTAGATAACGATGCCAATCCAATTTGGTTTAGACCATTATCTAATCCCAGTTTAATGAACACCGATGTACAAACACAAACGCTGAATGGTCAACCCGTCCTGACATTTTGGCAAGGTACATTAGCCACACCACCCTCCTACACGAATTTACCTGCAGGAGGCGCTGAATTAGGGAGTTGTTTTTATATTTTAAATAATAGTTATCACATACTAAAAACGGTGACTGCATTTAATGATTTTATTCCTGATGTTCATGAATTTATAATTACACCCAATCAAACGTTATTGTTTTTGGCGACAAAAGTGGTGCCGATGGATTTAACACCGTATGGGGGCCCTCAAAATGGTTCTATTCATGATTATTCCATTCAGGAAGTGAATATAGCGACGAATACACTCGTCTTTTTTTGGGATGCACTCGATCATATTCCTCTGAGCACTTCGTTTTTTCCAGCTGCACAAGCAACTGAAAGTAGTAATGTGTGGGATCCATATCATTTAAATTCACTTGGATTGATCAGTGATAATCAAGATGATTTGATTGTATCAGGACGAAATACATGGACCATTTATCGTTTGAATAAACCCACAGGAAATTTTGTTTGGCGTTTGGTGGGTGATGGAAGCGGTGATTTTTCTATTCCTAATCCTCTCGCCAAATTTGCCTGGCAACATGATGCGCGCTCTGTTTCTGGTAATGTGATTAGCTTATTTGATGATGAATGCTGCGCAAATCCCGATGTGATACCACCTGGCACCACACACTCACACGGCTTGGTTTTAAATCTAGATTTAGTTAACAATATAGCGACATTAAATACATCGTATTATCACAACCCGAATGTATATGCATCATCACAAGGTGACAATCAACTTTTATCAAATAATAATAGACTCATCGGTTTTGGTTCTGTCGGTTCTTATACAGAATATGCGTCAGCAGGCAATACAGAAATAACACCCTCGCTTAATGTTCTTTATAACGCACAAATGCCAGGCGGTAATGTGTCTTATCGCACTTATCGACAAACTTGGGTTGCGACCCCTTATTACTTGCCTCGTATTGCAGTGCAAACGAATTTGACCCAAACAACTGTTTATGCATCATGGAATGGCGCAACTGAAATAAGTAGTTGGCAAGTTTATGCGGGTGTTTATTCAGATCGTTTAATTTTAGTGGGCAGCGCGGTGAAAAACGGTTTCGAAACGGCAATCAACATCAGTAATGGCTGGACATTTTTTCAAGTAAAAGCATTAAATAGTCAAGGGCAAGTGATTGGGACATCTAAGATTGTTCTATCATCTTAATTGACATTGATTAATTCTGAAATATCTTGTTTGCAAAATCCACACATCTTGTTTCAATCAATTCTCTCATGCTTTCCTGAATAGGATCTATTATTTCAATTTTGTAAAGTGAAGAGCGAATTGCTTCAATTAATTCAAGAATTCGCCTACGAACTTCGGGTTTAGCGAGCCCTGCATCGATTGCAAATTGATCGAAATGTTTTGGTCTAATGTGATTAATATGATACTCACCACCTAACTTCATCGCCATTTTCTGATCTAAATCTTTATAATAAAGCGTACAAATTAAATCATATAACGGCGCAAGTTGTACTTGATCAAGATATAAGAGTGAAAAGTTTTTACCATGAGCATCACAATTTCCAATGATAAAATTAAATATCACAGCATTAATCATCTTACCCAAATCAATGACAGGTTTCGATGAAGCAATTCTGATAAGATCAAAGCATTGCTTTAAAGAAGGGCCACCTTCGTTTTGATATTTGTTTGATGATGGAATACTTAATGCTTGGCAAAAATCTTCTTGATGAATTCGCGTTATCGTATTGAATCCATTTTTTTCATTTTGAACAATACGATCATATCGTTTGATGAGTAAATAATAAATATCTTCAATTTGTTTGATATCAGCCTCTGCAACTGACAAGCCAATGTGTTTCGCTAATTTCAGACAAAAGGCTTCATTAAAAACAATACCCGGAAATGCACCAAAATCTGGTTTTAATATGTGTGTACTAGGTGCATTATTTAATGGAATAAAAATAGTTTCATCTTTAATATAAACCGCCAGTTTATCTTGAACACCGGCTAACGAAAGACGGATACCATTCTTTCCTGCTAGCAAAGGTCTAGCGGGTAATTCGCGTAAAACAGCAGCTAATGCCGTTTCTGTTAATTTTTCATAATCATTATTTTTTGGATGTAATGTTTCTCCCGCTGGAATAAATGATAATGCCCCCGCACATTCACCACCGATTTTTTCTAGCATTGAAAAATCATTGTTAACACTAATACCCAGATTCCTAGCAATTATTTTTCGCTGATTATCTTCGGGTAAAATACCTCCGAAAAAAGCATGGCACCTCTGTCTGGTAAATGTCTCTTCTTGCAGTGGCAATGAGTGCGAAATCTTTCTCGCCATCGGATCCTTCAGCCAATCAATAGAATAAGTAAAATGAATATCGCCATGATTGTCTTGTGTTAATTGCCCAACCTGTTTTTCATGAAAATAGACATCCAGAACTTTAGTCATAATCACTTACCTTTAATTTCAAGCTGCAATCCTAATGTTCGGAGCACTGTTAACACCTTTTCTAGCTGACAGGTTGGTTTACCCTGTTCTAATTCGATAATAAAACGGAGACCTGTTCCGGATGTTAATGCCAAATCCCGTTGTGTCACTTTAAGTGCTTTGCGAGTTTTTTTTATGAGGCATCCTATTTCTTTAGAATCAACGATCTTAAACGTATTTTCCATCGCATTTCACCAAAGATAAAGTTCCCATACGGTAACTTTATCTTGTTTTATGGCAAAAAGCAATAAAAATGTTACCGATGGGTAACATTTTATAATTGGTGATGAGGAAGAAAGAAAAAATTCCCGACAAGGAATATTATACGTTTTTCGCCATTAAAGTCATGAGTGCAAATGATTCGTTATACCACAATCCCACAACTTAGCGATTGCGCATAACTATTGCCTGTCTTTAGCGTATTTAATACTTGATTTGTCTTTGTATTAAATTCACCGCGACCTAAATAAAATAAATGATAACCACATTCGACCGGTAACTGTTCAATGACATGATCCATCCTAACTCCAATACCTGCCATTGCACTGAATGTGACATTGTTTTTACTTGAGAAGATTTGATCACCGACGGTGACTCCGCCATCGAGCGATTGTTCACTGAATCCGCTGGTTTTCATGAAATTGGGTCCGGCACCAAGATCGAGTGTTACATGATAGCGATCGTTTAAATCATATAATCCTTTTACAGTGGCATAAACCGGTGTATTGGTCACATCGTAACTGTACGATAAGTTTGTAAATAGTTGCTCTTGAGTTACTTTTCCACTCACTGTTGTCTGCATTAAATAAAACGCATCAATGCCATAGAGCAAATTCCATCGATTGTATGTTTGGCCATCAATAAAATAACCCAAGCCAACCAATGCATTTTGATTTTGACCGCTCGAAACAGAAAAGTAATCACCTATTAGATCCTGAATATTGATTTGCTGTGGTTTTCCTTGATTGGACATATTAAATGCGCCGAGCTGCAGTAAAAATTGGCCGTGAGTAAGTTTATCTGCAAAAGAGGAGGCTAACACGCTAGATGCCTTTGCTGTTGGTAGAGATAACACAGTGGTCATGCAGCACAGTGATAAAAGTAGTATTCTCATGCGTAATTTCATTAGATCTTCCTTGGTTATTACTTCCCATTGTAGCCTAACGGACTTCCGAGGCCAGTCACAAAATCATATCCAGCTAAAGCAGGATATCCATTATTTCCTATAGTGATATCATGCCAATAAGAATGGTAATTTTTCAATGCACTATTGTAAATAAACATTAATAAAGTTTGTGTATTTTGTATTGAGCTGAAGCTCAATCATAGATTGACTCTGAATTTAATTTTGCTAAACAATAGAAACTCGTATAAAATCAGCGCATCTCAAAGTTTTATTTGGAATTGAATTTTATGTCTCCATCGGAACCACAAAAACCGGATAGTAATAGTAAATCACAACGTAAAAAAGATATGCTTGTCTTGCAAAAAATTGGTGAATCTTTAATTAAATTAACGGAAGAACAATTGGCAACGATTGATTTGCCCGATAATTTACTGACAGCGATTCTACATATGAAATCTCTGAGTTCAAATGAAGCTAAAAGACGCCAATTGCAATATATTGGTAAAATCATGCGTCAAATTGATCCTGAGGCTATTAAACAAGCGTTGAAAAACAAAGAATTGATTCATAAAAAAAATACCGCGCGATTCCATCAAGTTGAAGAGTGGCGCACTAAATTGTTGGCCGAGGGAGATGATACATTCAATACCCTGTTAGCCGAATATCCTAAAATTAACCGACAACAATTGCGACAATTGATACAGAATGCCGAGCAGGATAAAAAAAATAACAAGAACACCGGCGCTGAAAAAGCATTATTTAAATACTTGCGATCGATTCTATTTGAGTAAATAAATTACTTACATTGCTCATTTAACGCATCATTCAATGGCAAGCTATTTTCTTTTCCAACAACATCAAATGAGCGAGTATTGACTCCGTAAATTAAATACTGCTGTGTTTTTGGATTATAAAAATAATAAAATTGATAACCATCCAGTGATCCCTGATAAAAATACACAATAGAATCGAGCAGTTTGGAATAATAGCCAAACACACCAAATCCAAAACCAAAATCGTCTGGAGATTTTTCAGAAAAAAACGGTTTCCCATCCTTTTTTGATATAAGAGTTAAAAATTCGTTGAGTTGTGATTGAGTTAATAATTTTTTGGATTGATAGAGCGCATGCAAATAGACATTAATGTCTTTTGGTGTAGAAACAATACCACCTCCAAAACTCGGTTCTGAAAATGAATAATGTGTTGTATCTTGCCCAAACTTCATAAATGAATAAGGCTCATGCCCTTTTGGAAAAGAGATATATCCATGTACTATCTCAGATTGATTAATGCCAGGTACTGATTGCAGTTTATCGCTAGGAAAATAAGTATGGTGCAATCCCAACGGATTGATAATTCGTTTTTGAATCTCATCTATGGCGCTATGGTTCGTTATTTTTTCTATCAACATACCGAGCAAAATATAATTTGTATTAGAATATTCCCATTGAGTGCCCGGCTTAAAATGAAGTGGAAGCTGATAAACTCGATTTAAAATTTCGGTTGGGCTGATGTAATTTTCATATTCATGCGCAGTCATTTTTTTAAATATATCATCTGGGCTTCCTGTAGCTGTACCCACTATACCACTGGTCATTTGTAACAATTGACGCACGGTAATTCCCCACCATTTAGGATATTCTGGGAAATATTTTTTAAGTGTTTCTTTGCTGTTTAAATTCAAATGATATTCTTCTGCTAATTGCAAAATGACGATAGAAATAAATGATTTAGTTATGCTGGCTATTGGAAATAAACTGTTTTTATTGATTGATTTTTCATTATTTGAACTGGTAAATCCGCTATAAACAATAATAGGAGGATTATTTTTGCATTGCGCAACCATCGATAATGCAGTCACATCTGATTCTTTATGTTGTAGAACAGTATGCAAAAACGTTTGCATAATTTGTTCTTGTTTAGAGGATGTTGAATTCTGCGTGAATCCAAAACAAGGAATGCTAACCCACATTATTAAAATGATTAAAAATCTCATTTAATCTTATTCCGGCGACAAAGTACCGTATATGTTACCTGAAATACGAGAAGGGCGCAGCTAGATGTGCGCCCCCAAGGGTGTTTCTTAGTGCAACACAACGCCTGATGGACCCACAAATCCCGTGCCAAGAGAAGGTTGACAGCTGGATAATTGACCCGTGGTTAATGACACTTGGCAAAGCTGGACATTACTTGTTAATTCATTAGGTACATAAGCAAAAGAACCTAGATTATTTAATCCTATATTCCCTGTACCATTAAAATCTCCTGACGTAATGCTACAACTGGTTAAGAAACCAGTTCCATCTTGCAAAATATTACATGCAACAATATTATTGCTGCCGGCATTTGCAATATAAGCATATAAACCCGATGGACTTAACGTTATACCTTCTGGCGCATTAATTGTACTATCTGTAAATGCATTACATGAATTCACAGTTTGTCCTGACACAGCGCAAATGGATACCGTATTATTCCCTCTATTCACTACATACGCTAAGTTACCAGCAGAATTCACAGCCATGTCGCTAGGTGCACTAAAAGTTGGACTAGAATTGGTGACACAAGAACTTAATAAACCCGTCGTCGTATTAACTAAACAGGCTGATACACCTGCGAGTCCTCCCGCATTGGATGTATAAAATATTGTTCCATCTGGACTAAATGCAACGGCATCAGGTGCGTTAAAACCGGTACCACTTGAATCCACACACTGACTGAGCGCCCCTGTTGATTGATTAACTTGACAAACGGTAACTGAATTACCAGCTAGATTAGCTGAATAAAAAAATGTGCCCGATGGATTAAAACCAACACCCTCTACCCCAGTTAAACCAGTGGCAGTCACAGCACACTGAGTTAAAAAACCCGTTGCTGGATTCACTTGGCAATACGAAACCGAATTATTTGTTTGATTGGCAATATAAGCATATTGACCAGACGTAGTAATGGATATGTTTAATATATTTTGTGTGCTGGGTTGTGAACAAAGTGACGGATCTGGACTGGGGTCACTCGCACTTTTGGTTTTACAAATCACTGGACCACCTTTAATACCTGACACGGGTACTTGGCTACCCGTGATCACCAATTGTAATATACACGATTGTCCAGTCGATAAAGTAAATAATGCGGGACACATTCCTCCCGTCACCGTTTGAGTGACGCCGGTAATGGGAACCATGGTTAACGTGCGTGTAACGCTCGTTAAATTAGTCACTTGGTAGTTAACTGTTTCTGTAAAATTACTGGGTAATAATAACGATGTAATGGAACCCGCGCTAGGTACAATATCAAATTTAGGTGTTGCTGCAAAAAGCGATGATGCACTCATTAACGACAAAAAAGTAACAAGCAATAAACGGAATTTTTTCATGTTTCACTCATCCTTAACTATAAAACAGTGATAGCGCAATCTCATGGGCATAAAGATGGTTTAACGCGACTCCCTGATTGATCGTTTGGTCATCCGCACGAGATAATCCGACATGTCCCCAATCAGAAAATTCATATCCAATTGCAACTTGAAAATCGTTGTTCAACGGATGTTGAATACCAATTCCTAATGTGTAAACAAAGGTTGTGGTTGTATTGTCGTGAAAAGGTGGCGGTGCGACTTCTTGACTAATTTTAGGCGTGATACTAAAGTCATAAGCCCGATTAAATCCCAGCCCAGCACTTGCACTGATGTAAGGTTCAAACGAACTGCCAACGTAACCAAGAAGTCTTGCTTTAATTGCAACATGTGTATGCTGAACTTTGTAACTATAGTTGAAGTTATCAAAATTAGGATCACCATCTTCCCAAATATCACCATTGAGATTTACATTACCAGCTGCGGCAACTGCAATACCTAACTGTGTCATTAAAGATGGATGAGAAACCCACGGTTGCTGCCAACCCATAAATAATTCCCCACTGGGGAAAGTTTGTGAGTTGGAATTAGCCGTATACGTTTTTTTCTCATCCAGTTCTAAGTTAATTGTTTGGGTTTGATTTCCAGATATCCAGGTTGGTCCCAACGTTAAACCCATCAAAAATTGACTGTTGGAAAAAGGCCAATGCACGGACTCCGCAAATAAACTGCTAGAAAACAAAAAACCCAATAAAACAAGAAGCGCTCTACGCATGCCTCATCTCCTAAACAGCTATATTGAGGCTGAGAAAAGGCCCATTAAAACCAAATGGATGACTGCTGGCATCGGTCGATACAATTGCCATCGTACCCGTTGAAAATTCAGGTGTCAGAACATCTGTGCCGGGTTGAACAAGCGTTTGTGGATTGATCATCGAGATCGCATTAAAATAATTCGCCATGCGATAACCTAATTGAATAGTGAGATCAGGTATTGAATGCCCTTTATAATTGTAAAAAACACCTAACTTGCTATCAACACCGAAAACAACTTGTGCCATATTCGGTGTCGTGATTTGTTGATGGCTGGTGCCAATTTGGGCGGTGACTAAACGTGTGGATGTCGAAGTAAAATTATCTACCGCTTGGATAGCACCTGCCGTCAGCGATCCAACAAATTCACCAAACACACCAAAGCCGGAATCTGCCACATACCGCACATCCAATCCAATATCAGGACCTATACCTAAAAACTTAGACTCATTCTCTAGTTCAAATGAAAATAAAGGATCCGGCGGAAGCGGATAACTATACGGTGGTATGGGAGGAGAACCCGCATAATCACTGAAAGTCGTTTTGATGGTTTCATTCATATGTAATATATCTAAACCACCAAAAAAGCGTGTGTGAATATGAGAAGTAAAATCTACTTTTTTGTCTATGTTTAATAAAATATTATCAAAGCTAAAATTGACGTTACTATCCACATGTTTTATTCCAAACACAGGCGGACTCATTTCAAAAGGAGGAGCGACGAACTCCACTGTCGTTAAATTCGTATTGGTGGAAGCTTGTTTAGAAGAGGAATCATTCGAATTTAAATGGGTCCAATCAACATCGATGCTATAAAGCGAATGATGAAGAACATAATGCAACCCTACGTCAAACGCAGGATGATAGCTCGGGTTGAGTTGCAGATAATGCCAACTTTGGGAATAAGGCTGCGTACCTGAAACAAATGTTGCGTATTTTAAATTGTTACTCGAGGGTTGGACATATAAAAAATCAATATTAAAAAATGATTTATTATCACTATCCAGTAGAAGCGAGTCTTTGTAGATGTCCATCGTATTCTGTGAATTAGAAGAGCTTGTCGCTGCATAACCCATACTTGAGAAACACACCAGCATACTTGCAACATGAATTCCCAAAAAAATTCGTCGTAACATAAGCACAATTATTCCTTTTATGAAGCATCCCGTAAAAAATGAATTTATTTTTACCGAATGGTGTCCGTTATATTTATCTCGCAAAATAATCTAACAGAGAATATTTCAGATAGGAAATGAATTTTAAGTTCCTGATCTAAAAGTTACGTGAGGATAATTAATATACAGTTACGTATCTAATATTGATCGCAGCTGTTGACGACTTAATTTGTCAATAACATAAAATATTTTTTCTTGCCAAAGCATAGATTGCGATTTTGATTGATGACCTTTTACTTTAAACGTGTTTACTTGAAATTTATTCGCGATAACATAGAGCTCTTTGTATAATTCAGCATGTTGAAGAAGACGTCCACTTTTAGTAATAAAATTATTTTTTTCTAATTTTTCTTTTCTACGACCGAGTAAGTCACAGATAGTCTGACAATCAGTATAAATCTCAATTTTCTGAATAGGCTGTTCGATTTGTATCTGAATTGAATGCAATGCGTGAATAAACGTTTTTATTTCTGACCAAGTGGATTTTTTTGATTTATATTTTATATAACTGACTTTATTGGCTAATTGATCAGATAACTGCTCGATGGTTAATTCCTTAAGTATATCAATATCTCGTTTTTCTAAACACAAAAATATCCCAATCGCAACACCTGCTTGTGGCGATGTTGCTGCATCTGTAAAAACATAGATAGTATTATCAACTTGATCCATAATAGCCACTATTGTAATTGCTCAGTAGAAGTTTGTCGAAAAATAGATGTGTGATTCATCATTAATAAAGGAAATGATTTCATGGCGAAATTAACTATTGATATGGAGCTCGATCAACTTCAACGTGAATCATTTAACTATTTTTTGTATGAAACCAACCCGTCAAATGGTTTAGTGATAGATAAAACCGCAAAAAATTGGCCGGCCAGCATTGCTGCTACAGGTCTTGCATTAACAGCTTATCCCATTGCCATCCAGCGTGGTTTTATCCAACGTGCGCGAGCGTTAGAGCTCACGTTGAATACCTTACGCTTTTTTTGGAATAGTCAGCAAGGTCCTGAACCCGATGCAACTGGCTACAAAGGTTTTTACTATCATTTTCTTGACATGCAATCAGGACGCCGTGCGTGGCTTTGCGAATTATCCACTATTGATACTACTTTCTTAATCGCAGGCATGTTAACAGCAGCGCTTTATTTCGATGGTGATAATGAAAAAGAACAAGAAATCCGTTCTCTTGCTGATGCATTATATCGAAGAGTCGATTGGCAATGGGCACAAAATAATGGCTCGACAGTGACACATGGATGGAAACCTGAAAGTGGTTTTTTACCCTTTCGTTGGGAAGGATATGATGAGGCGATGTTGTTATATATTTTGGGATTAGGCTCGCCTACGCATCCATTACCTGAAAATAGTTATACTGCATGGGCTGCCAGTTATGATTGGAAGCAAATTTATGACTATGAGTATTTATACGCTGGCTCTTTCTTTACGCATCATCTTTCTCATATTTGGATAGACTTTCGAAATATTCAAGATGCATTTATGCGTGAAAAAAAATGTGATTATTTTGAAAATAGTCGGCGCGCAACTTGCGTACAACAACAATATGCAATACATAATCCACTCAATTTTACGGGATATAGCGCATGTTGTTGGGGAATTACCGCGAGCGATGGTCCAGGACCAAAAACATTAAAAATTGATGGGATTGAACGTCAATTTTTTAATTACATTGCGCGCTCAGTGCCCTATGGTCCTGATGATGGAACAGTGGCACCATGGGCTGTCATTGCGTCTCTTCCTTTTGCTCCTGACATTGTATTGCCTATGATCGATCATTGCATTTACACATTAAAATTAAAAAAAGGGCATAAATATGGTTTTAAAGCGACGTTCAATCTAACTTATCCATCCGATTGGGTCTCACCGTATCATTTCGGAATTAACCAAGGACCAATTATCTTGATGACTGAAAATTATCGTACTCACTTTTTGTGGGACTTGATGCGCACCTGTCCCTACCTTATTACAGGGCTCAAACGTGCAGGATTTAGCGGTGGATATTTACGGTAATGCGGTATTATGAGTGGGGATTATTTCGGTTTTTTTTAGCTGATTTGGGAGGATTTAATGGTGATAAATCCGCATGGGGTAAGTTAGGTTCTTTACTGTCAGTCGAAACAAATGTAACTGAATGGCGCAATACCATGGTTGAATCCGAAGAAAAAGTAGTTAATTTTTCATTTTTAAATGCAGTATATGCATTTAGTAATTTTTCGATCACATGAGGTTTGTCTTGATATTCATTCATTGCTTTTCTTAATACATGTTCTCCTACTATTTTTATCATATTGACGATAGAATTTTCATTTTCTAATTTAGCTAGATAATAAAAACTTTTCGTTGGATTTGCGCCCGCTTGTATTAATCTAGTGGCCAATTCAGGAGTCAGAATTCCGCTGGATAGTGAGTCAATCAGGTTATGTGTGATTGCTTTCGCGCCCTGTGCTAATAAATTATCGACTAAACTGGATAATCCATTCTGACAAGCATGATCTAACATAGTAAATTTTTGATGATCTCGTGCATCAACACTAAAACCTGTTGGGTATTCTTTGCTAAATAACTTAAATAATTTGAAAAACTCACTCACATCAAGTATGTGATTGGTAATAGGATAAAATTTCATAATATAATTAACATATTGTATTTGGGAGGATTCAAGAGGAAATTTAAAATGCGAAAATATTTTTTCTGAATAGAGTTCAATTAGTATCCGCTCAACAGAAGCTTTACGATCTTGAGATAAATGTTCAGAATGAGACGTCAACAAATATAAATAATTAATTTGTTTCAATGTCAGATCTGTATCAGAACTCAATATGAGTTCTTGTAATTTCTCTTTAAGATTCAGTGATTCATCGGAGAGAATGAGCTCCATCGCTTTATTTGTGTTGACATCCACTCTTTCTCCGCTTAAAAAATGGGTTTTATTTTTTTCATCAAGATCTTGCTGATATGCCTCAATATTTTCTATTTCTTCAGGAATGATGCTTCTTATCTCACTTAATATAGAGGGACGATATAAATTTAGCATTTGTACGAAACTAGCTTTTTCTTTTGCTGGTTCATCAGGCATCATGAGGTATTCAACCATTTCTTGTTGAGATAATTGATCTAGTCTTTGTTTATGCAAGTAAGTTGTTTTGCAAAAATTGGCAGAAAGATTAAGCATATTCTTCATTTCTTTGAGTGAGTTAGATAGAGTTTTATTTTTACTATGGCGATACTCCAATAACACTCTTTGCAACGGTTCTTTATGCTTTTTACTACGTAAACCTTTTATTTCTGGTTCAACCGGGCGAGGAATGAGTGGCTTTATTGAAGCCCCAGGAAACCAATTACATAAATTGGGTCTATCATTTCTCCAGCCCAGCGCACTTTCAATGACATCTTTAACTGTAAAATCTTTTTCTTCGCCCATATGATATTGCACAGTAAGTGCCTGATGAGATCCGGCAATACGGGCAAGTAAATCATTTTTTTGTTTGTCACTCCACGTATGTTGAATCGCAAAAAGTAACGCTTTATCGTTTTCAGATAAACTATCAATCAGATCAGATAATTGTGTTTTTAAAAAAAATGGATATTTGTTTTTTGGAGTTTCAGTGGGTCCTAATGTAATATAATTTGTTTCAGTTAATATGCGCATCGATAAAATAAAAAAGAATCCTTCTAATTTGATTAGCTTACGATGCGCTGGATCATCTGAGGATTCTGCATCGCTATTTTTTATCTCATTCTTTCGAGCTTGAGAACGAATATATATACATGCATTTTCAGCATTATTTTCAGATTGTAGTAAAATACTGATTTGTTTTTCTTTTTTTGCTATTTTATTTATTAATTGTTCTGCATGTTTTTCGGCATCTTGTAAATATGTTTTAAATGGCTCTTTTGAAATATCACATTGCTTTATCTCACCAATATTAATTAATATGTTATCTAAATTTTCTTTATATTTAGATAAATTATTATTTTTACCCATCATTTCAACTAACATGCTTCCCATTCTTGTTCCTAAGGCCACGACAAAGTTAAATTGAACATGATGTTTTAACTTTCTTTGGACATCCTGTGCGATCTGATGCAAGTTATTTGAGTTTTTTTGAATATTAGATAATTGCAGATTTTGAATAGAATAATCCAGCAAGATATGCATATGATTTGCATCAGCGTCAGCAGATAATTGATCTTTGGGAAATTGTTTTAGCCAATCTTTAACCGGCAGCAAATTATAATTGGTCTGATGATAATAGGTAAGAAGATATTCTATTAGATTTGTTTCTATTTGAGTAAGGGAATTAAATTGGTGATCTATATCTGCTGCATCATTTTTAGGGTGAGTAATAAACTCAAAAATGTAAGAAGTTTTCTTTTTTTTTGTCAGTGAAAGGTTTTCTTTTGCAGCTATTCTTTTCAGCTCTGCAGGTGTGCGTGGATCATGATTCGCGTCATGGGCACATGCGATCCCATTGAGGATTGAATTAAATACAGATAATACTTTTTCATTACCTACAAAGATGATTTTATTTTTCCTTATCACGAGAAATCGAATTGCGTGCAACTCGCATTCACATCCCACTGTAGGTAGGATAATTTTTAATTCTTCTGGTGTTATTATCATGACCATTGATTATCTTCTTTATGATTAATCTGGTCTCGGCTTGTATTCTATAATTATATATGAAAATGGAGAGTGATCTGAGGCAAAAGGATTATGCTATAAATCAAACAATTAACGTGTATATCATAAAAAGAGACGTCTCTTTTTTGTGTCTGATACCAAAAAGAGACGTCTCTTTTCTTGATTTATGTTACATCTATCTTATAATAAGAAGATTCACATGAGGAATAACGATGGAAAGAAGTGCAATTCATTACCTAAAAAATTGGCTTATTTCAGCAGATCGCAAACCATTAGTCATGAGGGGAGCTAGACAAGTCGGCAAAACCTGGTTAATTAGACATTTTGCAGAAATAAGCGGAAAACAACTTATCGAAATTAATTTTGAAAAGCAGCCCTCGCACGCGAGTCTCTTTGACTCAAATGATCCGCAAAACATTCTATTTAATTTAAGCGCTGTACATCATCAATCTCACGATCCCAACAATTCTTTTTTATTTTTAGATGAAATCCAAGCCGCACCCGCTATTTTTAGCAAACTACGGTGGTTTGCTGAAGAGTTACCGCAATTACCCGTCATTGCTGCAGGATCATTATTAGAATTTATGCTAGCCGATCATTCTTTCAGTATGCCCGTTGGTCGTATTAGTTATATGCATTTAGAGCCTTTATCCTTTGAAGAATTTTTATTGGCAAATGATAAAAAAAATCTTTACGCGTATTTGATTGAGTATGATATTAAGAATGCCATGCCTCTCGCTCTTCATGAACAATTCATGTCGTTATTCAAAGAATATATATTGGTGGGCGGTTTGCCGGCGGCAGTTGTGAGCTGGATTACTGAACGCTCACTGCAGAAAGTAAATATGATACAACATGATTTGCTAGCAACTTACCGCGATGATTTTGCTAAATATAAAGGACGCCTAGCAATTGAAAGATTAAATGAAGTTTTAATGGCTGTTCCTAAAATGCTGGGACAAAAATTTATGTTTAGTCGAGTCAATGCGTCTATTCAAACTAATACGGTAAAGCAGGTATTGGATTTGTTAGGGAAAGCAAGAATTTGTCATCGTGTTTCTGCTTCTGCGGCCAATGGCATTCCACTTGCTGCGGAGATGAAAGAAAAATATTTTAAGGAAATTTTTCTTGATACGGGTTTATGTGGTGCACTGTTAGGGTTAGATTTAAATCAATTGAATAACGCAAATGAAGTTACGTTAATTAATAGCGGAGGCATTGCTGAACAAGTGGTCGGTCAAATTTTACGTACGCTTGATCCATCCTATAGAGAACCCGCACTTTATTATTGGTTACGAGAAGAGAAAGGATCCAGTGCTGAAATTGATTATGTGATTCAACATGGAAACAAGGTAATTCCTATTGAAGTAAAAGCCGGAAGTACAGGATCGTTGAAATCACTTCATGTGTATATGAGTCTAAAAAAATTACCTCTTGCTATTCGCATTAACTCCGATCAGCCTTATATAACCGCTGTGGAAGTTAAAGATCGAGGGGACGCTGAAATAAAATATAGTTTACTTTCAATTCCATTTTATCTTGTGGGTCAGATACATCGATTGCTTGATATAGACATTCACAAACCAATTGTAAACAGACCCTAAAGCGTGCGCAGGATTTAGCGGTGGATATTTACGGTAATTTTATGGGTCTGACCATCTGTTTGCAGTGGAATAATCTGATCTTTTAATATTATTCCATCCAACAAAATACTATCGTCTTCCGATACATGACAGACAGAAATTGTATAAAGTGTATTTTTATAGCGATAATCCAATGTAAAATTGTCCCAATGCGAAGGTATAATTGGCGTTATACGCAATTGTTTATCTTCTTCAAGATGCAATCCCAATAATGTTTCAGTAATTAGACGGTATAACCATCCTGCTGATCCGGTATACCAACTCCATCCTCCACGACCAATATGAGGCGCTACACTGTAAACATCACCCGCAATAACATAGGGTTCGATTTTGTATCGGTCCATTTCCTCTGCTGTGCGACCATGATTAATGGGATTAAGTATATTTAATAATTGCCAAGCTAATTCTTTTTCACCTAATTCTGCAAAAGCCATTGCGGCCCAAATTGCAGCATGAGTATATTGGCCGCCATTTTCGCGAATTCCAGGTACATAACCTTTGATATATCCTGGATTCGGTGTTGATACATCAAACGGGGGATTAAGTAATTTAATTAAATTGTCGGGTACACTTACTAAATCACGATAGAGTGAAGCCATTGCTGTTCTAGCATGTACCTTATCGGCAGCACCAGACAACACAGACCAGCTTTGTGCAATAGAATCCATCCGACATTCCGTGTTGCTAGCTGAACCAAGCGGTGTGCCATCATCAAAATAAGCACGTCGAAACCATGCTCCATCCCAACCATGCGCTGCAATATGCTGCTGCAACTGAAGGCTTTCTTTATCACATTGTGCAGCAAAACTATCATCACCATATCGAGTCGCTAAAGGTGAAAAACGTTTTAGTACATCATATAAAAAAAATGCTAACCAAATGCTTTCGCCTCGACCATCTTTACCCACTAAATTCATTCCATCATTCCAGTCACCCGATCCCATGAGTGGTAAACCATGCGCACCAAAACGTAATCCATGCTGAATTGCACGCACACAGTGTTGATAAAGACTGACCGGCTCAGTGCCTATAATAGGTAAATCATAATACGATTCTTCATCTGCATTCAGTAGACGACCTTGTAAAAAAGGAATAGTTTCATCCAATACTTTTATATCGGCCGTTGTTTCAATATAATGACAAAGAGCAAATGGCAACCATAAATAATCATCGGAACAGCGAGTACGCACCCCGCGATTATGTGGTGGATGCCACCAATGTTGCACATCACCTGCTTCAAATTGATGTGCTGCACATAACAATAAATGTGCGCGTAATAAATCAGGCGCAACGTTGGCAAGTGCCATCACATCTTGTAATTGATCGCGAAAACCAAACGCACCGCCCGATTGATAATAACCACTACGTCCCCATAATCTGCTAGACAGCACTTGATATAATAACCAGCCATTCGCTAATAAATTCACGGCAGGATCAGGCGTTTTAACCTGTATAACATTCAGTGTTTGCTGCCAATGTTGACGCACAGAAGCTAAAGACGCGTGTGCTGATGGGCTATCACAATATTGTTGTACTAAGGATTCAGCTTCTTGTTTATTCTGTCCAGCACCTAACATAAATATAATTTCTCGGGATTGTCCTTCTGCCAAGTTGAAGATTAATTGTATGGCACCACAAGGATCGAGCCCTGCACCAACACGTCCCGATAAACATTTTCGTTCGAGTGCTGCAGGTTGATGATCACTTCCATTACGACCGAGAAATTCCGTTCGATCTGCGGTAATCGTGCGTGCATTTAATTCGAGATGAGATGTGACAGCATTAAAAAATGCCGTGCGTTCACCCCATTCGGTGTTGTAATGATTTTGTGCTAAGATCGCGCCACTGTCAGATAACTCAGTCACAATATATGCAGCATTTTTAGTGCGTACATCTCCTAATACCCAAGCCACATATCCCGTTGCAGATAAACGCCGTTGAGATGAAGAATCATTTCGAATATTAAGTATCATAAACTTGATCGCAGCATCTCGCGCCACATACATACACAACTCAGAATAAATTCCATTTTCAATATGTTCAAAAACACTGTAACCAAAACCATGCCGCGTTTGATAATCGCCCTTTCCACGACAAGGCAATGCGGTCGGAGACCAAATGTGTCCTGTTTCTTCATCACGTATGTAAAATAATTCGGCTGCGGAATCTCTTATGGGATCATTTTCCCAAGGTGTCAAACGGAATTCATGCGCGTTTTCAAACCACGAATACCCTTGACCACTTTCTGAAACAAGCGTACCGAAATAGGGATTCGCCAACACATTGGCCCAAGGAGCAGGTGTGGGATTATTTTCAGTTAATCGAATAACATATTCATCATTTGTTGGTGTGAAGCCACCGATTCCATTAAAAAATTGTAAATCAGATGAAAGTGCAGGTAGTTGATTGGTACGACTCTGTCGTGACAATGGTTTTATTGTTAAATTGGGTATAAGCGGCGGCGTAATGCGACGACGACGCAATTGTTCTTTCAATGTTCCCCATTGATCAGACAGAATAACGCGCGCAACGGATTGCAACAAAATAAGATCTTCAGCCGGTACCTGATCTGTAGCGCGAACGATAATATTGCCCGAATGCTCAGTAGAAGAATTACTCGTGACTAAACTCATGATTTGTTCTTGTAAAGTTTGCCTGTAACTCATGCGCTCTTCATTTAAAATAATTACATCCACCATCAACCCTTTGTGGCGCCAATACGCTTGTGCTTGAATGACCTGCCGCACGAGTTCAATGTTTTCAGCATCTTCGATATGCAAAAGAACAATCGGTAAATCACCTGAAATAGAATAAACCCATAACCCAGCTTGTCCTTTGCGATTAGTCGCTAAAATACTGGGTTTTGCGCGACGTGAAGGACTCGTATAAATAATAGCGCTCGCGAGTCTTCCATAAAGTTGTGCATTTTCTTCTGAAATATTGAGATGATGTAATAACACTTGTCCATGTGTCCAAGCTAATCCGAAAATACGATTAGCTAAATGACGGTCTTGATATTTTTCGACTAAAGTCATGCATTGCGCACGTGTGTTTGCCATTCCCGTCAAAAGATCAAAAATAACTAATTCATCAGGTTCCAATGTGACACGACAGCGAATGGCGACAATAGGATCTAAGACCGCACCGGCCGTATTTGAAAGTTCACCGGCTTGTCTCATTGCGAGGGGCGCTTCGGATGACTGCGCTCTACCAAGAAAACGCGTGCGATCTGTTTCAAAAGACCATGTATGTTTATTTTTACTATAAACATTTAATAAATGACACAACCAAGGCGAGGATTGTTGCTCGTCTTGAGGTCGTCGAGTGGCTAAAATGGCATGTTGTTCAGCCAATAATTCGGTTTCTACAAATAAATTACTAAATGCAGGTTGCGCAATATCCGCTTCCTGAGGTGCCAACACAATTTCAGCGTAACTGGTGAACTCAATAGTGCGACGCGTTCTACTGCGATTGCGCATGCGTAAACGGCGTAATTCAATATCATCTTCGGGTGACACTACAATTTCTGTATGTAAATCTAATCCATTATCATGGCGACTCAGTTCAGCATGACCTTCAGAAAATACAGCTTTGAAATTTTCTGGGGTAATTTTTGTCGGTTGATAATTCGTCGACCAATATAGATTTTTAGTGACATCAAATATATAACTAAACAAGCCCCAATTATCACACGTGCTATCTTCGCGCCATCGCGTCACGGCCATGTTTTTCCAACGACTATAGCCTCCTCCTGCTTGGGTTAAAACTAAATGATAATTTCCATTAGATAATAATTGCACTTGTGGCGTGCGTGTATTGGGTGTGGTAAAGACACGCATTGAGGCTTCAGGGCGATCAGAACTTTGAGTATCAGTCGGTGATTTTGGTATTTGTAAATAAGAAGCTGTTGGTTTAGGAATGCGTTCTTGTAATAAAAGTAGTGTAGATTGAAACAAGGGATCTGCTACAAACCGACGCTGCATAGGTTGATGATGCAACAAATAAGAAAAGGCCAGCAAACTCATTCCTTGATGATGCGCCATGAAAGAACGAACTAATGCGTGATTAGAATCGCGCGGTAATCGCGTTAAAGTATAATCGATCGCTTCAAAAAAACCATATTTACCGACTGCATTTTCCTGAGCTAATCGTTGTAAGTTGAGACACGCGGCATCTGGTGCAACCATCAAAGCCATTACGCTTGCATAAGGCGCAATAACCAAATCTTCGTCTAAACCACGCTTCAGACCCAAACCAGGTACGCCAAATGCACGATACAAATAATTAAATTGCGTATCCACAGCATTAAACCCTGATTCAGAAATTCCCCAAGGCACATTACGTTGTTTACCGTAAGCAATTTGTCGTCTGACAGCGACATGGCAAGTTTGATCTAACAAAGTGCCTGGATACGTTGGCATGATGAGCAGCGGCATTAAGTATTCAAACATGGAACCGCTCCATGAGATAAGTAGCGGTTCATTACCCGTTGATACGAGTAATCGACCTAATGCAAACCAACTCTCTTGCATCGCTTGGCCTTGTGCGATAGCGACAAAATTTCCCAATCGTGCTTCTGACGACAGTAAATCATAATTACTGACATCGCGTTGTCCTGAATCGACATTATAACCAATTGCCAATAGATGACTGGCTTCATCAAACAGAAAACTCATATCCATTTGCGCTAAAGAAAAAATAGTGTCGGCGAGAGCATTAATCGATGTCGTACGAGCTTCACCCAGCTGTTGTAATGACGTATCTAAAAGAGTACGTAACGTAGTCTGTGCACTAAATTCAGGAAGGGTTGCAAACAAGTTTATCTCATCACGCAACGCGCGACATTGTTTAAGTAATTTGTTAGCCCATTCCGCCGCTTTTTTAGGGATCATCACTAAAATCTTTTCCGCAGCAACACATAATTCTTTACAACAAGTTAAGGCTTCTGACCCATTGGAAAAGAGTGCGTGCGCACGACGTAATTGTTGACGAAAATGTGTAAATTCATTGGGTAATGGCTTTGCTATTAACGTCGTCAATACACCAAACGTATCTTTTAAACCATCTAAATAACGTACGTTTAACAAAGGTGTATTTGGAAGTTCCAGCAAACCTTGTCTTAATGTCAAAAGATGTCCGGCTAAATTTCCACTATCAACGGATGAAATATATCGTGGCACTAGAGGCGCTAATGTTTCAGTACTATACCAATTATAAAAATGGCCGCGATAACGTTCTAATTTCAGCAAAGTTTGGATGGTATCGTCAGTGCGTTTAAGAAGTTCATCCATCGCGATATAACCAAAATCATACGCCGTTAAATTAGCTAATAATGCTAAACCAATATTAGTGGGTGAAGTGCGTCGTGCTAAGGCTTCTACAGGTGCTTCTTGATAATTATCTGGCGGCAACCAATGATTATCCGCACTCATAAAAGTATCAAAAAAATCCCAGGTCTTGCGTGCGATACGATGTAAAAAACGCAATTGTCCTTTATCTAATTTCGATTGAATGAGCTCTATCGGCTGACTCAACCAGCGTGCGAACAAAGGAGAAATTAACCACAAAAATAATAAGGGCGTGGCAAAAAACAAGAGTGTAAATTTTTCATTAATCACCAAAGTAACAATGGCTAGAACAGCTAACAGTGGCCCCATCCACATCGTGGTGAGCCATGTAATTAACGTGTCTCGAAAGCGTCGATTAATTTGATCTGATGATGTCCATTCTAATAAATGACGTTTCGAAATGAGTTCGCGCCAATTCGTTTGTATAATCGCCCATGCACTATAGAACGCTTCATGCGGTAAACAGGCTAAATATAAAATTAATTGTCCTATTCCACGACGTGTCGCATGTAAAATATTTTCGATATGCTGACTCGTTAACATATCGTCAGGTTTGCGGATTAATTCCAAACATGTTTTTACGAATGTGGGCAAAGCCACTAAAATAAAAAGTGTTCCAAACCAAAAAAAATGCACGGGTAATATTGTCAAACTCAAGCCAAACAAGAGTAATAATGCAATAGGCGTGACGCTTCGACGCAAATTATCAAATAATTTAAATTTAGATAAAAGCGATAATGGATTTGATATCCGTTTACCAACTACATTTAATACGGTTGGAAATAACCAGGCTGTCAGTTGCCAATCACCTCGAATCCAGCGAATGCGACGTTTAGTATCGGTTAAATAATTACTAGGATATTTTTCGTATAAAGGCACATCACTTAAAAATCCAGAATGTAAATAACACCCTTCTAACAAATCATGACTAAGAATTCTATTGTCAGGAAAGCGGTCAGCTAATACTTTTTGAAAGACATCGACATCATAAATGCCTTTACCCATGAATGATCCTTCATGGAATATATCTTGGTATACATCAGAAACAGTGCGCGTGTAAGGATCTATGCCAAATTCACTGCCGCAAAGTTGCACGTAACGAGTAAGACCTGTGAGAGGTAATGCTTCACCAACACGAGGTTGCAAAATTCCATACCCTTCTACGACACATTGACGCTCTGTATCCAAACGTGGACGATTTAAAGGATGAACCATCACAGCAACAAATTGTTGCGCTGATTCGCGTGGTAATTGTGTATCGCTATCCAGCGTAATGACATAGTTAACATGAGTTAATATATCGGTGCGTCCAACAATAAGTGAAAAGCTAGCTTGATTATTACCGCGTAGTAAATTATTTAAATCGGCTAATTTACCTCGTTTACGCTCATGACCCATCCAAATTTCTTCACTTGGATTCCATTGACGTGGACGATGACATAAGAAAAAAATGTCGTTATCATCATGCGAATAACGGGTATTCAATTCAGTAATAAGCTGCTTGGTTAAAGCAAGTAATTCCACATCATTTGGCAACTGTTCTGTGGGCGCATCATTGAAGTCGGTAAGTAACATAAAATGTAAATTTTTGTCACGATTACCAAGGAAACGAACTTCTAATGCTTCAACCGATGATTCAATACTGGCACTGCTTGCAATGAGAGTGGGAACTACCACCAACGTGCGGAAAGCATCAGGAATTCCTTTGCTAAAATCCATGCGTGGCAAAAGCTGCGGTTTTATGAGTAATGTGGCAGCTAAATTCACTAAAGACAACGCGACCTGGCTACCGTAGACAGCAAATAAAACACCTAAAATCCATAACCATTTATCATGTAAACCATCGTGACTTGCTTTAAGAACTAATGCATAAGTGATTGCAACGGTGATTACAAATGTCCAGCCCACATAATTTAACAATGCCCATTGTCTAGTGTAACAACATAACGTTTGCCAAAATGAGCGGCGAATCCCCAGTTTTTGTTGTAATAACACCAATCCTTTGTCAATTAAATAAAAACCCACATGACATAAACGCGCAACATCTGAATGGGTTCTTTCGTCGATTGGAAAGCTATCGCTTTTCACTTGTGCTAATTGAATCGCGCACAATGCAACATCTTCTTCGGATTGTTTACTAAGACGCGATAATCGTTCTACAACATGACGATACATATCGCGTGTACCAAAATTCATTTTGCTATAGACAGCAGCAGGATCATTCCGTAGTGTTTGCTCGACGATACTCATGGATTCGACAAAATCACGCCAATCCACTTCACTTAAACGTCGTAAACTCGAAATGGCATTGCTTACGGTGGTTTGATTTGCCGCTTGAAATTTATGTTCTTCCTGCACTAATTGTTCTATCGTTAATCCTTCATCTGCCAGGTGTTGTTCAATCCAATTCAATGGAAGTGCTAAAGCAGCTCCTTGAAGTCGTCGTGATAATTCCGCAATAAACGGACTGCTCATCGGCGGATTGGATCGTGCCATATCAGCAATGACAATCACTAAATTTTTAGGTTCTGAAATGGCGACTTCTATCATGCGATCAACCCAACTATCCGCAAGTTGTCGATCCGTTTTATCCAGAACGATTCGTTTACTCACACTACTCAGGTTTTCGATTAATGCGATACCCAACATAAGCGGAATGGCCCATAATTCACCGAGGGTCAATGGCGTTACGCTTTGGTAAGCTGCAATGAAACGAGTCAAATTGGTTAAATCCCATCGTCCATCACCATGTTTAATTATTTCTAACGCTAACTCATACACACGCGGTTGCCCTGGTGTGCCTCCTGCTAATTGTGGCAGCGCATCACCGTAACCCTTGGGTAAATGACGTCGAATAGCATAAATTTGTTCTTGTATAATATAAAAATTATCAAGTAGCCATTCTCGCGCAGGTGAAAAAATATCATCGCTTTTTCCACCTAATATTTCGCAAGAGTGAGCTAATATGGCTTCATGTTCAGCGAGTTGTCGTAACAATATATCGGGCGTGCGTTTATGCGTGAGTGTTTGCGATAACGCTAAAGTAATACCATGGCGTTCCAATTGGTCGGCATTAAATAATTCAGGTGGAATGGGCGGCTCAGAAAAACCTTCAATGGATGCTTTCTTTTTTAAATGCAGCCATTCTCTAATGCTATTAATTAGCGTTTTACTGTCCATGATGTCCTCAAATTATTATTTTCACATTGCAGCGCGGATATTTTTTTCTAATTTTTGTAACCCACTTTCTACATTTTTTCCTAAATGAATTCGTAATATTCTACGACCACGTTGGGCCAATACTGTAAAATCACCTTGTGCTTGTGCGCTGATCACTAATCCAAATGAATAAGAATGTCCAGGAATGGAAAGATCTTCTCGCGCATCTGCAGTAATTTGTAAAAACACACCGGTATTAGGACCGCCTTTATAAGCTTGTCCTGTTGAATGTAAAAAACGGGGTCCAAAACCCAAACACGTTGCAACTTTTTTATTATCGCGAATTAACACCCGAATTCGTTGCAGCCATTCAGTATGTTCAGCAGACATTTCTATGAAGGCAGATAAATCGACATAATCATCTACGTGTACACGATTTAAATGAGCCCGTAAATAATCAACTAAACTTGGCTGTCCGGTTAATTGTGCAGTAAGATCGCGTTGATTTTTTTCATCCGTAAAAAGTGATATGTCTCCATCCGAAAAAAATGCCTTCGGTTCATGCAATTGCCCTGTATGCTCATATTGATCCGTCAACTGTGCAGTTAACACTTTACTGTCTTCCACATCGGGTTGATTAAATGGATTAATGCCGAGAATACTACCCGCAACAGCAGTCGCGATTTCCCAGCGAAATAATTCCGCACCTAAATGCATTTTATCAGGTACAGTTAATTTCACGACTACAAAACCTGCAAGTAAAAGTGCTTGTACTTTTTTATCTTGCTCGTCATTCGAATTATTATCTAAACGAATATAGATAAATACTCTATCTTGGCCATAGACCGAAGGTGTGCCTAAAGATTCTTGGTCAATTGGAATTAAGCCTTTACCTTGTTTTCCAGTCGATTCAGCTAATAGTTGTTCAAGCCAACCCCCTAACGAATGAATAGCAGGTGATGCAATGAGGGTGACTTTATTTTTACCTTGTTTAGCACAAATCCCCAGAATGATACCTAAGATTACGGCGGAATTATTTTTTACTAAATCACTCGCCTCACAAGATGCACGCATGCTTTCGGCATGATGCAAAAATGTTTTGATGTCAACTCCCATCAATCCCGATGGCACCATGCCAAAATTAGACAGCGCAGAATATCGTCCTCCAATAGAAGGCACCCCATGAAAAATTTCAGAAAAATGCTCGTTTTTAGCCATTTTTTCCAGGGAAGTATGAGGATCTGTTATCGCAATAAAGTGATCGCTAACCACATTTTGATTTAATACTGTTTGTAATTGCGCATAAAAATAATTTTTAAAAATATTCGGCTCTAAAGTACTGCCCGATTTGCTAGATACAATAAATAACGTTTTTGTTAAATCAATCGCATTTTCTAAATGACGAATTTGTAAAGGATCTGTCGAATCTAAAATATGTAAGCGCGGATAATGATCTATTTTTCCAAATGTTTCTGCCATCATGGCTGGACAAAGACTAGAGCCACCCATGCCTAATACAACAATGTCAGTATACTTTTTGGTTTTTATTTCATTTGCCAAATTTTCAATACGTACTATTTCTTGATTTTCTCTGGCAATCGTTAACCAACCCATCCATTGATGTTCATCGGTATTGGTCCAAAGAGTTGGATCACGTTCCCAAAGGCGATGTAATTTATTTTCATTTTGCCACGCCTCTATTTCAGCTTGAATTGCGTCAGTCGCATTTCCCGCTGAATATTCAATCAGTCCTTGATGCATATACTTATCCTTGAATTTTCTTTTGTAATGATTTTAATAATTGGTCATATGCTTTTTCAAATTTATCAACGCCTTCATCTTCGAGTTGTTGGGTTATTTGATCTATGTTGATACCCAGTTCAGAAAGCGTTTGAAAAAAGAAATGGGATTTATCTAAATAAAGATTGAGGCGAATAGCCGGATCACCATGGTCAGCATAAGCTTCTATGGTTTCAAGGGGTAAGGTATTAACCGTGTGTGGACCAATTAATGCTTCCACGTATTTAACATCACTGTATTCAGGATTTTTTGTGCCTGTGCTTGCCCAGAGTAAACGTTGTATGGACGCGCCTTCTGCAGCCATTTCTTTAAATGAGTGACTTTTGAATATGTCATCCGAAATTTGTGATGCCAATCTAGCAGATGCGATCGCAATTTCACCGACTAATTGCGCGGCAAAGTTTCCCATTTCAGAGTGATTTGTTATCTCAGTTTGAAGCATGGGATCGATCAATACATCAATTCGACTTAAGAAAAAACTCGCAACCGACGCAATCTGTTTTACGGATTTTCCCTGAGTAATACGGGTTTTTATTCCAGCTAAATAAGCATTGGCTACTTCGCGATAACGTTCTAACCCAAACAACAGTGTAATATTAACATTAATGCCATCACTGATTAATTGCGTAATAGCCGGAAGACCTTCTTTTGTAGCAGGAACTTTGATGAATACATTTGGACGATCCAATGCCTTCCATAATTGACGTGCTTCTTTAATAGTGCCCTGTGTATCTCGGGCAAGATGTGGATTGACTTCTAAGCTAACATAGCCATCTTCACCATGTGTTTTATCGTATATGCTGCGAAAAGTATCAGCTGCATCTTGTACATCTTTCACGGTTAACGCCGCATAAATTTGTTCAGCATCTTTTCCCTCGCGCGCCATTTTTTGTATGTCTTGATCATAATCAGAACTTTCCGAAATTGCTTTTTCAAATAAGCTGGGGTTCGATGTCATGCCTTTCAAGCTATATTTTGCAATAAGTTGACTTAATTTATCATTGATAAATAAATCACGCTTAATATAATCGAGCCAAATAGATTGGCCGAGAGCAGTTAATTTTTTCAAAGGATCTGCTACCATTTTACTTTCTCCTACACTAATTCGAGTGCTCGTTTACAAATATTATCTACGGTAAATCCATATTTTTTCATCACAACATCGCCAGGCGCTGAAGCTCCAAATTCATTCACGCATATCATGGCGCCGTCAGGACCACTATAACGTTCCCATCCTTGTGACACACCGGCTTCAACAACCAGTCTTTTAGTAACAGAAGGTGGTAAAACAGTGTCGCGATACTTTTGTGATTGTGCTTCAAATAATTCCCAGCTTGGCATTGAAACAATGCGAACGGGAATTTTTTTAGCAAGTAATTTTTGTTGTGCTGCCACGATCAAGCTCACTTCAGAGCCGCTCGCTATTAAAATAAGTTTTGGTTTACCATTAGGGGCATCCGCTAAAATATATGCACCACGCTGTAAACCTTTTGCTGGCATTAATTTTTTTCGATCTAATGTCGGTACTTTTTGCCGCGTCAAGATCAGTGCCACAGGTTGATGACGCGATTCTATGGCGACCTTCCATGCCACAGCCGTTTCATTTGCATCCGCAGGCCGGATCACAATTAAACGAGGAATTGCACGCAATGCAGCCAATTGTTCTACGGGTTGATGTGTAGGACCATCCTCACCTAAACCAATACTATCATGTGTAAAAATATAAATAATTTGCAATCCCATGAGAGCGGCTAATCGAATCGGTGGCCGCATATAATCTGAAAACACTAAAAAAGTCGCAGTAAATGGAATGATGCCGTTGAAACTCGCAAGCCCATTTGAAATAGCACCCATCGCGTGTTCACGAATACCATAAAATATATTGCGACCTGCGTAATTCCATCCGCCATCCACAGAACCTTGGATATCACCTTTCTCTGTATTTGGATTTTCAAAAGTACCATAATTTTGGAGTGCTGTTTTAGTCGAATTATTTAGATCAGCAGATCCTCCAATAAATCCTGGTAAACTGGGGTTGATGGCTTGCATTACTTTTTCAGAAGCATCGCGTGTCGCCAAGCCTTTTTCATCCGTTGGAAAGTGAGGAATATTTTCATCCCAGTTTTTTCGTAATTCATTTTTCATCAGCATACTCAATTCTTTTGCTAATTGAGGAAATTTTTTGCTGTAAGCGGACAGCATTTTTTTCCATTCTTGTTCGGCATGTTTACCCTTCACAATGGCTGCTTGAAAATGTTTTTTAGCTTTTTCTGGAATATAGAATGATGGTTTCTCTGGCCATCCAAAATATTGTTTAGTCAGTTTAACTTCTTCGACACCCAGGGGTGATCCATGGACTTCAAATGTATTTTGTTTATGAGGTGAGCCATAACCAATGATCGTTTTAACAAGAATTAAAGAAGGTTTATCGGTGACTTCGCGAGCTTTATTAATCGCTCTATGAATAGCTTCAATATCATTTCCATCTTTAATAAGCTGCGTATGCCAGCCATAGGCATCAAAACGTTTCTGCGTATCCTCTGTGAAAGACAAATGAGTCGAAGCCGAGAGCGTCATGTGATTATCATCATATAAATAAATTAATTTCCCTAAACGCAAATGACCTGCGAGCGAGGCTGCTTCGGATGCTACTCCTTCCATTAAATCCCCATCACTCACAATGCCATAAGTAAAATGGTCAATTAGCTTAAAACCCGGCTGATTGTAATGAGCAGCTAAATAAGCTTCTGCCATCGCCATTCCAACACCATTTGCAAATCCTTGTCCTAATGGACCGGTTGTCGTTTCTACGCCGTCTGTCAACTCACTTTCAGGGTGGCCGGGCGTGAGACTTCCCCATTGACGGAATTGTTTAATTTGATCCATTGAAACCGCATAACCTGTTAAGTGCAATAAACTATATAACAACATCGATCCATGCCCTGCTGACAAAACAAAGCGATCTCGATCGTACCATTTTGAATTTTTGGGATTATGTTTTAAAAAATGCGTCCACAAAACATAGGCCATCGGTGCCGCGCCCAATGGCAAACCAGGATGACCACTGTCTGCTTTTTGAATAGCATCGATGGATAATGTTCGTATGGTATTAATGCAAAGCTCATCTAGCGCAGTTTTTTTAAAATTGTTCATTTTGACAAATCCTCTTCCCAGCTCGTATGGAACGTTCCATTCGCATCAATGCGCTCATAGGTATGCGCACCAAAATAATCTCGTTGTGCTTGAATCAAATTAGCGGGCTGCCAAACACTGCGATACGCATCCAAATAACTGAGCGCTGCCATCAACGCAGGTGTAGGAATCCCGAAAGTACAAGCTTCCATTAACACGCGCCGCAAATTTTCTTGGTTCTCATTGATTTTTTGAGCCAAATTGTTGTCGAGCAATATATTTGTTAAATTAGGATTTGCATGAAATGCGTCACAAATATTTTCTAATAGAGCCGCGCGTATAATACATCCACCCCGCCAAATAGAAGAAACGGCTTCAAGATTTAAATTATATGCGTATTGTCTTGACGCGACATTCAATAATGCGAAACCTTGCGCATAAGTTATTAGTATTCCAGAAAAAAGTGCCGATTTTATTTGTTTTACAAATGCAGTTTTCTCATGCGATAAATTTTTAATAGGACGTTGATATAATTTACTCGCTTGCAAACGTTCTTTTGCATAAACAGATAAATCACGCATGATAACAGCCGCATCAATTATAGGCGTAGGAACTTGTAACTCCATTGCACTTTGTGAAGTCCACATACCGGTACCGTTTTGCTTGGCGATACCTACAATGTTGTCAATTAAAGATTTACCTGTTTTGTCATCTATTTTTGCAAAAATATGACTGGTAATTTCTATTAAATAACTATTAAGTTCTGTTTCATTCCAATCATGATAAATAGTGCTTAGCTCTTCATTATTTAATCCCAAGCCTCGCTTCATCAAATCATAACTTTCAGCAATCAGTTGCATAATGCCATATTCAATTCCGTTGTGGACCATTTTGACATAATGTCCTACTGAGCCTTCACCTAAATAAGTCACACAAGGCTTACCTTTCACTTTAGCAGCGACTGCCTCTAAGATACGTCGAATTTTTTCATAAGCGTCTTTAGAACCTCCCGGCATAATACTGGGACCATGTCGTGCACCTTCCTCTCCGCCAGAAATACCGACACCCATAAACTGTATTTCTTTTTGTTGTAAATAATCGAGACGTGTATTGGTATCTGTAAAATGAGAATTCCCTGCATCAATGATAAGATCACCTGCTTCAAGATGCGGCAACAAATTGTGAATGACTGAATCAACAGCAGGGCCTGCGGGAACTAATAACATAATTGCGCGAGGTTTTTGTAAAAGTTGTAAAAATTCATCTATCGTAGTTGCCGCATGAACAGATTGTTCTTTTGCCTCAGTGCGCAAGCTATCCACTTTATTTTTATCATTATCATATCCTGCCACTTTAAAACCGTGATCGGCCATATTTAATAATAAATTCCTTCCCATTACACCTAAGCCCACCATACCGATGACGCATTCGCCATCACGATTTTCTTGTGTCATTCGATTCTCCTAAAGCTGTACTCACGATGGTTTGTGCTTCTTCTAAAATTTGTTGTAAATGATTTTGATTACGATAACTTTCTCCATACATTTTATAAATATCTTCTGTACCGGAAGGACGCACTGCACACCAGCCACCTTGTGTAATAATTTTTAAACCATCAATGGGCGCACCATTTCCAGGAGCAGTCGTGATCATATTTTCAATTTTATCCCCAGCCAATTGCGTATCTTTTATTTGCGAGGGAGAAATTTTCTTCAAAATTTCTTTTTGTTGCGGCGTGGCTTTTGCATCAATTTGATCATAATACGTTTTGCCAAGCTCATTTTCTAAATCGGTATAGATATCTCCAATATCTTGCTGTAAACGTGCGGTTATTTCCGCTGCTAATAAAGCAAGAATGATGCCATCTTTATCGGTGGTCCACACAGTCCCATCTAATCGATTGAAGGTCGCTCCCGCACTTTCTTCGCCGCAGAATCCAATCTCACCCGAAACTAAACCCGCTGAAAACCATTTAAATCCAACAGGTACTTCATATAATTTATGACTCAATTTATTGGTGACCCAATTTAGCATTTGACTGGTGACGATGGTTTTGCCTATGGTTTTTTCTTTAGACCACTGTGGTCTATGTTGCAATAAATAAAATAGTGCCGCGGAAAGATAATGATTAGGCGAAAGTAAGCCGGTTTTGCGCGTGACTATGCCATGCCTATCGTGATCCGTGTCACACGCAAAAGCGACGTCAAATTGATCTTTTAATTTAATAAGTCTGACCATGGCATAGGGAGATGAAGGATCCATACGTATCTGCCCATCCCAATCTACCGTCATAAAACGAAAAGTGGGATCAACTACAGTATTAACCACAGTTAGATCCAAACCATACTGTTCCGCAATGACATGCCAATAATGGACACCTGCACCACCCAAAGGATCCACTCCCAAATGGATAGCTGAATTCCGAATCACATTCATATCTATTACATTGTGGAGATCCATCACATAATGGTTTAAAAAATCGTAGTGATGAGTCGTTGGTGCACTCATAGCTTGTTCAAAACCCATTCGTTTAATGCCATTCAGTTTATTTTCAAGTAACTCATTGGCTTTTGCTTCAATCCAACTGGTTATATCTAAATTGGCTGGACCGCCATTAGGAGGGTTATATTTAAACCCGCCATCTTGCGGCGGATTATGTGAAGGCGTAATGACAATTCCATCCGCTATACCGCTGGTACGATTCAAGTTATAAGTCAGGATAGCGTGAGAGATAACAGGTGTTGGCGTATATTCATTATTATTTGCAATCATTACATTCACGTTGTTTGCAGCGAGCACTTCCATAGCGCTGGCAAATGCGGGAACAGATAAGGCATGTGTATCAATACCAAGGAAAAGAGGGCCATTGATGTTTTGTTGTTTTCGATACAAACAAATTGCCTGAGTTATGGCAAGAATATGCCATTCGTTAAATGTTTTTTTAAATGAAGAACCACGATGTCCTGACGTGCCAAATTGTACACGTTGATCCATAATGGTTGGATCAGGTAATTCGGTGTAATAAGCACAAATAAGTTTAGGTACATCCACTAACATGTCAATTGAAGCGGGTTGACCGGCAAACTGACTGACTTCCTTGAGCATTCATCATTTCCTGATTAAGGATTCATTTTGTTAAGATGTAGCATCAATATGAGGATAGAATAGAGTATGTTAGCATGGATCTTGTAGGAGAAAAATAATGGATCAATCTGAAAATGCATCTCATAGCACGCACAAAACACTCAACCCTGCCCCGCCTTGCTTATTTATTATATTTGGTATCGCGGGAGATTTGACTAAACGCCTGCTTTTTCCAGCTTTGTGTAATTTAGGCAGTGCTGGATTATTGAATGAAAATTTTAGTATTGTCGGTATCGCAAGAAAACCGTATGACACAGCATCCTTTGCAGAACAGCTTAAGAAAGATATTGAAGAATTTATCAGTGATCCAGCCGCTAAAGAATATGGACTAAAGTTAGTTAAAACTACTTTTTATATTTCGGGCGAATTCAATGATGTAAATGTGTATTCAGTATTAAAAGATAAACTGGCGCAACTATCGGTGACTCAAAAAACGCAAAATTATTTATTTTATTTTGCAGCACCACCTGAATCGATGATGACGATTGCTACTCACTTAAAAAAAGCCGATTTATTATCAGAAAAAAAAGATGCATTCAGACGATTGGTCGTAGAGAAACCATTTGGTCATGATTTGATGTCTGCAAAAAAACTGAATAAGTCATTACTTTCTATGGTCAATGAAAAACAAATATTTAGAGTCGATCATTTTTTAGGAAAAGAAACCGTACAAAACATATTAGCATTTCGTTTTTCAAATGGTCTTTTTGAACCCCTTTGGAACAATTTATACATCGATCATGTACAAATAACGGTGGCTGAAGAACTCGGTGTTGAGTTAAGAGGAAATTATTATGAAGGTACTGGCGCATTGCGTGACATGGTACCTAACCATCTTTTTCAAATGCTTTGCTTAATTACAATGGAACCACCATCATCGTTTTCTGCTGATAACATCCAGGCAGAAAAAGAGAAAGTTTTATCTTCGGTAAAACGATTGACACCCGAACAGGTTTTAACACAGGTTATTCGCGGGCAATATGCAGCAGGTAAAATTGAAAATAAGGACGTTATCGGTTATCGATCTGAACCCAGGGTAGCAGCGGATTCATCTGTGGAGACGTTTGTCGCATTAAAATTATTTTTAGATAATTGGCGCTGGTTAAATGTTCCTTTTTATTTACGAACTGGCAAACGCATGACAGCCAGGCAATCAGAAATTATCGTCCAGTTTAAAGCAGGACCTTCTACATTATTTAATGAATCAGACGATACGATACTTCCCAACTTATTACGTCTATTTATACAACCTGAGGAAGGTATATCATTGCGTTTTAATGCTAAAATTCCTGGTCCTGCGATGGAATTAGATCCAGTCAATATGCGTTTCAAATACAGTGATTATTTCGGAATTAAACCTCAAACAGGTTATGAGACAATTTTATATGAAGCCATGACGGGTGATCATTTGCTTTTTAATCAAGGAAAGATGGTAGAAACAGAGTGGGAAATAGTACAACCAATTTTAGATGTTTGGGAATCACTCACCCCGCGCGATTTTCCAAATTATGCTGCGGGTAGCTGCGGACCGAAAGCCGCTGATGAATTAATTCAAAAAGATGGACGAAAATGGATATTATAAAAAAAAATATTCATATTAGAATTTTTAATGATTTAACTAAATTATTCAATTATGCTGCGGAAGATTTTTTGCAACAGGCTATGACAGCTATTGAAAAAAAAGGCGTATTTACTGTAGTACTATCTGGGGGTCATACGCCCCAATTTTTTTTTGATACATTAAGTCATTATGGAAAAAATACGATTCCCTGGGATAAAATAAAATTTTTCTTCGGGGATGAACGTTATGTGCCTGCTAATGATATAAACAGCAATTATCACATGGCATATGAACATTTATTTTCGAAAGTGTCTGTTGATCCTAGTCATATTTATCGAATACCCACCGAGTTACTTGATCCAGACGATGCAGCAAGAGCGTATGAAAAAACGATCAATGAGAATTTTTCCGTCAAAAAAAATGAATTACCGCAATTTGATTTATGTTATCTAGGGCTTGGCGCAAATGCGCATACAGCTTCACTCATGCCTTTTAATGAGGTAGTTAATTCCTACTTAAAAAATAGTTCAGATGAAAACCAACCTTTCGTCGAAGCTCTTTTTGACACTAACTCTAACTTAACTCGAATTACTCTTATGCCTCAAATAATTAATAACAGTAAAAATATTATTTTTATGGTAACCGGAGAAGATAAAGCCACCGCAGTATGGGATGTGTTAGAAGGCGAAAGAAATCCAATTCACTTTCCTGCTCAATTGATTGATTGTGTGCATGGAAGCACTTTTTGGTACCTCGATCAACTGGCTGCCAAAAAATTAACTCTCTCTACTAAAAAAACATGAGAATTTTATGACAAACAAAGCCATTTTTCTCGATGCTGACGGCGTGCTAAATAAAGCAATTATTAAAAATAATAAACCTGCAGCCCCTACATCACTTGCTCAATTAGACATTCCTGCTGAAGTTAAACCCTCATTAGATAAATTAAAAGCAGCGGGTTATCTGTTAATTTGTGTCACAAACAAACCCGATATTGAACGTGGTTTAATGACTCAAGAAGATGTCAATTCCATTTACGATAAAATACGACACGATTTGCCATTAGATGACGTTTTTATTTGTTATAAAGAAAATAGTGCGTGTTATAAACCAAACCCAGGACTTTTATTAGAAGCAGCTGATAAATATGCGATTGACTTAAATTTAAGTTACATGATTGGAGATCGCTGGAGTGATGTTAAAGCCGGTCAAAATGCGGGATGCAAGACGATTTGGATTGATAGACATTATGAAAATGAAATAAAGCCAGATCCCTCTGCTAGTTATACAGCAGAGACGCTAACAGAGGCGACAGCATGGATTTTGTCAGAAATCTAGCTCTATTTTTTTGATATCAAATCACGACTCTTAAACCAGTCATCGCCATAAGAAATTAAAATTTCTTCTCCCTTTTTGATGTCTCTATTTGCTTTTATTGTTGTAATGCGTTTATTGGTATTGATACGATAGTTTGCATTAGGTTCATCTGAATGGTTATAGATGCTTCCATATCCTAGAAATATGGCCGATTTACGTTTTATAGCGAAATAAAAATCTTCGAAAGCGACATCGTAGCCTCTCGTAAGAATAAAATAGCATTCTTCTATTTTTTCGCCTTTCTTAATTTTTTTCTCGGCAAATACACCAAACCCGTGTCGGGATGACTTTTTTACAGCAATTTTATTCAATAATAATTTCATAGGAGCTTGTATGAGTGGTTGATAATTGATGGTTGGATATTCTACCGTCCTCGCCGTCTAAGTCTACTAATATA
>Ga0207068_1011_pt1 | contig 77825 bp, 71 predicted proteins | sample Alteio_BWMinCont_23_FD_153475 | JGI IMG/M metagenome (GOLD analysis project Ga0207068, IMG submission 153475) | Enriched cells from forest soil in Barre Woods Harvard Forest LTER site, Petersham, Massachusetts, United States -... | ecosystem: Environmental > Terrestrial > Soil > Temperate forest >... | reverse complement strand
ACTGTGTATTGCAATGAAATAATGCAAATCGGAGCGAATATTCGTCAAATTTCCCGTCCATAATAACCGGGCTTATTTACAGGGTTGGCGAGCGTTGCTTCAATCTTCAAGCCCTCAGCTAATCAAATAGCTCAGAAAGATCGATTATTTTAGAAAAATAATCTTTATCAATAACATCATCATGCACTTCGCTTGCGTGAATAAGCACAGGTTTTATTGAAAAATTTCTTGGAATTGAAAGCCTTTTTATTTTTTCTTGAATATCTTCAATCACATCAACTCTGATAGTATTCCGACTAAACTTAACCTCACAAACAAAGAGATTTCCAAATTTTGTTTGTATCATATAGTCAATTTGACAACCTTTTTGTCTTGCTGTTTTTCTCTGAAAATAAGGATTATCGCAAACAACTTCATCTGAATAAATGCCTATTTTCTCTTTAATATCGTGACGATTATTAAGAACAAGATTTTCAATTTGAAAACCCATAATGGATGACCAACCAGACAATGCGCTTAGGGAATGATGTTTAAATTGCCCAGTAAGAATTTTTTGGATATTTGATTTGATATATTTTAAATAAAAACGGAGGTAATTATCACTTAAACGATACTGGCTTAATTTGGATATTTGGCCAGTTTTAATATGCCATGTATAATCCCTATCTATAAAGCCCGAAACAACTAGCTCATCTAGATATGACGATATAAATCCTCCACTTTCTGTAGAAAGATCACCTGTTATTTCGTTTTGTTCTAGTCTTTTTTCACCCAACAAATTAATAATTTTTGCATAATATTCGCTTTCTCTTTGAAGAAGGGCTGAGAAAATATAATCAAAATCGTTAAATAGCAAGCCTGACTCAGAAAAACATAATTGCTTAATATTTTCTTCAGCGGAACATTTCACTTTAACTTCTTCAAGATACTTTGGTACACCACCAGTGACAGATAATATTTTTAATTTTTCATGCGCTGACGTCTTCTTTTGCTTATTCATCCAAAATAAATTACAGTCTTTTATAGGGAGCTCTTTGAGGTGCATTTTTAAAGAAATACGGCCATAAAAACCAGTACTTGAAAGAATATTTTTGTCTATCCATGCTGAAACTGAACCACATAATATTAAAATAAGGCGGTCATTTTTTTTAAACTGTGTATCCCATGCAATTTTTAGTTTACCAAGAAAGTCAGGGTCACAACTTCCCAGCCAAGTAATTTCATCGAAAAACAAAATAATTTGACCACGTTTTACATGTCGTGATAGCTCCAAAAATGCATCGCCCCAATCAGTAAATGACTTATTTTGAATAGACATTTCACGAAACATTTGTCGAGAAAATTCATCGAGCTGATCCTGCATGGTAAGTTGGGGTCTTGGTGACAGCCCTGCGAATGAATATATTTTTAATCCTTGAGCAAATTCCTCGACTAAACGACTTTTACCAATTCGTCGACGACCATATATTACTGCCAGACTAGCAGAGTTCTTTTCAAGCAATCCGCGAAGCAGGTTAATTTCATCTTTTCTACCGATAAATGTCGACATAGCTACTTTCTATCCAGCTTTAAACTCATGATTATAGCGCTAAAATAACAATTGTCAATTTGGCGCTATAATTCATCTTGACTGAATGAGAACGGAACATTCGATTTTTTAATGCTTAGAACGCATTGCCCCGGGATATGTATTTTTAACTTATTGAATCATAGGGCATTCCATCATTTCAACCGTATGTTAAATTGAGTCAGATAACGCACATAAAAGGGGATTTCTCAATCCATCGACGCTGCACCATGTATTTTCGCCCGCTTTTGGTATTTCCCACCCACTTACTGTTGGATCGGGACGCAATGTATCTGAATAAGAAATCAAATCAATCCAACATAATGAACTTTCATTTATTGCACGGTAGGTACTCACCGTTTTATTGTCAACGGCATTTCTATAAATGAGCATGGTTAAGATATAGCTTTGAGTTTTATTACATTCCTTATTATTTAAGTTAGCTGAAATTGAAAAATACTGTTGTATATCATTAGAAAATGCAGCAGATGGATGAGTTGGATCAACCACAACGTCACTGGGCAAAAAAAGAGTAGTACGTGAATAACTGAGGATGGGTGAAAATAGTAGTATAAGAATTAACACTATTCTAATCATTTTAAATTCCTCATTAATATAGTTGTTGTTAAGATTATCTAATACAATACAAAAAGCAAATATTTTAATGTGAAGGTCTATACCAAAAATGAATCTAGATATTATTTCCTATCATGATTTATATGATGTAAAAAATACAGACATCATAAAAAATCTAGAAACTGCGCTGCTGCAAAAAGGTATTGTGGGTATTCGCAATGTTCCAGATTTTGAAAATAAATCTCGAAGATATATTGATGCAGCAAGGTTATTTACGGCACTTTCTGAGAGTATTAAACAACAATACGCGCCAAATCGTGATATGGGTGATACGGAAGGATACGAGCTAGGTGCTGAATGGTTTAAAAATCAGCATGGAGTGTGGCAAATCGACGATAAAAAATCGTCGTTTTATGCGTTTGTGCCTGAAAAAATTTGCAATAAATGGCCGAGAGAAATTGACTTAAAAACACCTTATTTGGAATTAGGTGAACTTATTTTCAAAATCGGAAAGAAAGTATTGGACGTAATGGGGTTGAATGAGCAGGTTGGGCTAAATCATGACTTACTGACAGGGTATGGCCGCATGCTGCATTATCACAAAGAAAACAATGTAACCAATGAAAATCCTAAATGGTGCGGTGCTCACTTTGACCATGGTGTTTTTACAGGTCTTATGCCAGCTTATTATTTTTGCGATGGCATAGCAGTGGATGAACCAGATGAAGCGGGACTTCATATCATACCCACTGATGCATCACATTTTGAAAAAATTCATGCAACCGATAAATCGGTATTATTATTTCAAGTAGGTGAGTTTGGACAACTCATTTCAAACGATAGAATCAAAGCGACAAAACATCAGGTAATGAAGGCAAAAAATGGAATCGAACGATATGCATTCGCACTTTTTTATTTAGCAGATGATAATTGCATCATCAACTCAAGATCGGAGCTTACTCTGGATGATCGATATACTCATCATCAAACAGCGGATGGAAGTATTAGTCATGGTCAATGGCATCAAGCATCGTATGCTAGATATCGAGCAAAAAAATAGGGTCTGTTTATTGACATTGCGCAGTCCCACAATGCACTACTTTTAAATTTTGTCCGGTCGGATTGTAATAACTCACCACTGGATTGCCATTCACATCAAGCGCAAGTGAGCTATCCCAACCATTATTGTTAGCATCAATGACAGAAAATGTATTTCCTGCTGTGCAATTTGCATTTCCGCAATGAACTACCATCATTCCACTGTTTGCCCCATAGCTTACAATTGGATTTCCAGCCGCATCGAGTTTGATTGAAGGTTCACTGCCTATATTAGGATTCACTGCGACTGAGGTAATCACATTTCCTGCAGTACAGTTGGAATTACCACAATGCATTATTTTTAAAGCATTCGCTGCACTGTCTTGATAAGCAACGACAGGATTTCCAAGAAGATCTAACGTAATCGATGTTGAACGATGATCAGGTGCTTGTGCTGCGGGATCTGGGATTGCAATAGAGTTGCCAGGACCATTACAGGCTGAATCAACACAATGCAAAATTTTCAATTGGGCTATATCCGCTCGATAAAAACTGACAACGGGATATCCACTTGCATCGAGTACGAGGGAAACGCCGCGTACATCTGCACTGAAAGGAAAAACGGGAAAATCAGGTGACGTTATTGTGTTATTAGCGCCGCACATCGCATCTCCACAATGTACAATACGCAATCCTTGATTCGCTTGCCCGCTCGATGCAATGACAGGGTTACCCACTGCATCTAATGCCAGTGATGTTAGACGTTCTGATAATATATCGGGTGTTTCAATCGTATTGATACCCGTACAATTCGCATTGTTACAATGTATTATTTTCATATTCGAATCGGTGTGACTATAGTGACTCACAACAGGATTTCCCATTGTATCCAGTTGAAGTGACGTATCCCAGCCCGTATTGCCCGTAGTATTCGGGCTCGTAATGCTATTTCCTGCAGTGCAATTCGCATTACCGCAATGTAAAAGTTTTAAATGGCCATTGGTTTCATCCCAATAACTTACAACAGGTTTACCTGTTGAATCTAATTTGAGTGATGAGTATTGACCTACATTGGAAGCACTATCTGCAACAACATTACTATTCGGATTGCATGTTGAACTACCACAATGCAACACTTTTAAATCACCATTTGTTGCATCATAGTAACTAACAATGGGATTATTATTCGCATCTAATCTAAGTGACGTATACTGCCCCACTTGTCCTGCAATATCGGGCACAACTAAGCTGTTATTACTGGTACAAGCCGCATTTCCACAACGAACTATATTCAGATCATGGTTACTTAGATCATAAAAACTAACAACAGGTAAATTAGTGTTATCTAACATCAGTGATGAAAAATAACCTGTAACACCACTTACACTTGCAATTGAAGCCGTCGTATTTCCGACCGTACACTTCGTGTTACCACAGCGTAGAATTTTAAGTTTCCCATTCTGAAGATCGAGATAACTCACTAGTGGATTGCCATTGCTGCTGATTACCATTGAAGGATAGCGACCCACATCACCACTTGCATCCACTGTGGTGATGGTGTTTCCGCTTGTGCAGTTAGCATTTCCACACGTCAGCATTTTTAGTGATTTATGCGTAAAATCAAAATAAGCAATAATGGGTTGACCTGCTGCATTGAGTTTAATTGAACTTTGTACGCCATTGCTGCTGGTGGTATCGGGTGTCACAATAGTATTAGCTTGTGTGCATGCAGCATTTCCACAATGTAAAATTTTTAGAATGCCTTTAGTTACATCATAATAACTCACGACAGGTTTGTTACTACTATCAACGGTAACAGACGTATATTGTCCGACATCATCGACAGAGTCGGGAGTTGCGATTGTACTTCCTGTAAAGCACGAAGTATTTCCACAATGCAATACTTTGAGCGCATGACCAGCTTGATCATAGTAACTGACTACAGGATTGCCATTGCTGTCGAGTGCTATCGATGTATATTTACCAACATTGCTAGTCATATCGGGTGTGACAATCGAATTAAAGTACGCACAGTTTTTTTTGAAACAATGCATTACCTTTAGTTTAGTTTGAGTGGCATTATAATAACTAATAATAGGGTTTTTATTTGCATCCAGTACCATAGACGTGTACTGACCGACTATCCCTGTTTTATCAACGACAACAATGCTATTACTTGCAGCATGGGCTGTGTAGGACAGTAAAGAGCTTATAAGAATAACAAATGTAATAAATTGTTTAATTAACGAATTTTTCTTCATTTAGCTCGCCTCTTAGATTAAATTTACTACACAATAATTCGTTAAGCGCTAAAAGTAATCTAATTCTCCTGCTTTAATCTTTTCCACTCTGATTTAACTTATAATAAAGACAATGAGTAAACAATCTATCATTTAAGGAAACGCACGTGAACATATTGCTTGCGGATGATTCCAGAACAAATCTTGCATTAACAACAGCTGCACTCACAAAGTTGGGCCATCAAGTCATTGCTGTCAGCAGTGGAGAAAAAGCAGTTATTGCATTTGTGCAACAGCGCCCTGATCTCATCATTCTTGATGTGATGATGGAAGGAATGAATGGTTTTGAATGTGCGAAAGAATTACGTCGAATTGATACAGAAAATTGGATACCCATTATTTTTCTCAGTGCGTCCGTTGATGATAATAGTATTTCAAAAGGTATTGATGCAGGTGGCGATGATTATCTTACCAAACCGTATAGTGAAATTACACTTGCAGCAAAAATTAAAGCAATGCAACGTATTTCAGATATGCGCCAAAAATTATTCGAAACAACTCAGAAATTATATTTGCAATCGTCAATTGATTCCTTAACCAACGTTTACAATCGTTTTCAATTTGATAGAACGATTAAAGAAGTAGCATCTTCAGCGGATCGATTGCATTATACGGTCGCATTACTTTTTGTTGATTTAGATAATTTTAAAAATGTGAATGATAGTTTTGGCCATCACGTTGGCGATTTACTATTAATGAATGTCGCAAAACGTTTAAAGCTCTGTGTCAGAGCAAATGATTTTATTGCACGTATTGGTGGTGATGAGTTTGCTATCATTGTGAATGAAGTAAAAGACCGTGAAATGGTGGGACAAATTGCGAAGAACATCATTGATTCGGTTTCGATGAGTTACGACTTAGAAAATCACAATGTGCGTGTGGGGGCTAGTATCGGGATTGCTTATTATCCTGAATCAGGAACCACGCAGCTCAATATAGTGCAAAATGCAGATATTGCAATGTATCATGCAAAATCACTCGGAAGAAATAATTATCAGTATTATTCATCTGAATTATATGATCGCTATCAGAGAAAAATCAGTTTAGAGCATGCATTAAAGTTCGCGTTAGAACGCAAAGAACTTTCATTAGTCTACCAACCTATTTTTGATTTACAGAGTAAAAAAATTATAGGTATAGAAACATTATTAAATTGGGAGCATCCCACGTTTGGCATCGTATCACCCAATATCTTTATTCCAATAGCAGAAGACACAGGATTAATGGCATCGCTTGGTAATTGGATTTTTAGCACAGCATGTCGACAAGCAGAAAAATGGGATTTAAACAAAATCAAAAATTTTAAATTTGCAATTAATATCTCATCTCGACAATTGCTACACGAAGAATTTTTACCATTTATTATTAGCATACTGGAAGCAACACATCTTTCTACAGACATGCTTGTCTTGGAATTAACTGAATCAACTGTCATGTCATACACATCAGGGCCATTCGTTACGACAATCAAAAAATTACATGAGTTGGGTCCTAGTATCGCGATTGATGATTTTGGTACAGGATATTCATCTTTAACGCGATTGAAACACTTGCCGATTGATACACTTAAAATCGATCAAACATTTGTTCAGGATGTTAGTAATAACCCAGATAGTGCCATTATTGTCTGTTGTTTAATTGCATTAGGAAAAAACCTAGGGCTGAATGTGGTCGCGGAAGGAATTGAAACTGAAAAGCAATATGAATTTTTATTAAAAAATAATTGTCCACAAGGGCAGGGATATTTTTTAAGTAAGCCACTCACAACGGATCAAATGACACAATTTTTAAAGAAAATGAAAGAGAAAGTCTAGCCTGAATAGTAGGAAACTATGATGGGACAGCAATCAATGAATGAAAAATTGCAAATACTGCATTTCCAGTCACAGGATGTACATTTTTGTATGGACCTGGGATTCATTAAAAAAGTATTGCCTCTCGTGTCATTCGAGGCCATACCGGGTGCTGCCAATTATGTGGCAGGTCTGATTAATATAGCGGGTCGTAGTATAACTGTGATTGATTTTGGTTTATGTATAGGATTAAGTCGTCAAAGACCTTATACGTTGGATACACCTATTTTAATTTGTGGGAATGAAAAACAAGAATTTGGAATGATCATTGATAAGGTCATTGATTTAGTCACTATCGAAAAAAAATCATTACAAATGAAAGAACAATTCGACAAGACAGACTCACCATTTATAGCGACTGTCGTGCTAGAAAATCGCTTAGCATTATTAGTCAATATGAATGAAATATTAAGCATAGATTTAGTCACAGCACAACCTCGCTTTGCTATTGATAAAGAATTGGCAAATAAAATGAGGATTGAATTATGACCGAAAAAAAACGCGATGAATTAATCACTCAAATAAAAGACAATGAATCAGATTTTATCAAATTCATATATGAACGACTGGGTATTGTAATTAAGACGCATCAAACGCATGAGCTGCATAAAACTATTTTGAATGCATATCATAAATTCAATGAAGAACCAAAAGAATATTTAGATAAACTAAGAGATTGCCAAGATCACTCACCGTTACTTGAGCATCTTATCAGTGGTGTAACAGTGGGTGAAACCTATTTCTTCCGTGATAAGCACCAAATTAACTTATTAAAAGATAAAATATTAATCGACATCATTCAAAGAAAACGCGAAGAAAATAATTTATCATTACGAATTTGGAGCGCAGGTTCTGCTACAGGTGAGGAAATATATACAATCACGATGTTATTACACGAATTAATTCCTGATATTGATAAATGGCGACTTAGTTTATTGGCAACCGACATTAACATGGAATCTTTAAAAAAAGGCGTTGCTGGATTGTATGGCGAGTGGTCTATGCGCTCAATTCAGGATTACTTTAAACGACGGTATTTCACTCAATTCAATAAAGAATATAGTTTTTCACAACAGTTAAAAGAATTAGTCCATTTTGATTATCTAAATTTAAATGAAGATACGTATCCAGATATCTTCAATGCAACAAATGCACAAGATCTCATTCTATGTCGTAATGTGTTCATCTATTTTGATGCAGATAAAATAACTCATATAATGAAAAAATTAAACGCATGCTTAATGCCCGGCGGATATTTGTTATTAGGTGCATCAGATCCAGTTAATATAACAGGTACTGATTTTATATTTCACCATCATGATGGATTGGTATTTACTCGTCCTCAAACAAATGATCAACCAATTAAAATTATTAAAACGATTGCTACTGAAAAAATGGAACCTGTTCCTCCAGTTTGTGAAAAAATAGATAAAAAAGTAATTGCCAAACCTGAGCCAATTTCAAATCATTTAGATCAAGATAAAATTACAGAAATGCTACAGTCAACAAATTGGCAAGAAATTATAAATATGATTGACCAAACAATATTAAATGACTCCAATGCATCGTTTTTGCTTTCTATAAAAGCAACTGCACTTGCTAATTTAGGTAAACTTTCTGAAGCAGAAAGAATTTGTCAATCGAGTTTAGCTCTACACTCGACTAATAAGGATATGTATTTTACTTATGCTTTGATTTTAATTGAATTAAATCAATTAACTGAAGCGGAAAAATTATTGAGAAAAACCTTATTTTTAGATCATCAATTTGTTCCAGCTCATTTTCAACTAGGGTTATTGCTATTGAGAAACAAACAACACGAAGTTGGTTTAAAAAGCTTAAGGAATGCGTTAGTCATCGCAAAATCAAAAGATACTCAAGAAGAAGTTGCTGGCTCACATGGTTTACGTTATGGGCAGTTAGTCATTATGTTAAAGCATGAAATTGAAATTCATACGTCTTCTGGGAATATAAATTATGTCGACCAAAACGCATAAAATAAGATCTAAACTTAATTTAAGCAGCGTTGCTGCATGTTTGCCCACTAACAGTGATGACATTGCTATTTTACGTGAGCGTGCAAATCAAATTGCACAAGTCAAAATTAAAGAAATCCAGGAATACGATGTTGTTTCATATATACAATTCCGTTTGGGTAAAAATGAACATTATGGTATTCCATATAAGTCAACTATAGAAGTTATACAAAATGCTCTTATTACATTTGTACCTTCTTCACATAACTTTATTGCCGGGGTCATCAATCGTCGAGGTATGTTGATTAATGTTATAGATCTTAAGACACTTTTTGGCATGTCAGAGTCAGATAAACCAACTTATTCAAATATTATAGTTGTAAAAAATAATTTAATGCAGGTTGGTTTTCTCGTCGACAGCATTAAAGGAAGTGATCATTATAGTAAAGAAAAATTGGATCCACCAATTGCTGCGGATAATGCAATTAAATCAAATTTCATTATTGGGTTGCACCATGGATCAATAGCAATCATTAACATCGATATTGTTTTATCGGAGATTGAGACGCGACTAATCAGGTAAATGAATGTGGAGGATAGCCATGAGTGATATAAGTGAATCACCAAACATCAACTATACTGCGTCTCGAAGATCTTCGCTTGGTATACGCGCTCGATTATGGATTGGTTTCATGACGGTTATTGCTACATTATTAATTATGCTTGGTATTATATTAAGTATTATATCTACGACTAAAGCGATGACTGATCAAGCCTTAAAAGTTAATTTGCCAAGCTATGATGCTCTATTTACTTTGCAAACGTATGTATATCGATCACATGCAGATATTCATAAATGGATATTGACAGGTAATGAGCAATATAAAGATAAAGCAAAAAAGGCAAATGATGAAATTATTCAATTACAACAAAAAATCAATAATTCCGCAAACAGATGGATAGATAGCTCGGAAGGAAGCTACTGGCAGGAAGCAAACGAATCATTAATACAATTTATTGCAGCACAAGATAAGTTATTAAATGAAGGTCATAACGATATAATAAAAAATCAAAATGACATCATTAAAGTCGATACTATGGCTGACAAAATAGTGGATATACTTACTGGATATTTGGCAGATAATGGCGATGACATAGATGGAATTACAGATATAAAATATAAACAACTTGTTGCAAGCTCTGAAAATATCATTAATAACATGAATACTATTCAAATAACAGGTTATGTACTATCCATTATTGCGATCTTTGCATCTGTACTCATTGCCTATTTTACTTCGCGCAGTATATTGCGACATATCAATGTATTTCGCCAGCACAGTAGCCGTGTTGCTTCAGGTGATTTGCGTCAACATATTTTACTTGAATCTAATGATGAAATTGGTTTACTAGGCAGTGATTTAAATAGGATGACTGATAGTTTAGCAAATGTAACAAAGTTAATAACACAAGCTTGTCATAATATGGTTTCAACACTTGAAGAAGTAAAACAATCAGTTGATACGCAATCATCAGGTGCAACTGAACAAGCCTCTTCAATTAACCAAATTACCGCTTCGTTAGAAGAAATTGAAAAAAGTTCATCACAAACAATGGTAAAAGCAAAAGAGTTAGGTGCTGTTGCAGATCGTACAAGAGTAAAAGGTCAATTAGGTGTAAACGCTGTTGAGCAAAGTATAGTAGGCATGAAATCAGTACGTGATAAAGTTCAACTGATAGCGCAAACCATTTTAGATTTAAGTAATCAAACGCAACAAGTCGGTGAAATTACCAGTGTTGTTAATGCACTTGCGCAACAATCAAAAATGCTTGCATTGAATGCGTCGATTGAGGCGGCAAAAGCAGGTGAAGCTGGAAAAGGGTTTGCTGTTGTGGCTGTTGAAGTTAAAAACTTAGCGGAACAGTCAGAACAATCTACAATTCAAGTGCAAAAAATATTAGAGGATATCCGTCGTGCAACTGAAAAAGCGGTCATGGTCACAGAAGAAGGCACTAAAGGTGTTGATCATGGCACTGAATTAGTCGAGCAAACTGGCGAAGTTGTACGGAGTTTAACGGATGTTATCCATGAAGCAACCATTGCAAGTCAACAGATTGAAGCCGCAATAAGACAAGAAAGTGCAGGTATTGAACAAATAACGGCAGGCATGAATGAGATCAATCAAGTCACGTCTTCTTTTGTAAATAGTGTTAAACAAACAACGGAAGCTATTGATAATCTTGCATTCATAGCAAAGAGTCTTAAGGAGCAAGTGGATACCTACAAAATATGATAAATAATGGGTAAGGAAAAAATATGCATAAATCTCATAACGAAAGCAATTACAAGGCAACATTAGGCATTAGAAGCCGTTTATTGCTAGGATTTTTTTCTATAGCCATTATATTACTATGTTTTGTTGGAGCAACATTAGCAATAATTACATCCAGTGAAAGAACAGCTAATCAAACTATTCATATTGATCTTCCGCTTTATAATAATCTGCTTGATTTAGGGGGGCACATCTATTTGGCTCAATCTGAATTAAATCGTTTATATATTACTAAAGATGTTAATGCAAAAAAAGAATTTAAACGAGCATGGAACAATATTGATAGCCTTATTCAAGCGATTAATTCACATGAAAATAGTTGGAAAAATAATAATGATGCTAACACATGGCATGCGATACTGGCATTAATGAATGAATATAAATCTAAACAATTTCAGTTAGAAAACATCATTGAAGCTCAGAACAATAATCTAAATTTTATAGCACTAAACAATGACATCGTCGCAACTGAAAATAAAATAATGGATATATTAGATGGGCCTATTACAGCAACCGGTGAGCGTGTGGGTGGATTATATGATTCTATAAATAACAATCTTACTTCGGGCACACAAAATATTTTGATGAATATGCATACTATTCGTATAGTCGAAATTATTTTAATGTTTATTATAGTCGTTCTATCAGTTGTCATTTCTCTATTTACTGCAAAAGTAATTCTAACACCAATTAACAATGCAATTGGTATTGCGCGTACGATCGCAGATGGAAAACGTGATGCTATTATAAAAATTAAATCAAATGATGAAACAGGGAAATTATTAACGTCACTTAAAATAATGCAAGAATCCATAAAAAATAATGAAGAAAAGCTGCATGAAAGCGAAGAAAAAACACGAGAATTATTGAATAGCGTGCTACGTACTACACAATTATATAGTACACATAGTAGTCGTGTAGCTAATGGTGATCTAACCCAATATCTTGAAGTTGAAAAGAACGATGTCATGACACAATTGGGTGATGATCTTAATAAAATGACTGGTAGTTTATCATCTATTTCTAAACAAATTACTGAAGCGTGTCATAATATGGTTGTAACGATGGATCAAGTTAGCCGCTCGATCGATGTCCAATCTGCAGGTGCGTCGGAACAAGCTTCATCAATTAACGAAATCACAGCGTCTATTGAGGAAATTGAAAAAAGCTCTATGCAAACCATGCAGAAAGCACAAAATTTAGGTGAATCTGCTGAGCGTACACGTGAAAAAGGTCAACAAGGATTGATTGCTGTTGAACAAAGTATCGAAGGAATGAAAATTGTTCGCGATAAAGTTGAACTGATTGCGCAAACCATTCTTGGATTAAGTGAACAAACACAACAAGTAGGCGAAATTACTACGGTTGTTAATACGCTTGCACAACAGTTAAAAATGCTGGCGCTTAATGCATCTATTGAAGCAGCAAAAGCAGGTGAAGCAGGAAAGGGATTTGCTGTTGTTGCAGCGGAAGTTAAAAATCTGGCTGAACAATCAGAACAGTCAACAGTACAAGTACAAAAAATTCTTGAAAGTATCCGTCACGCTGCTGAAAAAGCAGTTATCGTTACGGAGGAAGGAACCAAAGGTGTAGACCATGGAAAAAATCTTGTTGAACAAACAGGGAATATTGTTCGTGATTTAAGTACAGTCATTCATGAAACATCGATTGCGAGTCAGCAAATCGAAGCATCGATACGTCAAGAAAGCGTGGGTATAGAGCAAATTACAACAGGGATGAGCGAAATTAATCAAGTGACAAGCTCATTTGTAGAAAGCACAAAACAAACAACAGAGGCCATTTCAAGCTTGGCGAATGTTGCTAAAAAATTAAAAGAAAATATCGATTTTTATAAGGCATAGGAGATATATGGGCATAGATCCGGAGCTTTTAAAACAGCTACTTGATACATTCAAGTCCGAACTTGACGAACAAGCTCAAGTCATTACGGATGGACTGCTTAAACTTGAAATAAAAGATCTAGCTCAAGAAGATTATAATAAAACAATCGAAGCTATTTTTCGATCTGCACATAATATTAAAGGAGCCTCTCGCAGTTTAGGTATAGTCAATGTGGGTGAAATAGCACATGCTATTGAAACATTGTTTTCAACCTTTAAAAATAAGACAAACGCAGTTCCTGCTATTATTATTGATCTTTGTTTAGAAGCAGTTGATAAAATGCATAGTGCTATGCAAGCATTTGTCTCTAACTCAGAGTTATCATTTAATTTAGCCGAATTTTTGCAAAAATTACAAACTCAAAATAATGACAAGAAAGTTATCATTGCCACACCCGAGCCAGAGCCGCAAAAAAATAGTTCTGCAGATTCAAATGAAGTATTAAAATATGAAACAATACGTGTAACCATTAATCAGATAGATCGTATTTCTGCATTAATGGAAGAAATGCAAGTAAATAAAATTGCAATTGATGATCTCTATGCTGAATTTCATGATCTACATACTAAATCAAAAAATCTTGCGGAAACATGGACGAAGTTTACATTAGATATTAAAAATCAGGAGAAACATTTAGATGAAAATGTAAAAACATCACTTCATATAAACTCTGATTATATTTATGAAATAAAAAACTCAACTGATCAGCTCTATACAAACATGCGTAACCAGATTAACGAATTATCAACTTTATCAAACACTCTACAAGAAGAAATTCGCATGCTTCGCTTAGTACCGGCAGCGAATTTATTTAGTACCATGCCACGTTATGTACGTGATATGGCACATGATATGAAAAAAGAAATTGAATTAACAGTCACTGGTGCTGATGTTAAACTGGATAAAATGGTATTGGACGGTATTAAAGATCCTATTATTCATATATTACGAAATGCTGTTGATCATGGCATTGAAAATACATCAGAACGAGAAGCTAAAGGAAAATCAGCCATTGGCCATATCACTATAAATTTAAAAGAAGAAGAAAATCGTGTGTTAATTACCATTTCCGATGATGGTGCTGGCATTGATATTAAAAAAATTTCCAACACGATATTAAATAAAAATTTATTGACACAGGCAGAGTATAACAAGTTGAATGAAAGTGAAATACTTGATTATATTTTTCACCCTGGTTTTTCAACTAAAGAAATCATTACAGAAATTTCCGGACGTGGTGTCGGACTTAATGTGGTAAAAAGCAATTTAGAGTCGTTAAAGGGTAACGTTACAGTAAAAACTGAGCTCGGTAAAGGCACAACATTTTGTCTCAGTGTGCCCTTCACAATTACAAGTGAACGTGGTCTTATGATTAAGTGTGGCGGCGAATTATTTGTTATTCCCACGAGCCATGTCGAACGCGTTTTCACGATCAAGTTAAATGATATCATCAATATTCAAGGCAGTCAGGCCGTCATGTTGAATGATCATCCTGTAGTGTTGCATTCTTTAGCATCACTTTTATTACCTGCAAAAAATGAAATATCTATCGGTGAAAATTTATCTGTTATCATTATTACAAAAGATAAATATCAAGTCGGATTTTTAGTTGATGAAGTGATTGGAGAGCGAGAAATTATCATTAAGCCGCTTCAATATCCTTTCACAGCGTTATCTTGCATTGCGGGAGGAACATTGTCAGGAAGTAGCCGTATTATTCTTGTCTTGAATTCAAGCGATATACTTGCAAAAGCCTTACATAAGAATAAATCAACACCCATTGCATTTACGACTAAAAAAATCGAGGCTCCTTCTAACCCGCATATTTTAGTTGTAGATGATTCTATTACAACGCGTACATTAGAAAAGAATGTACTTGAAAGTAAGAATTATCAAGTGACAGTTGCAGTGAATGGTCAAGAGGCGTGGGATTTGTTACAAAAGCAAAAATTTTCATTGTTAATAACTGATATCAATATGCCAGTTATGGATGGGTTTACGCTCACGGAACAAGTCAAAAAAAATGAAAATACGAATTATTTACCTGTCATTATTGTAACCTCGCTCGGTAGTGACGCGGAAAAAAAACGTGGTATTGAAGCCGGCGCTGATGCTTACATTGTAAAAAATGAATTTGAGTCGAGCGCTTTATTAGAAATTGTCTCACAATTGGTATAAACGATGATTAAATTACTTATTGTAGATGATTCGCCTACTGAGCTAGCTCTGTTGAAATATATTTTCTCATCAGTTCCCGATATACACATTGTAGGTACTGCTAAAAATGGCAAAGAAGCGATCGAGCTTGCAGAAACATTAAAGCCAGATTTGATTACTATGGATATTCTCATGCCTGTGATGGATGGCTATGAAGCTATTCGTCACATTATGAGACATAATCCTATTCCAATTGTTGTTATTAGTTCAAAATTCAATAAAAATTCAGTTGCTGCTTCCTACGAAGCACTAGATATTGGTGCATTAAGCGTATTAGAAAAACCGCGCGATATTAATTCACCTCATTTTGACATTGAAAAAAAGCATTTGATTGATACTGTGCGTAGTATGTCTGAAATTAAAGTTATTCGTAGACGATTTTTTTCTGAGACGAAAAATCAACCTGTTTTTTTATCCACTGAAGTCAATAGTAAGAATAAAAAATTTGAGATTGTTGCGATTGGCGCCTCTGTGGGCGGTCCACATGCATTGAAGGTTATTTTAAAAAAACTACCCATCGATTTTCGCGTACCCATTGTAATTGTTCAGCATATGATTCCAGGATATATTGAGGGATTTTCACAGTGGTTAAATAACAATACATTATTAAAAATTAAAGGTGCGGAAGATCAAGAAATATTGACGGGTGGAACTGTCTATTTTGCACCTGATAAATCTCATTTAACTGTAAAATCAATACAAGGAAAGTTGGTGGCGAGATTAGTGAATTCAGGTCCGGTCTCTGGTTTCTGTCCTTCTGTGACAGTCTTATTCGAGTCAATTGCTAAGTCGTGTCGTGATAAAGCGGTCGGTGTTTTATTGACTGGCATGGGTTCAGATGGCGCTGATGGATTATTAGAATTAAAAAAATCACATAGTTATACTATTATTCAAGACGAGAAAAGTGCTGTTGTATTTGGCATGGCAGGTGTGGCGCAATCGATTGGTGCTGTTGATAGCATTGTTGAACTTGAGCAAATGGCCTCGTATCTTATTGACATTATTCAATAGTAGCTGTTGAAGTAATGTCTGTCGTATCTCTATTGTAATTTTGCGCAATAGCTAAAAATATGGCAAACTAGGTGTTTAACTTTAGGAGAAACGCATGAAAAAAACTCAAGGAAGAGTAAGTCAAAAAAAAGTTCGTTCAACGTCGAAAAAATCAAGTAATCTTAAAAAACTCGCCAATGGCAAAACGCCTAATAAGATAAAAGCGAAAACACGTAGTTTACTAGGCACTGCAAAAAAGAAATTAAATGCTCTCAAGAAAAAATCTGCTAAATCATTAAAGAACACCAAAAAGAATGTACATACGACCGAAAAAGAAATTATGAAATATGTTAAAGAGAATCCTATTAAATCTTACAGCGCAATGGCCCTTTCTGCTTTAATTGCGGGTTATATTGCTTATCGAAATACAAAATCTGATTGAGTTATGTAACATCCTTAACAAACGCTTCTAATTGTGTTGATTAAGGAGCGTTTTAAGATAACTTAAAATATGTTTCTTCTGTGACGGTAGTCCATCCATCAGGAAGGCTGCGAATATCTTTTTTGCCCAAATTAATCATAGGCTTGATTGTAAAAGTCATGCCCGGCTTTAACGATGAGGTACATGAGAGTCCTCCCACATGTCTTGTCCAATACCATGTCCACCAAATTCACGAACGACCGTGTAGCGATGCAATTCCGCATGTTGTTGTATGATGTGACCGATATCACCTAAATTGCTACAATATGTAGCAAATATTTTATATAGCATTGATCTTTTCAGCACAAAAATAATATATGTGATTCTGTATGATAGTGCTTTAATGATGAGGAAGGTTAAATGAGTTATATAAACGACACTATGTTTGCTAAAGCAGTACGCTATATCTATGACAATATTGATAAACCCATTCAATTAGAAGAGGTTGCTTCCAATATTGGCTTATCGTTATCATCACTGAAACGCTTATTCGAAGAAGCTGTTAATCAATCGCCTGGCGCATTTATTCGAAAATTACGAATGGAAATGGCATTTAGATCATTGAAAAGTCGAGATGAATCTATCTTAGAAATCGCATTAAGCTATGGGTTTGATGATCAATCAGCATTTGCGCGTCGATTCAAACAAACATTTGGTTATTCACCGAAACAAGCGCGTGAAAAATTAAATATTGTTAATGAATTAGAATGCATTACGCTTGAAGAACCTGACATCATTGAACTAAATAATTTAACTATACAATCTGTCACTGAGACAGGATTATATTTTGAATCAGCGCCGAGAGCATGGGAAAAATTAAAGAATGCATTATCAGAACAGGCGATTACTGATGATTTCTCTGGTATTTTTATAGGAATCGGTCATGACAATCCACATGAAGGTAATATAAGCGAAGACCAAGTACGGTTTACAGCCGGTGTAACTCTGTTGGAAAAAGATCTTCAGTTATCAAATATGAATATTGCAGACGGTCAGTATGCTCGATTTCGTTATAAAGGAAAACCCGTTAATCTTGGGATGGCTTATCATTATATCTATGGCAAATGGCAAGAAAATTCGAATGTTAAAATTAATAACACCATCCCTGCATTTGTTGCTTACGATTGTTTTCCACGCGCATTTAATGAAGAAAATGCATTAATACATGTGCCTGTGATTTAAGTGCGATTATAGTGGATTTTAAAAGGATTATTGAGCAAAATAGCCAAAGCAATATTTCCTGAATAAAAATATCTTTGCGAAAAAACACTATGAAACAAATAGATATAAGCAATGAATTACATCTTTATAAGTATAAAACGGGCATTAAATTAGTTAACCCTGTCAATAATACGTATAGTTTAGGAAAAGATACGGGTTATACAATGGGTGATTTATTCAAGTTACCTTTTAACATAGGGATGTGTACCGCGGATCATAATATCCAGTATGTTAATCTTGAAGCGGCAATCTCGATGGGCTCTGAATCTGAAAATTCTCACTACTCGCGAAAAACAAATTGCTTATCACGTTATGCGTGGAAAAACGGCCAAACTTATTTCTGAACTATTATTCATCTCAAAACGCACAGTAGATGCTCATATTGAAAATATTAAAAATAAATTTGGCGTGTATACGAAATCTGAGCTTGTTGAAAAACTTTTTAATTATTTTACCGCTGATACATCGCAGTAAGTGAAGCGCTTACTATTTTGTTTTTCTGAATATATGTATCAACTAATACCGCTGATGATTTTGAATTAAGAGGTATAGTATTTTTAAGCGCATAGATTGTTACAATATATCGATGTGACTTATCTCCTGCAGGAGGGCAAGGACCGCCATATTCTGCAGTGCCAAAACTTGTTTGGCTTTGTATAGCGTGAGAAGGCAGGTTTACCGACTGAGAATTTCCAGCGTTTTCATCCAGATGAGTTATATTAACGGGTATATTGAATACAATCCAATGCCACCAGCCTTTACCAGATAAAGCATCCGGATCATACATAGTCAGCGCAAAGCTTTTTGTTCCTGTAGGCGCATTTTTCCATGAAAGTTGCGGTGAGATGTTTTTTCCATGGCATCCATATCCATTTAAGATCTGTGAAATATTGATTTGCTTTGTAGATGATAAATTGGAACTAACTAACTGAAAGTTATTAGCATATGAATTTAATGAAATTAGTGTAATAGTAATAAATATTAAAATATTTTTAAACATGTCATTCTCTCTTAATAATTTAAATAACCATCAAATTATAGGTTGGTAGAAGAGAGAATATATCAGTATAAATTACCTATTTCTCATCATACAATATCATTGTAAAATGGCTATTCATTATTTTCTACCGCATTCAAACTCAAGGCGAGGCTAAAATGATTAGAATATGTTTAGCAGGTATAACCGGAAAAGTAGGGCAGCATCTTGCGCAAGCGATTATAGCGTCTACAGATTTAAAATTAGTTAGCGCGACCTCAAAAAATAGTGCGGGTCAAACCATTAAAGAGGCGCTTCAGCATATCCAATCTGATGTTATGATTTCTTCAACCATCGAAGATGCACTCAAGAATAACAATGTGGATGTCGTTATTGATTTTACTACACCCGCGATCGTTAAAAAAAATGTAATGATAGCTTTAAAATCGCATGTCAACGTTGTCATTGGCACATCAGGTCTCTCAGATGATGATTATAATGAAATTGAAAATCTAGCTTTGCAAAATCAATTGGGTGTTGTCGCGGCTGGAAATTTTTCATTAACTGCTGCATTGCTGCAGTATATGGCGAAATTAGCGGCTCAATTGATTCCATCATGGGAGATTATTGATTATGCACCTGCAACAAAAGTTGATTCACCAAGTGGTACCACTAAAGAATTGGCTTATATATTAAAACAATTTTCTAAATCGACCCCAATGGAATCTTCGCATAATCTAGCTGGAAGTAGAGGTGCATTTTTAAATAATAGTCATATACATTCGATTCGTATTCCAGGATATTTCTCTAGTACAGAAATTCAATTTGGATTGAATGGTGAAAGATTAAGTTTAAGGCATGATTCAATTGAGTCAACTCCCTACGTAGAAGGCACGTTGTTAGCAGCTAGAAAAGTGAGCTCTGTTAAAGGATTATCTAGAGGTTTGGATCAGTTAATGCAGTTCAATAATCTCTTTAATCATGCATGATCATGAGTCAAATAAGGTTTTTAGTTTTTTGAGAATCAAATTTGCCGCGTGCATTGCAAATTTTAATCCAATTATCTTCAACCCAGTTTTTTAATGATTTTAAAATAGTTAAAATGCTCATGCCTAATGGAGTTAACTCATATTCAACACGTGGAGGAATTTCAGAATAAAAATAACGTTTTAAAAATCCATCTCTTTCAAGATTGCGTAAAGTAGTCGTTAGCATACGTTGCGAAATACCCTCTATGCTTCTTTTCAACTCTGAAAATCTACTTTTGTGATTTGGTTTCTCTGAAAGTACGACGATTAATAATACACTCCATTTATCTCCTACTCTGTCGAGTAGTTCTCGTGTGGGACATGGAGGCCTGGCTTTCTTTTTTTTTATTTCACGAGTCATTGGTTACCTCTAAGTAACTTACTAATCTTAAAGTGCCTTATTTTTATATCTTTAGTATTGATATATCATTAAGTATACATTGGTAACTAATATAAATAAATCGGAGATTCTCGAAAATGAAAGCAATAGAAATAGATAGTTATGGCGGTACTGATAGTATTACCATGAATGCACATAAATCGATACCGAATGTCTCTAAAGGACAAGTGCTTATTAAAATGCGTGCTGCGGGTGTTAATCCAGTTGATTGGAAAATAGGTGAGGGATATCTCCAACACATGCGGCCATTAAATTTTCCTGTTACTTTAGGGATGGATTTTTCAGGGACGGTGGAAGACATTGGTGCTGATATCTCACATTTTAAAAAAGGGGATGAAGTGTATGGAATGACCAATTTCTTTAGTGGAGGAACTGGGACATTTGCAGAATACTTTTTAGCAGATGCGACCGTTACAGCTCATAAACCTAAAAATATATCATTTACTGAAGCCGCTGCATTACCTATGGTTGGTATCAGTGCTCTCCAGGTTCTCATTGATACTATGCATATATCTAAACATCAAAAAATCCTGATTCATGGGGGTAGTGGTGGAATAGGAATAGTAGCGATTCAACTGGCAAACTATTTAGGCGCTTATGTGGCCACTACGGTTAGCAAAGAAAATATATTATTTGCAAAAAAATTAGGTGCTGATGAAGTTATAGATTATAAAACGCAAAAATTCGAAACTCTATTAAAAAATTATGATACAGTTTTTGACACAATTGGCGGTGAAGTTTATCGTAACTCGTTTAAAGTCATTAAAAATAATGGCATGCTTGTTTCAATGTTAGAATCACCCGATCAAGATTTAATAAAAAAATATGGTGTTAAAGCTATTATTGAATTTACTGATGTAACTTCGCATCGTTTATCTCAATTAACGGATTTAGTAGAGCGGAATATCATTAAAATCTATATTGCGAAAACGTTTCCTTTGTCACAAACAAGAGATGCGCTTGTGTATCTGCAACATAAACATCCACCAGGAAAAATAGTAGTGACGATTTGAGTCTATATTTAACCTATTTTACAGCTTAACGCTGCGATGATAAATGATATTCCGTAGGATTCTCAGGACACGTCTTAAATCCGCATTCTAAGTAGACGGTGACGACATTGATCCCTAATAAGATAACAGTAATCGCAAATAAACTGTGTACTGCTAATATAAATTTACCATTACCAAAATGGACGCGTTGATATTGTCGATCAACTCCCATCATAAAAGTCGTTGTAGCGAGAATAAGCATGGCAATGATAAATGACCATGTATAAAGATGAAAACCAAATATCGGATCGCCATACGAACCTGAACCCGGAATAACATGTAATGCGATCTGTCTTAATGCGACAAAACTCGTAAAAAGTGAACTTAAAATGACTACAGCATAATGGCTAGGTCTAAAACCAAAACGTAAATTTAATAAATACCCGAGGGCAATTCCAAAAAATCCTAATCGTTGGTACAAACAGAGCGGACATGGCAATTCATGATAAATTATTTGAAAAATAAAGGCCAAAAAAAGTATGCCAATAACGCCACTTAATTCAAAGATATTGCATAATCGATCCAATTTCTTAACGGTGACATCCTTTATCAAGTCCATGGTATTTCCCTCACGTTACAGCGAAATAGTCAGATGTGTGGTAATGTCAGCATAAAATAAAACGGATGCTAGTATTAAAATAATAGCTAAACACAACAGCACAGAGCGGCGCCATCCAGTCCATGCCAATAAAGCAGCAAAAAACATGAGAAGAAAAAGAATAGTCATCATGACAGTGTGACTCCCTAAATAGGGTCTATTACGAAAAAACCGGTAGAAATCTCTACCGGCTTATTTAGCAGTTTAGGTGATCCCTGTTGCGCTAAATGTTGCCGTTATTGAGCTCGGTCCTGTCAGTGTACAACTGACTGTGGTATCGACCGCAACGGCACCTGCAGTAATCGTATAGCCAGTAGGCAAGCCACCTTGCAATGCCGTGCTCATATCCGTGCAATTAGCGATAGGAACCCCTTTCGTCGCATTTTCTTTACGCGACGCATAATTGACCGCATTCGCCGCTGAAAGTGATGCAGCAACACTGTTTGTGGCTGCAGTTTTCGCATCCGTCGAGAGATCAATAAATTTTGGCACAGCGACTGCCGCCAATAACCCCAAGATGATAATGACGATCACCAATTCGACTAATGTAAAACCAATTTCTGTTTTCCTGCTCTTCATAAAACCAATGCCTCCCTGTGAAATTAAGCAATCCCTGTTGCATTAAATGTCGCGGTTGTTGATCCAGGGCCTGTCAATGTACAAGACACTGTTGCATTAACGGCGACCACCAAAGAAGTGATCGTATAACCTGTCGGTAAGCCACCCTGAAGTGACGTTGCAACATCGGTACAATTTGCCACTGCATTTCCTTTTGTTGCATTTTCCATGCGGGAAGCATAATTCACCCCATTGGCTGCAGATAATGAAGCAGCAACGCTATTTGTAGCGGCTGTTTTTGCATCGGATGATAGATCAATAAATTTGGGTACAGCAACAGCTGCTAATAATCCAAGAATAATAATGACAATGACTAACTCAACTAACGTAAAACCTGCTATTGCCCGCTTCATCGTGACCTCCGTGTTCGACCAATTAATGATTATGAACTAATTTAACCATATTCCAAATAGGTAAATAAACAGCAAATGCCAACATTAAAACGACTATTGACAATGCTATAATTAAAACTGGCTCAATAACGTCATTTAATCTCTTTAAATCATAATCGACTTCTCGTTGATAATAAATCGCGATCTGATCTAGCATGTTGGCTAATTCGCCCGTTTCTTCGCTCACTGCCATCGTTTGCAGTTCTAATGATGTAAATAAATGAGCAGCGGCGATAGCTTGTGTTAAACTTTTGCCATGTTGTATGGAGTCTTGAATGGTTAATACTTCTTTGACTGCATAAGTGTTACCAAGCGTTGCAGCCACCAATCCAATGCCTTCAATCATGGGAATCCCTGAGTTTATGATCACTGAAAATGATTGGGCAAATCGTAATAAAATAATTCGGCGTAAAATCATTCCTATCACAGGCAAGCGTAACACTTGTTTATCCCAGTTATATTTTCCTTGTGGTGTCTTTAAATAATGATAAATCCACCCAATGAGTGCTACTGTCGCGATCAATAAATAAATCCAGTAATCAATAAAAAAACCGGACATACCGATCAGTATCTGAGTGAGCACTGGTAGTTCAACATTGGCTTGTTTAAAAATATTAGCAAATGTTGGGATAACAAAAATATTCACTAAAATAATCGCGCTAATAACGGAGAAAAAAATAAACATGGGATAGCGAAAAACGGTTTTTGTACGCTTCATCGTCGTTGCTTCAAGATCAAGATATTGATTCAAACGTAAAAAAGCTTCATCTAAATGACCGCTATTTTGCCCAACTCGAATCATGCTAATCATGATAGGTGTAAAAAGAGTGGGATATTCTTGCATCGCATTGGCCAAGTCTTTTCCTGATTCCAGTGCTTCGACTATTCCATTTAGAGCAGTAGTCATTTGCAAAGTGCGTGCGTTTTCTGAAAGCTGTCTAAATGCTGTCGTGATAGGCACGCCTGTTTTTGTCAAGGTATGCATTTGCCTTGAAAACATGCCTAATTCTTCTAAATCGACTTGCCGTCTTTGAAACCATTCTTTGATTGATTCAAGAAGGTTAAGTTTTTCTCCAGTTACAAGAATATTAATAGGCGTGATGCCTTCTTTCAGCAATTGCATGCTCAAGTTATCGGCGGATTGTGCTAAACGTCGGCCTTTTATCGATTGACCTTCGTTGTTTCGTCCATAATATTCAAACGTGGGCATCGTTCTTACTCTTTAATATCTTGGGTTGAATTTTCTAAACTTTCTCCGGTGATGCGAATGACTTCACTTAATGTTGTTACACCCTCAAATACTAAGGCAAGCGCACTTTCAATGATGGGTCTATAATTTTCATCTTCACGAATCAGTCGACCAAATTCGCCGGTGTTATTTAAACGTAATGCATCAGCCGCTGCATTATTAATTTCGAGTAATTCAAATACACCCACTTGTCCTTTATAGCCGGTGTTATGACAATAAGAACAACCGACCCCCTGTTTAAAAATGACTGTGCTAAAATCTTTTTTTGTCACAGAACTTAGCCAAATTTTTTCTTGGTGAGTCAAAGTGTGGTCTTCAACACAGTTATAACAAATTCGTCGAACTAGTCGTTGTGCAATCACGGCGCGCAATACAGACGCAACAATGAATCCTTCTGCACCCATATCAAGCAAGCGGATTGCACAACTGATGGCATCATTGGTATGAAGTGTTGATAACACAAAATGGCCTGTCATTGCCGCACGCAAAGCAATGGCTGCCGTTTCTTGATCCCGTAACTCGCCGACCATGATAATATCGGGATCTTGACGTAAAACAGACCTTAAAATGCGCGCAAATGATAAATCAATTTTACTTTGTACTTGGACTTGGTTAATACGTGAAATGCGATACTCGACAGGATCTTCGACGGTAATCATTTTCTTTTCAGGGTTATTAAGATAACTGAGTATGCCATAAAGTGTCGTCGTTTTACCGCTACCTGTTGGACCTGTTATTAACATTAAACCATTAGGCAGCGATAAAATTTTATAAAGCCTTGTTAAAATTCCTTCAGGAATTCCGACTTTGTTTATGCCTAAAATTTCTGAGCTTTGGTGTAATAAACGCATTACTACCGATTCACCGAATTGTGTAGGGAGTGTTGACAAACGAATATCATAATTTTTGCTATGTACTTTAATACTGAAACGGCCATCTTGTGGTAAGCGTTTTTCAGCAATATTTAAGCCTGCCATTAGTTTTAAACGCAAAGCAAGGGCTTGAGCTACGTGCTTTTCTTTTAAAATTTGCTCATGCAAAATACCATCGATGCGTTGACGGATTCGTAATAAATGTTCATCCGGTTCAATATGTACATCCGATGCATTCACCTGTACGGCATCTTCAAAAATAGATTGAAGTAATTTCACCACAGGCGCATCAGTCACTGATAAACCGACGGTTAATTGAGAAAGATCATAATCATTTTTGTTTAGTTCCTGAGAAAGTTCTTCTGCAAATGAACTAATTTCCATGGTGCGACGATAAACCATGTCGATGACTTGGAGTAAATCTTCTTCACGAACTAAGGCAACATGTGTCGGGAGGTCTAAAATTCTTGATATTTCATCATATGCCATCACATCCTGTGGATCGGCCATGCCCACTAAAATACCTTGTTTATCTTTATTTAAAACAATTGCACGAAAACGTCTGGCATAAATTTCAGGTAATAAAGATACGACTTCAGGATCAAAAGCATAGTTTTTAATATCGACTAGAGGGATTTTTAATTGTTCAGCGAGTAATTCAAGAATTTGATTTTCTTTTATCAATCCCATATTAACTAACACTTGACCGAGTCTATCACCACTTGATTCTTGGCGAGCAATTGCAGTATCTAATTGCGCTTGTGTGATTAAATTATTATTTAATAATAATTTACCAATATGAATTTTTTTAGTCATTACAGCCATAAATAACCTCAACGTACGTTAAGATTCATGAAGCTCAGTTTCAACATAGGCTTTTAATTCTGGACTTAATCCCTGACCGCTATCCGCTCTTGCATAGGCTTCTTGTGCTTCACTGTGTTTACCTTGCGATTCTAATGCAATGGCTAAACCAATCCACCAAACGCCCTTGGTGGGTTGCAACATTAATAGCTGTTCATATAATTTTGCCGCAAATTTGGCTTGCCCTTGACGTTGGTAAAGTGCGGCAATAAACGCATAAAAATCAGGATGATCATTGATTGAAGGTGTAATGCGTTCTAACAAGACAAGTGCTTGGGAAATCTTATTTTCATTCACTAAAATGCGGGCTTTTAATTCGATAAAAGGCAAATAATTAGGTTGCTGAACTAATCCCATATCGACTACTTTTTCAGCTTGTTGTTGACGATTTTCTTGTAACAAAAGTGTAATTAATGTTTGTCTAGCTGGACTGTAGAGAGGGGATTTAGCCACGAATTCGGTTAACATCTGTATGGCTTTATTAAGTTGACCTTGTGATGCAAAACCGAGTGCTCGTTGATAATCTTCTTCGATGTTCATATCCACAACGAGTTTTTTGACTGAGGTTGGATTAATCGTTTGAATTTCTTTGGATGTCTGCAAATTCACAAATGGATTTTGCTGCCGTATATCAACTTGTAATTCAGGGAATTTACTGGTTTCATTAAATTCGAGATGTTGTAATAAAGCGCCTTGATTTAAGTGGATCAAAATTTTCAAATCACCATTTTCATTATTCATCATTGAAATATGCTGAATTGCGCTATTCGCGTAATTGATTGGTGGCAAGTTGGTTAATAAACGTGTGTGTTCTAGTACAATAATAAATTGATTTTTGATGATATCTGCATCAATACGATAAAGTACTTCATTATTCAATAGAAATCGCAAAAACGTCATATCGGATTGAGTTTGTAATGTAATACCTGTCATGATCGCAGACGTTGTATCTACATTCACTTCTGAATCAACACTATTTTTGTTAACCGAAACGATGGTTGTTGGTTGGATATAAGAGATAGAGTCTAATTTTTGCGGATGTGAATTTCGATTTTTTATTAAATAAGGTAAGCTGATTAAGAAGCACGTTATCATAAAAAAAGCCAATATAACAAAAGATGGATGGCCTAATTTTTTTTGCTGCACGGGAATTTTATACATTCCTGCCAAAGTAACATTGGGTTTGGAAGATGCTTTGGAACGTTTTTCCAAATCCTTTAACATTTGATTAATAACACTCATCAAATGATCCCTTTATACAAGTACCAAGCTAAAGTTAAAATAACCAAACCTCCAAGACCAAGCGCAAAATGAAGCATTTTGCGCTTATAAGTGGGCATCACTGCTTCTGTATCACGAACGGCAATATGCATGATTCGATGACTCACTTTCCCTTCACCACGTCCATACGCAATCAGTAATGCTTTATGACATAAGATATTAACGAGGCGTGGAATTCCTTGGCTTTTACGATACAAAATATCGCGTGATTTTCTTGTAAATAATGCGCTATAAGTGCTGCCAGCAATAGCGAGTCGATGAAACAAATACGTGTCCAAATCTTCTCGGGACATTGGCGGTAAATAATATGAAAAACTAATGCGCTGTTTCAATTGACGCAAATGCCCTAAATTAATTTTTTCATCTAATTCAGGTTGACCAAATAAAACAACTTGCAAAAGCTTGGTCGTTTTGGTTTCTAAATTCGTGAGTAAACGCAACGCTTCAAGACTTTCTTCGGAAAGTGCCTGGGCTTCATCGAGTAATAAGACGACGCGTTTGCCGTCCAGATGAAGTTCTAATAAACGATTATTAATAAGCGAAAGTAACTCATGTTGATCCTGCAGTAAAGCGGGGTTAATGCCTAACTCCCTTGCAAATGCGCGTCGTAATTCGATGGGAGTCAAATCAGGATTAGGGATGTAGGCTGTTACATATTCATTTTCAAGATTATCCAGTAATTTTCGGCATAATAATGTTTTCCCTGAACCGACTTCGCCGATAATCTTAATAAATCCTTCGCCACCGCGCAGACTAAATAATATCGTATTGAGCGCTGCTTGATGTCCTTCTAACTGACAAAAAAAACCAACATTTGGAGTTAACGTAAAAGGCAGTTCATTAAATTTAAAATGGTCTAAGTACATCAGACTTCTCCACCTTAATTTTTATCAGTTTCAGCCACATTACCGAATACATCCGGCAAACCTCCCTCGTGAAAGCCACGCTTGACGGCGTGAAATTGTTGATCTGTGTCTTCTAAGTCATCGACCCAGGCTTGTTGATTTACAATGACGGGTCTTAATAAAATAACCAGCTCAGTTTTTGTGGAGAGTTGAGCTGTTCTTCTAAATAGCGCACCAAAAAATGGAATGCGAGCTAAACCTGGTGTTCCTGCAATTTCTTCAGTCGTGGAGTTTTGCATCAGGCCGCCGATCACGATGACCTGGCCATTCTTCGCGCGCACTACATTGTCAGATTCACGAATCGTACTTAATGCGAGCGGCAGAGTTAATGTGTTAGGTGTGTTCACGGCAGTTGTACCTAATACAATGCTTTTTTGTTGCTCTTTCACTAAGCTAATCGAAGGATGAATATGCAAAATAATTACACTATTTTTGCTGATTTGTGGCGTGACATCAAATGTAATGCCTGAGAAAAAGGGTGTAAGACTCACATCTTGCGTTGGAATGACTGAATTGACCGCTATGGTATTTTGTGTTGAAACACCTGTCACAAAAAATTCATCTTGCCCCACTTTAATGATGGCTTTTTGATTGTTGACGGTGGATAAACGCGGACTCGATAACACTTGCACATTTCCTTGAGTCTGCAGCAGTTTAATTAATAAATTAAAACTACCTTTACCTGCGTTGAGTGTAAACATAGTATCAAAATTTTGCAGACTCGTATTGGTAAACGTATTTGTGGCTCTTTGAGACATGCCTCCATCATTTGTTGAGTCATTTCCAATGCCGAGTACATTCCAATTAATACCTGATTGAAATTGATCATTCAATTGCACTTCAAGAATTTTGGCTTCTAAAATAACTTGACGACCCATACTCGATTGAATGCGATCCAGATAGCGTCCGACTTGATGTAACTCTCTTGGTAACGCATGCACAAGCACAATGCCTGCTTGTGAATTGACAACAACACTACGACCGCCTTCAGAACCTATCATTGTTCTTAAAGAAATTTCAAGTTCACGCCAAAAATTCACTTCTGAACGAGTATCCACACTGCTGCCGGATGGCGGATTTTGATTAGAGGTCGCTTGTGGTATTAGCGGTTGTGTTGATCCTGATCCCGTGGAGAACGTACCAACTTTTTCGCTGATTTGTCCTGAACTGACTTCAGTAAAGGATTTTCCTACACGACGCATATCCAAATAGTTCACGCTGAACATCATGGATTCTAACTGTTGCGGTAATACTTCATAACCATAATTTGTTCTTCTATATTCATATCCATAGACATCGCGCACAGCTTGCATGGCTTCTTCTATGGTTACGTTTTTTAAATTGAGTGAAATCGTGCCGGTGACACTTGGATCAACCACCATATTAATAGACGTGCCCTCAACTAACCCGGTAAAAAATGATTTTGCAGGCATTCTGTCGGCGGTTACATTAAAACGTCGTTCTGAATAGTTAGTGGTTGTATACCGGTGAGATAAAGTGGGAAGTAATGCGTTACTCACAGATCTCGGCACGTAATGACGTGGAGATTGATTTGCTTGCGCTTTATCTTCCGCGATACTTTCATGCAAATCCTTATGCATTTGATCATATGCAGTGCCATGAGTGGGATAGATAGTGTGACAACTGACAAGCAAAACAATCAGTGCGACTAGCATCAATTTTAAACCATAAAAGCCATTTCCCTGCATAAAATCCTTTTATTTGTTCGATTATCAATAACCTGATACAGGTTGTTTAAGTGATTGATCAAGCAAGAATAATGTGATCTTATCACTTGGTCCTTGAAGCTGCACCTTATTTGGCGCAATCAAAACAATGGTGGCATTGCCGATGTTGTCACCCACTTTTAGCACAGTGCCATTAATCACCGCAACGTGTCGATCAGGCGATATGATGATGGCGCTTAATATTAATTGATCTTGTGCAGTGTTGCCAGTCGTCGCTGCAATGATTTCGGGTCGAGTGGGATCGCGTAATTCTTCAGCAATAAGCTGAGTGCTGATCATGCTGAATACTAATCCCCAATATAAAAATTTCATTCGTTAACTCGCTTGAGTTGTTAACACATAAATTTTAATTTTCACATCGGCTTTTGGGTACTGTATCACGGTGTATTCCACGCTATCCCAATAAATATGCCATGGTAATTTTTCTAAACGGCTTAGATAATCCAGCGTACCAAAAAAGTCACTATAAAATTCGATTGCCATTTGGTATTTATAAATGCTTTTTGTATTTGTTGGCAATGTTAGACTATTTAATCCTTCGGGGATCCATTTTTCGGAAGGTAATTCTTTCAGTTCAACTAAGGTAATACCATTTAACTTTAAAATGGCTGTTGTCAGTGCAGGCAAATCTTTGGGTGCAATTGCTGTAGGTATTAAGTTTTCTAAATGCTGTTCGAAATTTTGTGATTGAGCTGTGAGTAGCTTCTGTTGTTGTAATTTTTGTATATATGAACTATTAGTCACAATTTCCAATGCATTTTTTAGTTGTGTGTGTGTTGAATTGATTTCCAGTGTGGTCGCGTCAATTTCTTGTTTTTGCGTGTTTTGATGTTGCAACAAAGCATGATTAATTAATAAATTCCATATGATATAAGTCAATCCGCATAGCACCAAAATTAAAAAAATGCGTTCACGCGTATCGCGTTTATTAAACCAATCTATTAATTTGTAATATTGAATATCCATCGTTATGTTGTAGCCTTTGTGGCAATATAAAAATTTAAATATCGATTATTTCCAGTGTCTGTGTTTGTTAATTCCCGTAATTCTAACGGTGTATTAACAAATACAGGTTGATGCACTAACTGATTCAAAAATTGATAAACAGCCGTTTCTATCAAAGCTTGTCCTTTAAGACCTATGTGTCTGTCTTTAATTGAAATGACCATATTAGTTAACCAGGCACCGCGTACGGATGACAAGGCGAATGCTTTAAATTGAGGAGAAAATCCACTTCCTTCAGACAATAAGGCGACCATCTTGTTTTTGATATCTAATTCATCTTGAAGTTGTTTCATGGACGTGTCTAAATCTTTAGGATTTAACATCGGATATTTTGAAATTAATAATGTTAATTGTTGTTTTTTGATAGTTAATTGGTCTTGTAACTGTGTTAATTGATTTGAATATTGATGTTGTTGGCGGATGTCAAACAAGGAAATCAGCAATAAGAAAATAATAAAAGCGCCATAGATAAATAGCATTTTCTTCAAAGAAGCCTGGATTTTAGCTTGCTTCGGTAATAATACATAAAGATTAATTTGTTGCTGCATGCTGTGCACCTTCTTCTCTTAATATTCCTCCAATCATGGGTAAATAGTTTGCTTGTTCTTCAAGACTTAAATCTTGTTTACTCGGTAATAGGCTACGTATATCCAGTAATTCGATGGGGATCGCTAAATGTTGTGCAAAGTAATCTGCGATGGATACACCCGATTGTCCTGATGTCGCCAATAAAATGCGAGCTGGAGATGGCTTACGCCACTGACTTTGGAAGTAGTCAAATGAGCGTTGTAATTCTAATGCCGTTTTATCTAGCTCTGAATTAAATGCTTGAGAATCAAGATGAGAAATTTGGTTCGTTAAATCAATTTGTCGATGAAAATAGAGTTCTTTTTGACAGGATATAATCAATTCACTGCCACTTTTTCTTAAATAAATGAGTGCAGTCGTTTTTTCATCATTTTCATAAAGCGAAGTAATATTTTTTAAAGTAAGTTCTTGAATATCAATGGTTCTTAACTGTAGACCGCTTGCTTGAATTTTAGTGGCGTATTGTTGTAAAAAACTGGCTTGTGCTGCAATAATGGCAATCATAGGATGTGGATCGTGTGTTTTTTTTAAGGGAACGAGAAAACGATCGATGACAATATCGTCTTCAGGAAATTGGAGCGCGCCTTTGATTTTCCATCGTGCTGCAGCTTGAAATTCTGATTCATTTACGGGAAGCGCATCAATTACAATCGATTGATAATGTTCGGGTGGTAACACCCAGGTACAGCGCACGCCTTCCAATTGATGTTTTTTTACAATAGCGCTCAAAGTTTCTGTCAATCCAGTGCTTTTGTAAGGATAAATTTCAACAAATTGCAACTCGATTTTGCCGCCTTCATTACGTGCATAAGCCAAACAAAATTCTTGTGGTGTAATGCCGATACTGCATAAACCCGGAAAAAATAGATGGTCGGTCTGATTAGACCATAATGATTGTAAGTATTTTAGTCCGTTAAACTGTCGTAACTTACTTAGCACAAGCTGATATCCTTACCAGAGTAAGTTTATTATTCTCTTACAAATCGAAACAATTTGCTACAATAGAAACAATTGAGTAGGGATTAATGGACATGGATGCTATATCAAAACAAACGGGATTTACTTTAATTGAGCTTGTCATCGTTATTGTTTTACTTGGAATATTATCAACGGGTATTTATTTTAATTGGCCGGGAGCGACCATCAATTTAGGTGGGCAGGTAAATCAATTGGCAGATGATCTTCGTTATACTCAGTCATTATCTATGACAACAGGGTCTCGTTATCGATTAGTGAAAACCTCAGCCACGACGTATCAAATTGTTAATAGTGCAGGAACAGCCATTAAACTTGCACTGGGAAATACGACCATGACATTAAATTCCGGTATTACGTTTGGTACTTTGACCAATTTACCCAACAATTTAGTCACATTTGATGGATTGGGCGTACCCTACAGCGATACAGCGACTCCTGGCACACAACTTGCATCCTCAGGAACGATTACGTTGACGGCGGGTAGTGAAAGCAGAAGCGTTTCCATTACACCACAAACTGGGAGTGTGTCCGTTCAATGAGAAATAAACAACAAGGCTTTACTTTAATTGAGCTTGTTATGTTTATTGTGGTGACGAGTTTATTGGCCACGACGATTCTTTTAGCACTGATCACGGCAACGCGAGATATACCCACTATTCATCAAGAAATAGTGGCGACCCAAACGGCGAAACAATGTATGGAATGGTTTATTGGGCAACAACGTCTCAATGGCTTTACTAGTTTGACATGTCCCAGTACCACAACTCCTTCTTTTTGTACGACACCCACAGGTTATACACTGAGTGTCAATGTGAGTTGTACAACGATTAATAGTGATACCAATTATAAAACAATTACAGTGACTGTCAGTGGTTTAGGCGATGCTTCTTTTTCAACGTTAATTGCGGCGACGACTTAAATGCAAAAAAAACAGCAGGGATTTACTTTACTGGAACTGGTGTTAGTCATCCTTTTAACAAGTATTATTGCAGGTGTTGCCAGCAAAATTATAGCACAAGGCTTAACTATCTATTTGACTGCAAGATACACGACAGATGCAGATTGGCAGGGACGTTTAGCGCTTGAGCGTATGGCAAGAGATATTCGCGCTGTCAGTTCCGGGGGAATTAGCACGGCCGCAGCAAGTCAACTTACATTTACTGATACGAATGGCAATAGTGTGAGTTATTCATTAAGTAGCACGAGTCTCATGCGAAATTCCCAGATATTAGCGAATGGCGTGTCTACACTGACATTTGGTTATTTTGATAAAAATGGAGCGACTACAGCTACATCATCACTCATTAGGTATATTAAGATTACTTTGACGATCGTGCAAGATAACACGAACTTTAGTTTAAGCACATCCGTTTATCCTAGGAATTTATTATGAGGCTCACGACACAAGGAGGATATCTTAGCTTAGTCGCTGTTTTATTCATTGTGATTATTGGATTTTTAGGAACAGCTGTAGTCTATATGATCGTTGGCAGTGCGACATCGACTAATTATTTTACTCTATCTGAAACCGCGCTTTACATTGCGGAAAGCGGCTTGATAAAAGCAACTCGGTTTTTATTAACTCCGACATTAAGCAATCGAATTTCGTGCGCCGCATTGAGTGGCAATAGCAACTTAACCAACAGTGCGTTTGGTAAAGGTGCGTTGACTGTTACAACCGTATCAGGCTCGCCGTTTGCCGTGAATAGTACATTAAGCAGCGCATTGACAACCAGTTCAACGACTATTCCTGTTGTTAGCACTACAGGATTTGCAACCAGTGGTCGAATTTTAATTGACGGTGAAGCCATTAATTACAGCGCATTATCAGGTAATAGTTTTATTGATGTCACCCGCGGTATCAATAACACGCTTGCAAGTAGTCATGTCAGTGGGGCTTATGTTTCACAACTTCAATGTTCTTTAGATTCGATAGGTGGAATACCCAATGTGACGTCTGCTTTGTGGAAGCGTGAACTTCAACAAAAGGTTGAATTACAGGATGCTTATGCAGTGGGTGTTAACGCAAGTGGTGATTTTGTCATCACCCATTGGAATCAACCCACTGAACTTGCCTGGAATAATATCTCCTTTTCAAATGCATCGAATACAACGTTAAATGAGATAGACATGTTATCGAATGCTGAAGGATGGGCGGTGGGTAACGCTGTAAGCACTAATTTTATTTATCTTCATTTGCTGGGAAGTACGGTGACAGTGCTGAGTGTAAGTGGTGCTTGCGCAAGCCAAAATCTTTATGGTGTTTCAGCAGTTTCTTCTAAAGAAGCATGGGCTGTCGGGGTTCGATACCAAGTAACAAATTGTAAGAATGGAAATTATAATTATGCAATCAATCGTTGGAATGGGACCGCTTGGACACAATTAACATCAGCAACTTCGCCATCAATTCCGGCAAATGGAACGAGTGCTAATATCAGTAATTTAAACGCCGTTCATGTGATTGATACCAACGGAGATGGATTGGGAGATTTTGGTGTTGCTGTAGGAGATGCTGGAACTATTTTGCAATACAATGGCACCACTTGGACTAAGGAAACAAGTCCAACGACGCAAGCTTTAGAGAGTGTCTATGTCGTTTCTGCGAATGAAGCCTGGGCTGTAGGTGCGGCAGGTGTAATTCTTAAATGGAATGGAACCAGTTGGAGTAGTGTGACATCGCCCACTACTACAGAGTTGAATAGTGTTGTCATGCTTGATACACAAGGTACAGGTACTGCAAGTACGGGTTGGGCAGTTGGTAATAGTGGTGTTGCAATAACGTATAATGGCACAAGCTGGTCGTCGCAAAATATTAGCGGGGTTAATTTTTTTGGCGTCAAGATGTTTTCACAAAATGATGTGTGGGCTGTTGGTGTGGGCGGCGCAATTAGTCACTGGGATGGAACTGCCTGGACTAGCGTGACGTCGAATGTGACAACACAACTTAATAGTATGGCAATCGTTTCGTCTAAAGTTAACCCGATATCTGCATGGCAAGAAATTTTTCCTTAGTCAAGGACAGAGTTGAGCTTGTATCGTGTTTTGCTTATCTGTTAGTGGTCGTTGGTCAACATATTTAGGCGTAAAAAGCCGTCCGTATTGTGAAGTAGGTGATTTAGGAGATGGCGTAGAAGACAATGTTGAATCATCGCTTTCAAGCTCTGATAGATCCAAGTGCACAATTTCCCAGTTTTCTGTTAAATCGGTTTCTTCAGTATGAGTAGATTGTGCAATTGTTTTATTTTCATCAGGTGAGTTAAACACTATTTCTTTGCCTTTTGTAAAAGCAGCTTTGGCACCATTCGAGAGTGTCTCTAGGATTTTTTCAAACAAAGGATATAAATAATACGTATAATTCGTTGTTTCGCGAGCAGCAATTAGCCACGCTTGAATCGTTGCAATTAATTCGGGTAATTTCGGAGGCAAAGGATAGGGTAATGTCGCGTTAGGTTCATCAAATAACATTTTAATTAAACTAAATTCCGCATGACCTATAGCCGCAGCTGTTGAAAAGGATATCAAAAATAATATCACCTGTTTTGCATCGAGTGTGCCGCTGGAAAGAGCCTGAGTCAGTTGATCAATTGCGTTACTGCTATTAATACCATTAAACATCGCGTCAACAATACCATTAGATAAGCTCATTACGAGTAACGGATATTTCAAATAAGATGACGTAATGCCAAATACGGCTTCCATGAATGCAGCGGATGTCGTAAAGCTTTCGATCAAGTCTTGTGCCATGCCGGTCACAATTAATATTTTTTTAAAGAATGTGATAATTAGCTGTGTCAGTTGTTTTACAAGACTATCATGTGATGCTTCGTTTTCTTCAAATAGTTGATGTTGTGTGAATTGATTTGCATAATGTACTGCAAGAGCAGGATCAAATTTCAATTTGATTAATTCATCCGCAATGTCGTCTGCATTTCCTGATGTAATAATAGAAACAACTTCATCGATGAGCGCATTATTTTCTTGCGTGATATATTTTTCATTTGCAGGATCCAATAATGCAATTTTTAAATGAAAAGAAAATTCCTTCCACAGTAAATCAAAATTTTTTTTATAAGTAGAGCTTGATTGTTCATACGCTGTAGAATGTTGAATTTTTATGAATGCGGCATGCAAGAGTTTATTTGCAGTAGAAAAAAATGTACGACATTCTGTATACATTCCCCATCCTTCGGTCGGGATATTGGATAAAGAAGCCATCATGCCAATCATAAAATTGATGATTCGATTTGTGCTTGTTTCTTCTAGTTCAAGATAATAAGCAGTGGCAATGGCATCTGATAAGAGTGCCCATGCCAACACGATTCCTGAAACAGTATGTGTTTTCCAGGAATCAGTAGAAGAGAGTTTTTCCCAAGAATTTAACTGGTTTTTCCAGGCGAGACACATTTCATGAATGCCCGTTACGTTAAAACGGACATTCAGTGTAATAGAGTCTAAAAGATAAAAAATACCTAATAAAGAAGTGACTGTGGATGACATTGGAATGAAGCCAAGCAATTTATCTGTGATATCTTTCAATCCAACATAAAATTGCAATGCATCGACGGAAGAGCCAAAGAGTAATGTTAATCCATTCAATACATGGCGCGTACCTAAACAGAGTATGCTATCCGATTGTTCTTTGATTTCTTCAGGGTTAATATCAGCCGGCTTATTTATTAAAACATAATCATCTGCAAGTAATGCAGTTGTTTCTTCTCCATGTTCAATAGGAGATCTTAAATTTGTTAACATAAAAGGGTTTCCACGCAGGTGTGAATGAGTGAGTAGTAATAATTTTTTTTGCAAAAAAACTGAAGCGTTGATGTGAATAATGTGTGATGGAGTTGAAAACGATTAAACGTCTTGATGATCTTAAGAGGGAATTTGAAGCTGATGAATAGATTACATCATCCACTTCAAAAATATCAATTCATTTTTTGGATATATAAAAAAAAAATTACCTAAAATACTGCGTAATGATTTTTTCTAATTGTGGTATTGTTTCACAGCAATTTATTTCGGACATATACTCAGCTTTATTCAAAACCGTTCTTCTATAATATTTAGCAAATTTTCGAGCATGTAGAATGGAAAATTTTTCACTATTGAGTAAATCGGCTAATGTTAGAATATGTTCTAGAAAGATATGACCAATTTCTTGCAATAAGGGTTGTGTAAACGGAGTTTGGTTGATCTCGGCCATTAATTTTTTAATCAACCAAGGTTGTCCCATGCCTGCACGAGAAATCATGACTCCCGCACAGCCTGTTGCAAGCATTTTCCTTAAAGAATGAATACACGAAATATCACCATTACCAATGACAGGAATAGGGAGTGTTTCAACAAAAAATTGAATGTCATCGTATCGACACGGTGTTTCATAGTGTTCAGTCCAATGACGTCCATGCACAATTAAAAAATCAGCGCCCGCATCGCGGACTACTTCTGCCACTTGTTGATTGAATCGATCTGAACTTCGGCTATCGACGCGTATTTTAATCGAGACAGGCAGATGCGTATTGTGTTTCATAGCAGAAATGAGGTGATAAAGTTTTCGTTCATCAGATAAAAGACGCGAGCCTGCGCCTTTGCTGCGAATTTTATTCACAGGACAACCGCAATTTAAATCAATTAAATCGGCACCCCATTGCGTAACCCGTTTGGTTGCTTCAGCCAATTCCAGTGGATCGTTGGCAGATAATTGAAAACACACAGGGCCTTCATCCACCGCTTTTGTAACAAACCGTTTTAAAAAATCGTTTGGTTGGTGAAGGATTGTTTTACACGAAATCATTTCTGTGCAAGAAAATGCAGGTTGACTGTATCGCCATGTTAAGCGTCGAAAGGGTGCGCAACTGACTCCGGCCAACGGCCCTTGAATTAGATTAACGGGAAATACACGTTGACCTAGTTGTAATGATGTTATCAAAAAATACTCTCTTCTTATTCTTAACAGGCTAACATAACGCAAATTAAGTGCCAGGTCTTCGAAATTGCGTCTTCATCTGAGGTTTTTTATCCTCATTTTCCATTGTAGAGGATGGTGTTTTTCTTGCAGTTGCCTCAAGCTTTCTTCAATTCTGTTTTCAATCTTTTTTATAAATTTATCGAATTCTTGTTGAGACTCCTCTTGCTCGACTATTTATACGTGCATCGTTGCCGACATTGCAGTAGAAAGTGCAGTATCGGTTTTTTCAGAAGCTGCTGTTTGTGGCTGTGCTTCCATTGGTGTACTAGTCACAGTCGTCGTCGGAGATGAGTGCGAACCGTACATGCCTGCAGTAAGAATATTGGTAGGCGTGATAGAATTACTAGCCGTTGCGGGAAAAATGCTGGGAGCTGATGTTAATAGCAATTGTAGCTTTTCTAGTTCTGGTATGAAAAATACCTTAATCGCTTGGTAACTTGTAGGAAAATTTTCGTCAGCAACATGAAAAGCTGGGATGGTCTTGAATTGTATAATGAATTCATTAATTTTTTCTAGTAATTGTTTGGGATCTCCGTTGCTCTTAAATATATCTATGCTTACCTTTAATTTGCTAACAATCAACTCTAGCTCATATTGCTTTTTCGTCAGCGCTCCTGTTCTGTTAGATTGGCAAAGCTCTCGCTTAAAAAGCATATCAAAGATATGGCTAATAACTTGAATAGGGGGAGCACTGTCAGCTTTCGTCTCTTCGGGGCCGCTTTTATCTTCTGTATCAATGAGCAGGCCCTGCTTAGTGATTTGTGGTTGTTTAATCATATTTTGACTTATCACAAATGCGTTTGGGGCATTGTCTATCAGGCATTTAAAGGTCTCTTTGGTTAGGCGCCTATTGCCATTTAAAACCCATAATCCGCGTCTTAGGCATTCAGCATGCTCGGCTTTTTGTGCTAGAAGGGTCATGTTTTCAAAGATGAAGAGATCTGGATTTGTGCCCTTTAACGCTAACCATCCATTTGCTAGCGGTTTGGCAAACTGGGCATGTTCCGTCAAGATGGTAAAAAGAGGTTGGTTTAAGGAGTTTTCTTGTTTTAAAGCCTGTGTTCCTTCATACAGAGAATCGACGTATGCGCTCTTTTCCAGCATAGCCTCACGGTTCTTTTGAATGGTTAGGAGGTACGCAAGGCTTTGTACTGGCAAATCAGGAGCAATAAGATCAAGAATTTTCTGATATGCTTCCAACTTGGATGATCTTCCCTCAGATTCAATTTTTTCAGTTAAAAACAGGGGAATTTGTTCAATAGCCTCATGATATTCTTTTTCAGAAAAATTTTTTTTCGACATTGCTCTCGTAATTAAATCCAATACAGTTACAGAACCAAAGCTTTTTGTTTCTTGTTTTGAATCATCGGAGCATAGGGTTTTTTCTAAAATATTTTTAATATCCTCAAGCTTTGCCTTTCTTGCTTCAGACAAAGAAAATCCAGTGATGAGTTGACTACCGTTTCCTGATATAAAAACATCGCCTGATAAAACAACATCGATTTCAAGTTCAGGATCCCGAATAGTATTTGAACCATTAATCGTTACAGTTAATTTAGTTTTTAACCCAAGGACATCAGAGATCAGCACAGTTCGAGCACCTGTTAAACTTGCTAAGCCAGGGATATTTTGTATTATTGTACTGCTATGAGTACCTGCCATGAAGCCAAGCCACTTACATTTATGAATTTCTATCTCTCTTTTTATAATTTGATCAGCAAGATAGTTCATCATTAGTACTCTATCTTCACCTGATTTAAACGTTAAATATGATGCTTGGATATCCAAACCAACTACCCGTATACCTGCTTGACGCGCTACCTGAACGATCATTGTAAAATTATATTGACCCCAAAGCGCAGTTGTCGCATGTCGATTTGCGCCCATAAAATTTGTAGTACCATGACCCTCATCTAAGTACTTAAGGCGTCTTGCTAACGTATCGTGCATGACTCCCGATGAGAAGTAGTTTTCTAACATTTCTTGATCATTATAAAAAAGATGTTCACAAAAAAGAATTTCAAAACCTGCAGCTTTTAAATCTTTCATATGTTGCATTAAAAATTTTTTAGACAAAGTATCTGAGTGGCTAACTTCAGCGACTATTAAATTATTACTATAAATATCTGTATTTTTCCTAGTTATTGGATGGGGAGAATGTTTACGTGTCTTAAAATAGGAGTAAGCATCTTCAACTACTTTATTTTCGTCCTCTAGCGAGATATAAAGACGCGAACCAATGGTAGCTCTATGCTCAGGAGCTACTCTATTACAAAATTCTTTATAACTTTCTGGTTTTCCAGAAAGTTTGAGTTCTTCATCAGCCTGCATATAAATATATCCCCTTGATAAGACTATATAAATTATTATGTTGATTCATAAACACAGAGATAAATTCTAGATATTGAAGATGCTAATGTTGTTGCTGCAGATCTTGTTGAAGCTGTGTGAATGTTTCTTTAAGAGCATGTATAATTATATTTCCGTTATATTAAGGCTATATTAAGTGAATTACATTAATGGGAAAAATACGTTTACCCAGTTGTAACGACGCCATCAAAAAAATGCTCTCTTCTTATTCTTAACAGACTAACATAACGCAAATTAAGTGCCGGGTCTTCGAAATTGTAATAACTTATTACATGTTATTGAGCTATTAATTAACACATCATAGGTATATTTTCAGTGGAAAATTAGAAAATAAAACCCCTACTATAAAATTTAAATAATTTAACTTATTGATTTTTCAATCATTTTGTGATTTTGAGTGTTTATCTGTATAATATTTGATGATAATCGAGTCAAACGAGAGTTATGTATGCATTCAACGCATGACAATACAGAACAAAAACTTGAACAAACAGCTTATTTCATCGGCGACGGACCGGAAGCGCATCTTTGTGCTATCAAATTTAAGCAAAAAGGAATGAAGAATGTCGTCGTCATTGGAACGCGATTTGATGCGTTTACGAGGTCAGTATCATTCAACCAAGCTGTTTTTGAAAAGTTATCAGAGAGTATTGCACCTCTTGAGGTAAAACCTTCGGATAGTCGTCATATCAAAGATACTGAAATACAAATGCATTCACAGGCTAAAGAAGAGCTTGGAGTGAAGTTTATTACTGGAAGATTTACAGGGTTCGCGGATAAAAATACTCTTATCATTGTTGACGAGCAAGAAAGACCTACTTTAATACCAATTCATCCTGATTCTATGGTTTATGATAATACTGGAACAGCTCATGCCGTTTTAGACGGCGTGAATACAGCACACGAATATCCCATCTATTCGTTCACTTATCTTGATAAGAATCCTCATAAAACATACGCATCTATGAGAATGTCTTTTATTCCTGAGGTATTAAACGTTTCCAATTTAGGTGAAACTGTGGAGTTAAATCCAGTTTCACAGGTACTTGCTTTAGAAGAATTACGTGATCTTGGGTGGAAGAGTTATGCAATACCTTATTGCAATCATTATCTACAACCGTCTAAATCGGGAAGAGAAGATAAAAAACAGGAAAAATATGTTTTATATTTCCAAGTTCCAGAGCTTGAAAAACCAAGAAATGAGGCAGAGAAATTACAAGCTCGAATACTTGCTATTCGTGTCTCAAAAATTTTATTAAAATTATTTAGAAATGATCCAACTAATCGTGATGAGCCAGCACCGATGCTTCTTAAAAAATCTAGGAAGCATCCTACAAAACAACACCTTTCTGTATTTAATGTAGAACCCTGTGTATCAACACCTTATTATCATAAACAAGATGAACAAACGCCGACAACTTTTCATGCGGGTGATTCGACTTTTCCGATGCCTTTTGTCATGGGTAAAAGTTTCTTATGTGATATTGATAGAACGAATTTGTTGATTGATTGTGTCACTATTGTTGATGGATTTGTTGTAGCGTTCGACTATAAAAAATATGAAGATGGAATGAAAGAAAAGTTACAAAATAACATAGGCGAAGTGAATGATTTTTTAATGTCAGAAAATAAAAGAATTGAGGATGCAAACATTAATGCACGAAGACTATATGAATTAGCCCATGCACAATGTCAAAATCCACACGATAAAGCAATCATTGCAGCCGGACTCAAGAGAATGAATAGTGAATATTCGTTATTCCTAGCTCAATCCATTGAGGCATTTATAACAATGAAGGCGGGTGAAGAAAAAACAGCAGATTATAGGCCAAGTTACAAAAAACTGGATGAATTGATTGTATTAATTATCAGTGATCGCGAACGTCTGAACGAAAGTGTGATGATAGCAATTGAGAAATTGGCTGAATATTGCAAAAATCTAGGCAATGAGCAATTTAAAAGTAATAAATTTCCAATCGCAATTGAGTTATTCGAAAAAGCGATTAACATACATAATCAATTTTTACGAAGACCAGATTTATTATTAAATATATATTCAAATCTGATCGCGAGTTATTCAAAAATGCAAAAATACGAAGAAGTTATTAACTATGTTCAAATCGCTGAAAAAATGATGCCGAGTATAGATGCAGGGATTGAAAAAAATGCAACATTAATTGATAGAATAAATATTAATAAAGCCAATGCATTGATATCGAAATATAAAAAAGAAAGTATAGAGCAACTTAGCGAAAACTTACACATAATTGAAGCTGCTGTTTCATGTGTCAAAAATAGTGAGTTTCATTCGAAACTAACCAAACAAGTTAAAGAATTAAAAGAAATTCTGCCTACTCAATTGCAACTACAAGCTACTCCGCAATTCATACCTAATAATTAAGTCTAATCGGCAGGATGTACTTAAGCGGAATGAAGCTTTGGTGAAGTAAATGCTGTTAGCACGCTTTCTTTTTGATGCGGTTGTTTTGGATGCTTAAAAAGATCTGTATTAACATAATCTGCAACAAGGTTTGTTACAGTTTCCGGAAGATGAGGGACCACAGTCTTTTTTATTTCGGCATCTGTTTTAACATAATTTCTGATAAAGGAAGTTTCGAATAACTGTAAACCATCTATTGTTGAACATGCGATTAAACCATTTGGCATGGAGATTAATTCCAGCACTGCAGTCTCACTGATTTTTAGAGAAAATGGCATATCCTCTTTGATACTCCAACGATTTAGAAATCCTTTATCGTCTCCATAGATTATCGTATTGTCAGGAAGTGCAATTAAGCATTTAATTGTTGAGGAACCATTGATTAGATTAATGGTTGTCATCCAGTCATGAATAAGGATTTTTCCAGTCGAACTACCAACCAACAACGAGCCATCCAGTCTGGTATCTAATGCTGTGATTTCAAATCTTCCCGCTGTGAAGGAGGCTATTTTTTTGTGTGCTGTTAAATTCCAGATAGTAATCGAGCCATTTTGATGTCCTGTGATAAGTGATCCATTTTCCAATACTGTCATAGCAGTTGATTTATTTTTCATTGTGTTGAAGATGTCGAGAATTTCTAGTTTTTGAGTCTGTATATCAAACTTTAATTGATAGATATTTCCCAGGTCATCCGCAATCACAAGGTTTCCATCTTTCAATAAAGCCATCGCATTCACAACCCAGAGTGGGGTCATTTCACAAATACATTGCTGAGATTGGATATTCCAAATTTGGATTGTATTGCTACCTGATTGAATTGCGGCAAGATGGATTTCATCAGACAATAAAACTAACTGTTTAAATTGGGTTGGTTCTTTCCATGCTGAGTGTAAAGCCAGTGAGGATTCTTTTTCCTCGTTTTGCTTTCTAAACATATCTTGCTGCCTTTAAAATGATTTGGATAAGTGCTATACAACGATGGCAGTATAATATACACCTATTCACTCAAGCTCAACTTATCTTTCTTTTTTTAACATAGTGCATTGATTTATATAATAAAAATCTCAACCGAAAATTTAAGACTGTTGTAATTGCTCTTTAATTTCATACATTTTTTTGCGGTTTGAATGCCATGCACCGGTAATCGAGTTCCTTCCAATAAGCCTATTTACATCAATCGTTTCGATGCATAATACCCGCCGCCGAGAATGGCATGATTTTGATTAGACATAATGCCTAATGGATAGCGTGAACGTTGATCAGCATAAGCAGGCGAGGCATTGATGCCAGAATAAAAATGTTCGCCATCGAAAATATCCATATGATGTAATGCAACACCACCGGTGATCCATACACCGCCATCGGGCATAAAACACAACTGTATTGTGCTAACAAATAATCCCATATACCAGGCAAACGCATGATTGAGTTCCATGGCTTTGCCTTCACGCATAGCGGCACCCACTTGTTCCGGCTGAATTTTTTCTCTATCAGGATAAAAAAATTCGTATAAATTAACAATGCCTGGGCCAGATAGTATTTTTTCAAACGTCACAGAAGAATGATGATGCTGTAAAAACTTCATTAATTCCAAATGAAGTTGCTTTTTTTCAAGCGGAGCAGTGGGAGGTAATGTGATTCCAATATGCCCCGCTTCATTTTGTCCTAACCAAAATTCCCCATTAGGAAATAAAGCACCATCTTTCATTCCTAAGCCTGTGCCAACGCCTAAGGCAACACGGCGTCCATATTTATTCATATTTGATGAATTCAATCGCTTAATATTTTCAGATTGATTCATATAATCAGTAAATGTTGCACAAAGAATTAATGAATAATCATGGATGACAGCAAATGGCGGCCATTTTTGCTTAGCCGCAAGCTGTGCAAAATCCATAGGATATGGATAAACACCTTCATAAATCAATGATTCGCCATTGTATTGTCCTGCGGCACCAATACAAACGGCATCAGCATCTGAAAACTGTAAATTGAGTTCCGACTCTATTTGCTGAATTAATTCGGTAAGCGAATTCGTTTTCTTTAATTCAATAGAGCATGTTTTTTTGCAAATTAAATCAAATGTATCAGCATGATATTCAACGATACCCGCCGCACATTTTGTACCGCCTAAGTCACACGATATAATATATTTTTTCATTGCGCATCAACTGCCACTGCGTTTGGTTTGCGAATGGATCGGCCAATGGATTGCCCAATAAAGCGTAAAGGTAGTTTTTGTCGAATATTTTGTTCGATTTGTTCGAGTGTAACACCGGATGTTTCTGGCGCTTTAAAATAACAAAAAATGTAACTGATAACGCACATGAATGCGTACAGTAAAAATGTTTTACTCGGTCCCATTGCATTTAATAAAGTAAGAAACGTAGCAGAAACAACGAAATTCCAGAACCAGCAACTAAATACGGCAACACCCATTGCCGCGCCGCGTACTTCTAAAGGAAAAATTTCTGAAACCATGAGCCAAAGAATCGCACCTAAACTAAACGCAAAACAAATTATAAAACTAAATGTGCAACTCAAAGCCACCCAACGCAACATGGAGAATTCTGTACCAAAATAAAAGGCGATACTCAAACCAATTAAACTTAAACACATTCCGGTCAGCCCAGTGAGAAGGAGAGGGCGTCGTCCTAATCTATCTAAATAAAAAATGGCAAATATGGTTGAAAGTACATTCACGACACCAATGCCAACAGTTGCTAAAATAGAAACAGATGCATCATGAAAACCCGCCATTTGAAAAATAGTAGGCGCATAATAAATAATCGTGTTGATACCCGTCACTTGTTGAATAAACCCTAACATGGCACCTAAGAAAAGAACGGGTAAAACCCATGGCGCAACGATTTCACGAAAAGAAGCCTGTTTTTTGAGACTGTTTTTGATTTCATCAACTTCTTGTTGAACATGTACTGTGTTTCTTAAGCGTTGTAAGATTTTAATGGCTTTGTTTAATTTATTTTTCTTAATCAACCATCGCGGACTTTCGGGTAAAAATATCATGCCTATGCTCAATAAAATGGCAGGTATCAATCCAAAACTAAACATCCAGCGCCATGAACCATCAAAGCTGGTAAAAGCATAGTTAATAATATAAGAACATAAAATACCGACAGTAATCGCAAGTTGATTGAGAGAAACTAAGCCGCCGCGTAGGTCATAAGGAGCGATTTCAGCAATATAGAGAGGCGCTGTGTATGAACCCATACCAATGGCTAAACCGATAATGAGTCGGCCAAGCAAAATTTCAACAACAGCGGTGGCCGACGATGCGATCACTGTTCCTATGATAAATAAAGCTGAAATGACTAACATGAGACGGCGACGACCAAATCGATCTGTCAAATATCCACTAAATAAAGATGCTCCCATTGCACCAAGAAGAACACTGCTGACAATACATTCTTTCATCTCGGTTGAAAGAACAAAATCTTTTTGGATAAATAAAAGTGCTCCTGAAATAATACCTGTATCAAATCCAAATAATAAACCAGCAAGAGCAGCAATGAGTGAAACAGTGTAAACGAATAAACGAGACGGTCTAATTGCATCCATGGATTATACCTATTATAAAAATTAAATGATTAGAGTTTGCTTTGATAACATGATTTCATAGTCTGTGCAAGTCTGTCACGATTAAACTATCAGATAAAATTTATACACGAATTTATTAACTGGTGATTAAAACAATTTGACTTTGTCTTGTTCTTTTATGTGTAAAATAAACAATTAATCCACTCAATCCCATGAGTAAATAAAAAGCACCCATTAAGAATTGATCTTGATGTGAGATCATATTCAACACAAAATTAATTATCATGGATAATACGATTTGTATAGTGCCGTAAATTGAACCTGCAATACCAATATTGCATTCAATGTTTGAAAAACAGAGCGCAAACGCATTTGGAAAAATGACACCACTACCAATTGTAATCAGAAATATAAATGGAACTAGAAAATAAATATGCGTGCCATACAAGAAATCTGATGCCATGAGTAAAAAACCATTGAGTGTAAATAAAATTAATCCCATCAATACTAGCCACTTTGACGATAATTTTTTTACTGTTGAACTGCTAATGAAAGCACCAAGCCAAATTCCGAGGGCGGCTAATAAAATGCAAGCACCGTTTGCGAGCGGAGATAATTGTAATTGTTTTTGTATTATAAAAGGCATCATATTGGCATATAAAATGATGGATGAAAAAGATAATCCTGCAATGATGGCAAAGCGAATAAAAAAAGTATTTGTTAATAGCTTTCCATATTGAGTGAATATTTTTTTGATGGTAAGTGTAGTGTCTTTCTTCTTAATGGTTTCGTGAAATTTGGTTTTCAAAAGAATTAATAATAGAACACCATAGACTAACATAAAAATAAATGAAGACAGATAGCCAAATTGTTGTTGTAAAATACCACCGAAAAATGGAGCGATGGCAGGTGTGAGGGAAACAAACATCGCCATTTTTGACGTTTTGATAGCGAGTTCTGTACCTGTATAATGATCTCGTAAAATAACACGGGATAATGACAGTCCTGCACCCACACCTAAACCTTGAATAATTCGTCCTAGACAAAGAATAGAAAATGAGTTGAAATTAAAAATGCAAAGTAAAGACCCGATTATAAAAATAATAACACCTAATAATAATGGCGTTTTTCTCCCGATGCGATCAGAGAGAGGTCCATAAAATAATTGGGATACAGCAAAACCACTTAAAAATAAACTGATAGTGAGCTGAGTTGCATTTTGAGTTTGATGAAATACGTGCGCGATTTGCGGCAGTGATGGTACAAAAAGATCCGTGCCAATTAATCCCATAATAGCCAGTAATATAATAATATAAAACATAACCACTCCCGTTTAATTTATTTTGTTCATTATGAGGCATCCTGTGATATAATTAAAATTGATTATCCTGATGTTAACTATAAGTTTTACTTATACCGTATTTAGAGTGGGTTTTTTATGAATCTGTATCGAGTTAATCTCAATTTATTAATTGCCTTAGATGCTTTATTGCTAGAAGGAAGTGTTACCAATGCTTCAAAAAAATTGTTTATTACTCAAGCAGCTATGAGTAATAACTTGCAACAATTACGTGAACTTTTTAAAGATGATTTACTCATACGTGAAAAAAATCATATGGTTCTAACGGCGTATGCAAAAGAGTTGCAGCCCAAGCTCCATCAAGTTCTGCAAGAATTACAATGTCTTATCGTCAGTGGCCAACGTTTTGATCCTCTCTCGTCAGATCGAGTATTTAAAATAGGACTTACTGATTATCTCGTTTCTCTGCTTATGCCAAAACTATTACGTTATCTGCAAGCTAAAGCACCTAACATAAAGTTATCTATCGTTTCTGTGCATCATCTTAGTAATTCGGATGCATTTGAGAAGGGTGAGTATGACCTAGCAATTGGTAAAGTCGCGGGGTTAAAGCCTACTATCAGCACACAATTATTATTTAAAGAAACAGCATGCTGTGTTATGCATAGAGATCATCCATTAAATAAGAAAAAGATAATTACTTTAGATGATTATCTTTCTTATCATCATATTGCGGTTCGTGCAGATAACCCAAATTTTCCGCCAGTGATTGAAGAGTCATTAGCAAAATTAGGTCACAAACGGAATGTTCGAATTGAGGTTCCATTTGTTTTACCCATTTTTAAATTGTTGGAAGAACAAACAGATTTAATTGCAACGATTATACGAAGTATTACGTTATTGTGTCCTTCACCAAAATATGTCATCAGGGATTTACCCTTTCATATTCCTGAAATCAAATTCTATCTTGCATGGCATCAACGATATAATAGTGATTTAGGGCATCAATGGCTTCGAAATATTATTTTAAAGATTGGATCAGGCTATACCATTTAACATTAAATAAATCTAATATGTTATTCAATGTATAATAGACTTTACATTACAAAATGTATAGTTTATTATACATACGTGATTATAAAAAAGAAGTGAGATAATGCCAAGAATAGTGAACACATTAAGAATTTACAATCGTATTCAAGAGCTACGCTTGGCGCACAATCTTACGCAGCAAGAGTTAGCAGATGCGATTGATATTACCCGGGCGACAGTGATTGCGCTTGAAAAAGGAAATTATAATCCTTCACTTGAACTCGCATTTCGATTGGCTAACTATTTTAAAACCAACATTAACAAACTGTTCTTTGAGAGTGAGAAATAGCATGAATAAATTATTTCGTATAGTTCGATATTATCTTTTGTTTGGATTTCCTTTTGTTATTGCTTTTATATTTTTTGCATATCTAAATAATCATGATAGCCATGTATGGCAATCGACGTTACGGTCGATCTTATCTGTCAATTTGATGCTTTGGATCAGCTTTTTATTCATTTTTTTAGTGATGTTGGTATTTATGCCGATGGCACGTGAAAAAACATTACGACACCTTGCTAATCTAAAAGAAAGAGATGAACGCGAGCAATATATTACAGGCAAAGCGGCCAGAGTGTCATATATTGCAAGTTTGAGTCTCATGATTTTATTGTTTTTTATTTCCATTGTCGACGTTCAATATCGACCTATCATAGAAAATCAAGGCATACCAAATAAACCGCAAAGGGCGGTAGAAATTAGCGTTGGGTTTCGCTTGTTTGATCCTGTATTTACTTCTAATCAAGTCAAATCACAATCGGGATTCACAACTGAAAATTCTAAATTATCTACTTCTGCAGTCATTCTGATTTTAATGTGCTGGCAATTATTCATTTTTAATTTGGCAGCAAAAAGAGAACAAATAGATTAAAAAATAAATCTGTGTGGCTACTTAGGTTGTTAATTTATAAATAACTATAAAATGTAAAGTACTTGCTATGACAACGAATACATGAAAAATTTCGTGATATCCGAAGCTTTGTGGAAAAGGATTAGGACGCTTGAAAGCGTAAACTAGTGCGCCTAGAGTGTAGAAAATGCCTCCTGCTAGTAACAATTGAAATTCTGGCGTTCCTAATTGAAATTTAATTTCTGAAAAGTAAGGAACAATAAGCCAACCAAGAATAATATAGAGAGATGCTCTAACCCATTTTGGACTTTGGGCCCAAAAAAGCGTTAAAACCATTCCAAAGATAGCAATTCCCCAGATGAGAAATAAAAGTCGCAACCCCGTTCCATTTTTAAAAACGAGTAAACAAATGGGTGTCGCAGTTCCCGCAATTAAAGCAAAAATAGCCGCATGATCTAATCTTTTTATTATTAAGTATTTTCGGCGGCTCCAGATAGGACGATGATACAGAGCACATACCCCATACATTCCAACAAGAGTCAAACTATAGATAGCATTAAGAATAAGGATGTTTAGATTTTTACTTTGAACAATGAGAAAAACACAACCACATAGGGCTATGAAAAATGCAACTTGAGGAATGTATCCACGAAATTGAGGTTTCATGATTACTCTGCATTATTAACTATTTTCTCTGGAAGTTACTCATCAGAATCATACCTAATATAATATAATTTTTCAAAGAAGACTTCCATTTAGTGCATAAACACAGGTTCATATCGGTTCAAACGATTGATGCTGGATTTTCTGTAGCGATTGTCTTTTTGCAATCGGGAATACAAAACTAGCGATAAACGCTTGCCAAAAATCATAATACAGATATTTTTGCAGAGGATGTTCATCTTCTATAGGAAAGCAGGGACCATGATTAGCTTCTAATAGCCACACCCGCATCTCATCATCTACGATGAAATCAAAACCAAAGATGGCCAGCGCTCGATTTTTCTGGCATACAAAAGCGTGCGGATATGATTTTTTTAAGCCATTCAGAATAGAGCTAACAATCATTTTGATTTGCTGGTAAAGCGGTGGAAATATATCAAAACCAGCACTGGGAATTTGGATTACATTGACCTCATCTTTTGATAAATGTTCATTGGTTAAATGCGATCTCAAATCCTGGAATGCGTGCGGCTGGTATGGATGTTGAGCTACATTGAAATACCCATGTGGATAAATATGTGCGCCAGCATAGTTTGTAATAACAACAAACATGCGAATGCTATATTTATGTCCTCTTAGTAAGTGAGGATGCACAATGTATTGTTGTAAAACATGTTCGCCACCCAGGCGATTTGAGCTTATATAATGTCGCTCTATTTGGCTTATTTCCTGAAAAATTTTAATGTGCCGACCATTATTCAGGTGAGCTGGTTTTAAAATCCATACTAGATTATCAACTTGATCAAGTAGTATATTGTCTTTCCTATAATATTTATCAGCGATGTCACTTAAGACTGAAGACCAGTTTCGATCGTTAATGCAATAGGTCGGAGGTGATACTTCAGGGCAATATTCCTGAACTAACTGCGCTAAAAAATTTTTAAATTCCAGGCATTCAGCGGCAATTACATCAAATTTAAAATTTTGTTCACTGAAGTTCGCCAGCCACTTATATCGAGTACTAAACCAGCCTTGCTGTTCTAAATATTTAGCTAGATTAAAGTAGGTAGGCGATTGCTTTTCTGGTAAATAAAAATGATAGCGGTGCATTATTTTAGGTAGTAGGTTCATAAGTTGCCTTTTCTCGTCTTCCACATAAATGCCCTCACATTATATTAAATGAATTAGTATTGAAATGGGTCAAAATAAGTGGTGTTATATGAACAATTTATTGAAAGCCATTCGATTTATACAAAATGGGTTAATGGCGAATGTGTCATGGACGAAAATGAGCATATGTATCTTAATTGGTATTATGTTTACGAAATGATGCTGATTTTAGAAAAATATGGATTCAAAAATATCACACATGAAGATAGGTTTTTTAATAATGAAAATCTCATGACATTTGTTGCGGAAGTATCTGAGTAAAGCTATTGCTTTTGTCGTTAAACCCAAGATGAATTCAATGGACAAATAGTGGCTGATTCTAAACAATAAAGCAGCCCCATCGTAACTCTTAAAACAGGAGCAAAGCCCTTCATGCAAAACGATATGGTTATCAAAATCAACGCGCTTAAAAAAATTTATGACAATGGTTTTAAAGCACTGAATGGTATCGACCTTAAAATCAGCCGTGGCGAGATTTTTGCTCTGCTTGGTCCTAATGGGGCAGGTAAAACGACACTGATTAGTATCGTTTGCGGTATTGTACGATCTACTAGCGGCACGATTGTTATCGGGGGTTACGATAACGTTCAACAATATCGTCAAGCACGGTCTTTGGTCGGACTGGTACCACAAGAATTATCCACCGATGCATTCGAAACCGTATGGAACACGGTAACCTTCAGCAGGGGGCTATTTGGAAAGGCAGCTAATCCTCAGCACATTGAAGACGTACTGAAACGACTTTCACTTTGGGATAAAAAAGATCAGCAAATTCGGTATTTATCGGGTGGAATGAAACGGCGAGTCATGATGGCCAAAGCCCTATCGCATGAACCGGAAATTCTCTTTCTCGATGAACCGACGGCAGGCGTTGATGTGGAGCTGCGCAAATCGATGTGGGCGCAAGTACGGAGTTTGCGTGAAACCGGTATCACGATTATTCTCACGACACACTATATTGAAGAAGCGCAAGAAATGGCTGACCGAGTTGGAATCATTAACAAAGGTGATCTGATCCTGACGGAAGACAAAAATACGCTGATGCAAAAAATGGGGAAACGAAAAATGATTTTTGTATTGCGTGAAAAGCTGACTGCTATTCCTGCAGGACTCGGTTCCTATCCGTTGACACTTGAACAAGATGAAAACGGTGGCAAATTGATCCTGACTTACGGAGCTGAAACCGAAAACGATATTTCAGATGTGCTGGATAATCTGAAATCGAACGGCATACGACCTAAAGATATCTATAGTCATCAAAGTAGTCTGGAAGAAATTTTCATTGAATTGGTGGAGGTAAAATGAATATTCGAGGAATTCGTGCCATTTATGTATTTGAAATGGGTCGCACACTGCGCACCCTGGGCCAAAGCATTGCGTCACCTGTGCTTTCGACAGTACTCTATTTTATCGTATTTGGTTCTGCTATAGGCTCGCGCATGCAGGCTATCAATGGCATACCGTACGGCGCTTTTATCGTTCCAGGTCTTATCATGTTAACCGTGCTCGGTCAGAGCGTATCCAATGCCTCATTTGGTATTTATTTTCCGCGTTTCACCGGCACTATTTATGAAATCATGTCAGCGCCGCTGTCTTTTGTGGAAATAGTATTAGGCTATGTAGGAGCGCCGGCAACTAAATCGGTGATGATTGGTGTAATCGTACTGCTTACCGCCTGCTTTTTTGTACCGTTACATATTGCTCACCCATTGTGGATGACGTTTTTTCTAATCATGACCAGCGTGACATTTAGTTTGCTGGGTTTCATTATAGGCATCTGGGCTGATGGTTTTGAGAAATTGCAACTGATTCCATTGCTAATCATCACACCACTTACTTTTTTGGGAGGTAGTTTTTACTCCATCAATATGTTGCCGCCTTTTTGGTATCAGGTTTCACTAGCGAATCCAGTAGTCTATCTAGTGAGTGGGTTTCGCTGGAGTTTTTACGAGCACGGGGATGTTAGTCTCATGACGAGTGTCACCATGATTTTAACATTTACTGTCGCATGCCTGGTTCTCATCGGCTGGATTTTTAAAACTGGCTATGGATTAAAAAAATAAAAAAGTTTAAACCAATTGTAAACAGACCCTAATGTTATTTTTTTGTTTTAGAAGTTATGGGTAGGAATTGACTGGTTACATTGAATGATTGGATCGAGGGGTTCTCTTTTTTTGGCTCATAAGCCGCATGAAGAATTTTTACACCTATGGTTGTTATTTTTTCTAATTGAGACCCATGTTTTTTTGGATCAAAATTTTTATCTTCTAACAACAATAAAATAGTATTTAGTTTTTTAGGATTTTCCACTAAAAGATCTTCAAGATATGTTCTAAAAGAAAGAGTAGTTTTAAAGAAACCGGATGTGATGACAGTGACTTTTTTTGTATAAACATCCCCAAGTTTATTACCAACTTGATTTAATCGATCTAACAGCATCGGCTCTTCCTTGTGCTGCAATGTTTCTTTGAGATTCTTAACATGATCTTTATGGCCGACCCACCACTTACGTACAATGCTAGAAAGAAGTGCAACACCTGCAATGGCAACTGTCGCAGCGGGAAGTGCTCCAAAAGTCAATCCACTTAACGCAGCATAACTGATCACAGCAACGGCTGTCATAGCAATAGCACATACTGCCCAGGCTTTTGCATTTCTGATGTGATTTGCACGTTGCGCTTTTTCAATCAAAATGGATTTTTGCAGAGGTGCTTGTTTATCTTGTTCAGCAGGATTATTGTGTATCTCATCACGTTTTTCTTCCATTTTTTTTATTCGCCGATCGCATTTGGCAACTTCACACAGTTCAATACCACAATTAACAACCATACACGCAGCGTATGAAAAGCCCATTAAAGAACTAACAGTGGCAGCAGATGCATTAATCAATGTCGTATAATTAGCAATGTTTGCAGCAACGGTGCAACCTGCTAATTGCAAAGAGGATGCAAGATTTGCTAAACCTAACTCAATTTGGCCTTGAGTAATTTGACGAATAGCAGTAACAGTTCCACCCACGCTATCAACATAATTCAAACTCGAACCTGTGATATTGGTGGCTATATTCGTTGCTAAAAAACCCATATCCCAATTTTGCATTGACGCAACACTTAGCACGAAACCCAAAAAATTTAAGCCAACATAAGCATAGCTCATCGTTTTAGCTGCTTTGTTTGCCAAGCCATTTAAAAGACGGATATGTTCCGACAAAATCTGATTGAGTTTTTCATCATTCTCTGCAAACAGAACATCAGCCCAATTAATCAGAGTTGCGGTGCTGGTTTCAGGGAGAGTTTCAAGTAGGCCTGCCAAGTCTACGAGGACTGGGACAAGTTTTTGACGTACGTCTTTAGGTATCTCGTTGTATTCGATACCAAAATGAGTTAATAAAGTTTTTATTTTTTTACGCTCATCCGAATTCAGAATAGCTACACTTGCGGGTTCTTCCGCTCTTTCATTTTGATCTTGGAAGCCCGGATTACGCGGATCGGTCATAAAAACTACCCGATAGTTTTTATTCACATAATGTATTATAGCACGCTTTTGAAGCGGAATGATGTGCAACCCAAAGCATCACTATGAGCTAAAACATATCGTCATTTGATCCCTTTTTAACTTTGTTGTTCTCAAACTCTGAACGCACATGCACGATCGAATTGCATCGTGCTAATGGCAGCATTGCTGCGTCTGAAGATTATTGCGTCACGAATTTTTTCAGGCAGAACAAAAAATTATGGAAACTCCGAGCTCGGATTTTTCGTTATTTATTAGTAACCTATGAAGATGGAATATTTACCAATATAAACTATAATGAATAAAAGATGCTCGATTTTTGTATCGTTGGTCTCAGTGGGAGCTGCCTATGGCATCTAGTCATTCAACGAAACCATCTGACCTCATTCGCAGACGCTCAGACGAAATGCGTAGCAGGATGGAGCAAAAAGGGTGGGCTAATACGCTGACTCTGATTGGGGGGCAGGAAGTTAGTCTTGGTACTGGAGATGAATTAACCATTTCTGGTAAGAGTTATACTATCTTGGATAGCACTCTCACTGATTTTGCTTCTAAGCCTCTTGTTGCTGTTTCGACAGGTCTTGACACGCAATCGCTCGTTACATTCGATCCAAACGACAAAAGCGACAATTTTTTGAAAGAGAAGGCCACGCTACTTGCAAGTGATCTAACAAAAAAACATAAAGGGACAAGCAACGGATCTGATCAAGCTGGTATCTATAGTGTGTTAGATTACACAATTCAATTTGTAAGAGGCAAGGACTGTTTTGATCTTCGAGATGGAGATGATCAAGTAGAGGATGTAAATAGATTTGAGGAAAAGTGGACAAAGTCGCATAAAGAAGCTTACAAAGGTACGCCTGTTATTCCACTTGAGGAGTTTGTTCGCAAGCGAGTTGGTGTATGTAGACAGCATGCGCTTTTCACTGCTTTTTTGTTACATGATTTAGTTTCAAAAAAATTATTACCGCCGGGTCAGGTGTTTGCTAATAGAGACACGGTTCCAGATCATGGAACAGGCACAACAGGACATGTCTGGGTAATATATAAACCAATCCAGCCTCGGCCAGATTCCAATGATCAATACAACTTCTATTCGGTTGATACTCTCAACGAGACAGAAGCATTTAATGTTGGAAAAAACAGAAAGCGACTCGAATCAGAAAAACCGCCTGGTTATGGTAAGGCTGCTATTGAGAATTGTGTAAGTCGGTATGCTAAATCTGATCTAGAAGACATTTGTTACACAACAATAACAGACGAAAAAGTTAAGAAAAATTTTATCCACGCTATATTAGATGCTAATAGTGGAAGCTGTAGAAAATTCTTAAATCATCAATACAGACTAGGTGGCGACGAAGCTTTGTTTGCTATCAAAAAGGCTTTGAAGAACCATAAGAAGGATGAGACTTTTGACAAAAAATTAGATGGTAATTATAAACCTGTTTTTCAAGATTTGGAACGAGTATTGGAAACAGAGACTCTACATAATAAAGGTTATAGCAAAATAGAGGATCCAGATGACAAGCAACAATTCGTTTTAGGATTACTCTGCAAGCCAGAAAGTGCGCGTCAAGCCATTTTAGCAAAACAAGAAAAATTAGATTTAGAACAGCTATTAAATTCATTGAGGTCAGAAAGTCCAGATAGAGGAGGGTTATACAAACAATTTGTCGAATACGAGGATGCACAAAAAAATATTGAAGAACAGATCGCTAATATAATAAAAAATCAGGCTACAAGCGTTCATGACAAACATTACGATAAACTAGATCGCTATGATCGGAAATTATTTATAGAAGGATTGATTGCTCAATCACCGGATGAACGTAGCCAAGTTTTAGATAAACAGAATAGCGCTGACCTTAAACACTTAAGAAGAATTTTAGAAAAGCAGGGTTCGAAAGCTAAAACGTTATTAAGTGATGTTAATAAAAAAATAGTTAATTTAAATAAAGATCTCGAATTGGTTAATTTAATAGAAGGTATCATATTGTCAGGCGGACTTAAAGTATTGCCAGACAAGTTTGTCCCTCACTTTTTTTCCAATGCTTATCATTCAAAAATAGAGGTAGGTAGCAATAAAGAAAAAATTAAAGTGCCAGACTCTGCCAAACAAATGCATGATGAACTCATTAAAGCTGATTTGAGTTCAGTTAATCTAGCTACTCTTCAAAAAATAATACCTCAATTAAAAAGTATTGCGGAAAAAACATTAGAAAATAAAAAAGATCGTGACGAAAGTGTAACAACGTTCTTAGAAATTCTTGCAGATAATGAACCAGATGAATGGCATGATAAGCTGAGCGTACTCCATAAAAAACTAGTGCCCACACCGCATCATCGTAAGTATTCTTCTGATTCTGAAGAGAGCAGTGAATATAGTACGCATATGCATATGCGGAAAGGATCAGTATCAGATTGAAGGGCGCGGGCACGAAAAATCAATGAACTACGTAACAGCACCGGTTTTTTATTTTAAATCTTTTACTGCTTCCAGAGTGACGTCACTAACCACCTGTGGATCGATCGGCCCCATCGTATAGCGCCATTTTTTATAACCCGTATAATGCGAAAATCCATGCGTTAACCCGGGATAACTATTAAATGAAGCAAGTGGTGTTTTATGACCTTGACAAGCGCTTCTGATTTCGAGTGCATCTTCAAATAAACTTTGCGGATCAACTTGACCTTGAAAAACGTGCATCTTTTTACAAAAAATCAATTCTCTTTTTAGAAAAGGTGCTTCTTGAAAATATTGTGCAAACCAATCTCTAGGTTCATTCAACATCCATGGCTGTGAACTATCATGGATTAACTCAATAAGACTTTTAAAAGCTTGTTCATTAACAAAATTAAATTCTTGAATAGAAATTTTGTTAGGGGTGTTCAGCTGCGAATAGATTTTATAATAAATGTCCCAGGTTGGATTGATTTTCAAAAAATTGCTGCTTGCTTGTTGAGGATATTTTTTATCATACAAAATCGCTTGAGTGGCAAAATTATTGTATTCTTTTTTGGTTAGTACACCATCTTGGTTAGTATTATATAAATTAAAATCGCGAAGTTTTTTGGTAACAAATTGAAACTGAATAGTATCTTTCATCGATCGCGTGATCATGCCAAGCAACAATAATGATTTTATCGAGGGTCTTTGTTCTGCAAGGTGTAAAGCAAGAATAGTTCCTTCGCTATGTCCTAAAACAGAAATTTTTGTGCTATCAACCAGCTTCGCTCCATTAACTTGTTTCAAGTGTGTGACATAATCGAATGCTTGTAGTGCATCATTCGCTAAGTGATTCGCATCGGCTGTCTTGTAGTCATTGGTTATTTTATTGTTGAGAAAAGAGTTATCAAGTGGAACTACACCTCTTTTATCATATGCAAAAACTGCAATTCCGCGGTTAACTAAAGATTTTTCTATTGCTTGAAAAAATAGAGTGGGTTGATTATTTGCGGTGAGCGTTTTAGGAATATTTTCATACCGATTAATCCGCCCACTTCCTGCTAGTATAATCACTGTCGGAAAACCATTTTCAAGAGGTTGTATTCCTGCTGGCACAGCTAAATGCCCATGTAAGATTATGCCATCGGATGTTTTAAAAGTTTCTGGATAGTAGGTTATTTCGTGAGTTGATTTAGGAATTGGGTACGGCGTATTGTCTGCATGAGAATATAATGGAAATAAAACTAATAAAGTAATGAGAATAAATTTCATAAAGAGTACCTAGATAAACAGAATATAGAAAGTATAACTGAGAAAAAGTTAGGTATCACTATTCAATGTTTCGTCGTGTCAAGTAACCTCATTCAACATTTCAAATAAAAGGTAATATTGAATGAGGTTACTTGATCCCTTTGCTCTAGCTGCTGGTTTTTTGGTAAGCTAGACAACGCTTTTTTGAGAGTCATTTTTATATTTTTTGCGGGCATAAATAAACGACAGCTAAGGCTAACACTATCGCAGAAGCCCATTTATCCAGCATATTGAATACTTCAAATAAATAGGGTTTAAGCCCATGCATCCCCATTGTGTGATTAACAAGAATATTCATTAAGGGTTGACGAATTAAGTTATCATTGATCTCAAGAAGAATGCATGCCACAACCAAGGCTTTGAGAAGTTTTGATTTTATAGGAAAGAGGTGTTGAGTGTTGTAATACAAGAAAACAACCAGCCCACCTCTTATAAAAGCTGTCAGGTAGGCTATTGAAATAATAAAAGGTGAGTATTCCGGAGGCGGATTCGTACCCTGCATCATTTGTAGGTACAGGCGATAAAGTTGATAAATCAGCATCTACAGCCTTATCGGCAGGTGGTTACCAAATTGTTCCAGCAATGACGCATCATTATGTCTGGACATCAGAGGATACTGTTTTTCAACTTGATGGTATGGGTCCACGTACAACAACGTTTGTAAATCCAGATGAATGGGCAGCGCTGATTAGAAAGAGCAGTAACTAATTTTTTGGTAAATGAATTCATACTTCTGAAAAAAGTAGATAGTCTAAAATGGATGATATTATGAACATAAAAATCGCCATTCTTATTTTGTTATTATCACCACTTGTTGCATTTGCAGGTGTTCCCTCATGGAAAATTATTCCAAGTGAAAGCTCCCTCACTTTTACGGCAACTCAAAATGGTGCGCCTGTGACGGGTACATTTACAAATTTTTATGGCGAAATCAATTTTGATCCTGCACAACTCGGAAAATCTAATGTTAAAATAATAGTTAATGTGGGTTCAATATCAGATGCCTATAACGAGCTTTCTGATACACTCAAATCTGCTGACTGGTTTAATACTAAATTATTTCCACAAGCCGTTTTCCAATCTAACAACTTCACTAAAACAAGTGATAAAACGTATCAAGCAAAAGGTACGCTCACTATTCGAGATAAAACACTGCCAATTGTGATAATTTTTTCCCAACAAGAGTATTCTCAAACAAAAGCAAAGATGATGGGTAATACCATAATCAAACGCACCGCGTTCGGTGTTGGTCAAGGCGAATGGTCAGATACAAAAGCAGTAAAAGATGATGTACAAATTAATTTTACTGTTAGTGCAACAAGAAAATAATTGGTTTAAAGACTCAAGTTTCGAGAAGCACGTATGACTGTAATTTCTGTGTTAACTATAATGCTGGATCAGATGTATGGTGAAAATAGAGCTACGGACGACACGTTTTAGTAGGTTCTTTTTCAAATTTTATTTCAGCCAATTCGTTACAGAGCCTCCCCCAGTCCTTTTTGATTATATTAAGATTTTGCATTGGAATTTAAAGGTTAACACGGAGTGTTTAAGATAAGTGCTTTATATGCTATAATTGCCCGATTATTGATCTTATTAATCAGGAGCTACAATGCCCATTCTTACAGAAAGAGAAAAACGATACCTTAACACTATCGAGACTTCATTCTTAGTACGCCCCCTAATAAAACATGCTTTTTTTGAAGCGGCTTTATACATGGAAGGTCAAAGCCCCACTACTAAAAAAGCTATCGCTAATTATTATGCGCAATTAATTACAGCTCATTTTCAAAAATGTAGAGTTATCGCTAGTATTCATAACAATTACGGTATTATGATCGATCAAGATCATCAAACTTTACTTCATTTTTTTCAAAAATGTATCCTTAAAAATGGGCAAACACAGTTAACTAATTATAAAAAACTATTAGTTAATTTAGCGGCGAACGGATGCGGTGTTTCCCTGAGCTATTATTACGGGAATTTAGGGTTAGTAGATACAAATCTCTCTCACGATGAGTTTAATAAAAAAATTATCATTGCAGCTAAAAATACTTTAGCTCAAAAAATTAAAGCTGAGAATAAAGCTCGGCTGTTATTTTCAAAAAATCGTATATTACTCGCAACATTGTCTGCCTATTTTCTATTTAACTCAATGAACGATGAAAATGTGAATCAAAATACAGGTTTTGTATTTCTTGCCGGGGTTTTTTTATTTATATGTGAAGTAACTTATCTCACCTTTAAAGAAAATAATATTATTGATAAGGAGTTAACACTCAAACTGGAAGAAGCATCTAACGAACCGGAAACATCTAACCCGGTAGTTCAACCCATTACAAAGAAGATTAAAAAACGCACTTTCTCTATTACTCAGCCTTCTCTTCCAGCCATTGCTACTACCTCTGCTGCCGAAAATAAAGAAAATAACAGTCAACCTACAGACAATTACGAATTAACAGTTTTTCCAAATTTTCTTTTAGCAGAAAATAAGTTAGAAGCGCCTGCATTACCAAAACCTCAAAAACGTTGGTTTTGGTCTGAGAAAACACCCGCAATACCGCAGCCAGAAACTAAAAAAGAAAGTCAGGCTGTTTCTGCTCGTGATTTTGGTATTGCATTTAATGAGATACCGTCCAAGGATTTTGTAAAATTAGAAGGAGGTAGTGTCGGCCCAAAAAGCCAACTCTATGGAATTTGGTATGACTTAAAAGACGATAGCAAGGATATAAGTAACCTTCACAAAGAATTTGCAAAAGGAAAGCTGGTTTCACCAGGTAGGGGTAAAGGTATAAAAAAATTAAACATTCCAGGACATGATAATTATTACGAAATTAAAGGAAATGATGCAGGTCGAGTAGTTGGCAAAGAATTTGCAACGATCAATGGTAAAACAGTGATTGTTTTTGCCCACTATGATGACGGCGGCTTACATGGTGGAAGTAATTCAAATGAACGTATTATTGAGCGTTTGGATACTATTATTGAAAAAATAAAAAATGAAAACCGAAGCATATTATCTTGCCGAGCGTAAAGTTCAAAAGAGGTTAAGAGACGACATATTTAAGGGTTCAAAATAGTTTTCTTGACTCTTTTCATTCAAAACCTCAAGGCTGTTGTCTTTTGACCCTTTTATTAGTTTTATTTAAGCAACTTTTGCAACATCAAAATCTGGGAACAGTAGCACTGCGGGATGCACTTTTAGTGCCCTTGCAAAAATGATCGCTCTTTCACGTCCCATTTGTCTCGCATTACTTTCTAATGCTGAAATATTTGATTGGCTAATACCAGTTATACTGGCTAAATCAGCTTGTGTTAACCCTTGTTGTTCGCGAAGCAGTTTTAATGCTTCTCCAGGAGTAATATGTGCGTGTACTTTAGCTTTTATAAAAGCTTTTTTGTTAATTTTCATGTTCAAACCTCGCTATTAATATTTATGTGCGTTTAGATCAATTACATAAACCTCTAGCTCTTCTTTCTCTGCTTTATAAATAACTCGCCATTGTAATGAAAGCCTTGAAGAACGGAATCCCCGCCATTCACCTTTGAGAGCTTCATCATGATAGCCTTTAATTTCTCTTAAACCTTGCGTGCCCTGAAGCTCAATAATTCTTTTCCAAATTTCATATTCTTTTTTGATGCGTAACGGTATAGTTTTAAGAGACTTTATAAGTGATTTTTTTTCATATATTATCCACATATACAATAGTATATATACTATTGTATAAAAGTCAATGGGCAGTGTTGAATGAGGTTGCTTGACACAGCGACTCAGCGATTACATATACATTCAAAAAATCTACGATATGTCTCGTAAAATTATTGTGAAAGTTTACAATCAAGATAGAGATGATGTAACCCGACATAAATAGCGCTAAAGGGAAGAATTAAAAATAACAATGCGCAAACAAAAAAGAGTATAGAAGCTATTTTTTTACGTTTTACAAATCGATGAATGCCAATCAGTAAATTTGTCATTCCAAAAATCAAAAAATTAATTAGAATAAATATTTTTAACATGTAGCCATCTTGCACCCCAATAGCTCCCCCGGTTGTAGCGCCAGATTGGATACAATAAATAGGAAAAGTATCAGCAAAACTAACTGTAAGCAATAAAGTATAAAACATAATACTGCTGCAAAACTTAAATAATAATTTACCCACGTGTTTTAATCCTTATAACTCAATTACTACACAAAACTAATGAAACCCTCTAACATTAATATTCCAGCTAGCGGCTGAATACATCCAATAAGAAAGAAAAAACAATAAGATAAAAGCTACGATGCTCACCCAATAAGGAATAATTTTTCCTGCTATGATCACTTCAACTTTTAAGAAAAAACGTAAAAAATGCGTGCACCCTACAAAAGTGAAAATGGTTCCAGCGATGAGTAAAGCAAGATTCACATTCATTGTTATCTCCTATTTTTTCTGACTCTCAGTGTACATTATTAGAGTTTGCATTCTGTTTAAGTTCAAATCTAATTGAAAAATCTTCTAGATGTGACCGTATTTTTTTAATTACCTCTTCATTAACACTGTTTTCAATAGTTATAATTACAATTAATTCATTTGTATTATCAAGACTTGCTGTTATTTCAAATTTCACATCGATTGCTTTTAAAAAAGATAACTCCTCATCGAATATTTTTTTAGTAGTTAATATACGCAACGCAGGTTTAAATATTTTGCCAACACTCGTCAAAGGCATTATCTGTATGATTTCAATTTGGTGAGGACGTGCCGCCTGTTCATAAATATTTTTTTTAGCGTAATCATGTAAATCATTCATCGTTATTTTGGCACCTGGATGTAACTGAATATAAGCCATTGGTAATTCACCAACCCGTTTATCGGGTTTACCAATAGCAGCAACGATAGCAACATCAGGATGTTGACTGAATGGTTCTTCAATTAATTTTGGATCTATATTATGTCCCCCTCGAATAATCAAATCTTTTTTACGACCAATTAAAAAGAAATAACCCTCTTCATTTTTTCGAGCAAGATCACCCGTATTCAACCAGCCGCCTGATTTATCTGCCCAAACTTTTTCGTTGTCTTTTTCGTTCAAATAGCCTTGAAAAACATTTGGACCGCGAATGATGATCGTACCTGTTTCATTCGGACCAAGACAAATCACTTGACCATATTCATCCAGTTCAGCTTTTCCATTTTCATCTAAAGTTGCTATTTCTATTTGTTGGTAAGGAATACGTATACCAATTGATTTTTTTATTTCTTTTTTAGTAAATGGCGCTGTTACAGTAGAAAAAACAGTTCCTTCCGTAAGACCATATCCTTCGACGATAGTGAGATGAGGTAATCTTTGCGTTATTTCTTTAAATCTGGACATGACGGCAGGCGACAAAGGTGCTGCACCACAAGCAGCAAACCGTAATGAGGTCAGTGAACCAATATCATTTCTATCCTTCCACCGATTATTTAATTCACTGAATATAGTTGGAACACCCATAAAAAAGCTCATGTTATATTCTTTGATTAAATCCGCAAAATGATCTAAAACAGCTGGATTACGAAATCCTTGAGGAGAAGTCATAATCACTTCTCCTCCGACGGTGAATGGTGCGAGTCCAGATATCAATGGAGCATTGACATGAAATAGGGGTAAACCGCAATGCATTATATCTTTATCCGTCCAATCAAGTTGTTTGCCTACCATCCATGCACTAAATATCTGATTGCCATGCGATTGTTTAGCAATTTTTGGTGCACCGGTTGTACCACCGGTGTGAAAATACGATGCTGTATCATCCCAATTTTTTTGACAGTGAAAGGAAGCGTGCTCAGAAAATTGTGATATATAACGATCAAAATCATAAATTGAAATATCATTTATTTTTTCTGGTAATGTCTGAGCTTCTGGACGATGACTTTGGGGCAGAAATTGCCGCATATCGACTGTTAAAATAGTTGTTAAGCAGGGAACCTGTTTTGCAATTTCCTGTGCTTTTTCCCATAAATTCGTATTTGGAAAGGAAGATAAAGTCACTAATACCTTGGCTTTAGTTTGATGCATAATAGATATGATATGTGCGGGTTCAAGCAATGGATTGATAGGGCTTGCAATCCCGACTGTTTCTGCAGCCCACAACGTAAAATGATTTTGCGGTAGATTAGGTAATAAAATAGCGACAACATCGTCTTTTCCTATGTTTAAGTTTTGTAATGCAATTGATGTTTGTGAAATGTACGCTAATAAACTGTTATAGGTATAATTAATTGCTTGGTCTTTTTCTTCTGTACCTTGCAGCAAAAATCGCAAAGCAATTTTATTTCCATAGCGAGCTGCTGAATTTTTAAAAATTTCATAAATATGGTTAGGTAAATTTCTTTCTTCAAGCGGAATCGTTTCATTATATTCAACGTCATCCATTGAAGTAATACATCGAAAACAAGCATCCATGAATACACTCCCCATTTGTAGTTCATTAGGATACTATGTTTATAAAAACGTCTCACTACAAATGCATTAAAAAGTTATTCTATAGAAAACAAACCGCAACTGTTGTTATTTAATGAGATGTCTATCTTGCACGACACTATGCAGGAGGCACATCCTCCATTTTGGTAGGGCCTGTGCCAGACGCCGGATTAATTTTCCATGGCCATTCTGTACTATTATAAGGAACCATAGGCGGAAGCACTGCTTTTAATCCTCGTTTGGCTGCTTCGGCTTCAATTGCTTTGCGTCCACCACCTCCGAGCAATTCGAAATCCATCAATCGATAATCATTGAAAAATACTTTTCCAAGTGCGCGATCAGAAATAATACGCATGAAAGCATCCATCATGACATCTGGCGTGGCAGTAAAATCCGTTGTTTCCAACATAATCAATCGATCATTGATCGCCTTTTCACCCATGAACTGTACCAAAATTGAAAAAAGAATATTATTTTGACGGGCGACATAGATTGAGTTGCTCAATGCGTAGGTATTGTTCCAATCGCTGCCAAGCATTTGCTTCCACTGATCTAACACTTTATACCAGTGAGCCACCTGAGTGCTCGATGCAAGAGTGATGAGTTTAGCAAGATCAGGTTGAATACCGCGTGCATAGGATTGCAGATCATCATAAGTGAAAGAATTATTTTGCACACACTTATCCATAAATACTTTGATCTGTTGCAATGTGGAACGTAGTAATTCACGATCTTCTTTTTTAAGATCCGCTGCATCAAGTGACTCTAATGCAGTTTGTACACGAGTACGATACGCTTTTAGCTCACCCAGCCAGGAAAGATCGGCTTTCGCATTGGCGGAATAAGGAGCTAAAAGATCATACGTTGCCATTGCCGTGTGTCCAACTGCTTTTGCCATGCGGTACACAGCTGGCGGCGATTCTGCTTCAAGTGGAGGTTGACCTTTCCGATAAAGAATGAAATGGCCGCCTGCGCCACTGAATAAACCCATTATCAGGTTATGACGTTTTAGAAAATGCTCTTTATAAATCGCCAATGACTTATCATATATCGGAAACATCCCATCATTCAGAGCATAAATATTATCAAATGCTATTTGCGATTGTGCGGGCGGCACTCCATCGTTAAGAACGATGATATTCATAAAAGAGGGGATAGTGCCTGGATTAGTGCTGGCTTGATCTACTGCAGCATATGCTGGCGAAGATAACATTATTATTGAACATATAATAAAAGATAGAATCGAATTCTGCATATCCATATTCATCATTCCTATAAACTATTGTCATTAACAATATCACATTGCATTATAGTTGCAATTTGATTTTTACTTTACTATGTTTTGTCGATCTATCTAAATGGATTTTCACATGAATAAGCAATTATTAATTTGGAATTTGATTATTGAAAGCTTACAACGACAAATACCTGTCACTCTACTCTATGTACTGGAAAGTTCAGGCAGCAGTCCAGGACGCCAAGGATTTTTTATGGCAGTCAATGCAGAGGGAAATATGGAGGGATCCATTGGCGGCGGTATAATGGAACATCGATTCGTAGAAATGGCAAAAACAACATTAGCTTGCAATAACAGCACCATTATCCGTAAACAGATACATGATAAAATCTCAGGCAAGTCCAGTAGCGGCATGATTTGCTCTGGCGAACAAAGCGTTTTACTTTACTTATTAAAACCAACCGATGTCGCTCCCATTCAAAACATTATTTCGTTATTGAAAAATTATCGGCAAGGTACCTTGATTCTTTCGCCATCAGGGATTCAATTTGATGCAGAAATACCTCTAAATGATCACGTATTTTTGAAACACTCGGAAACAGATTGGCTTTATAAAGAAAAACTGGGATATAAAAATTTACTGAGCATTATTGGTGGAGGACACTGCTCACTTGCCTTTTCAAAACTCATGGCGGGAATGGATTTTTATATTAAAGTTTATGATAAAAGAGTTAACTTAAAAACTATAGTGGAAAATGATGCTGCGCATGAAAAACATATTATTAAAAATTATACTGAACTCACTCAGCATATCTCATCCGGAGTTAATCATTATGTAGTCATCATGACGTTTGGCTATCGCACAGATGATGTTGCTTTACGAACATTAATGCATAAAGAATTTCGTTATTTGGGGTTATTAGGCAGCAAAGAAAAAATAAAAAAAATGTTTACTCAATATAAAAAAGAAAATCTTCCAGAGCAACAATTACAACGTATTTTTACACCCATAGGCATTCCTATTAAAAGTAGGACACCAGAGGAAATTGCTATCAGTATTGCCGCTGAAATTATTCGCGAAAAAAATAAATTTTTACCTTAGGTTCTTTACTCTAAAATCAATTCCTCTGTCGTAATCCCACAAAGCTGTTGAATACGCTGACATGTTAATGGTAAATACATATCAATCCAGTCGTTTTTTCCAGTTAATTCCGTTCGTGCATCTTTGATAGCGTGTATCAGTGCGAAATAAACCGATGCACCCAGTGTCAGACAGGATTCGGTAAAGGCTTTTGAGGATTTTACCGCCTGTTTTTCTGCTAACAATTCTCTGGCATTTCGTTCAGGATTAATAGGATACAGGTTGGCGCGAAAATCAATGGGGATCGTTTTGCTGCATGGCGGTTTGTAACTCCAGATATTATCTGTCACTAATTTTCCATCGTGATCATAAATAAGTTCTTCAGTTGTCGCCATGCCAACACCCTGAACATATCCGCCTTCCATCTGACCAATATCGATAGCAGGATTAGGTGATTTGCCAGCATCAAAGAGAACATCTGCCCGATTGATTTTAAATTCGCCTGTGAGTACATCGATTTCAACTTCTGTTACAGCTACACCATATGAAAAATATAAAAATGGTTTGCCTTTAGGATTTTTATAAGTGGGTCCTTTATAATGAGGTGTTTTATAGAGTTCAGCTACACTGAGATTAATCCGATAAAACCAGGCTTGAAAAATAATTTCTTTCCATTTTTCCAACCAGTGCGTCCGCCAGTTTTCGATTCTTTGTTGCGGCACAAATTGCTCGAGATGCCTGCAAAAATTTTCCAGTCGTTGGCGTAATACTCGACATGCTTTTTCAACTGCTCCGCCATTGAGATCAAAACCCGTTGATGCAGCGGTTGGAGGCGTATTCGAAATGCAATCACTGTTATTCCCAACAATACGAATCAACTCAAGCGGAATACCCAGGGTATGAGCAGCCAACTGTGCAATTTTAGTATGAACGCCTTGACCCATTTCGACCGCGCCATGGTGAATAATAACAGACCCATCCGCCATATTGACATTCACTAACGCACTTGACGCATTCAATGAACCACGTGGTTCGGTAAACGCGATACCATGTTTTTGTGGCATCATAACAATACCACGTTTTCTCCAACGGTTCTGACGATTAAATTTTTCTACTTCGCCTGCGCGTTTTTCGAAATTAGATGATTTTTTTAATGAATCCCACATTTCGCGAATATTACAAAAATCTAACTCTTGTCCGAAGTGAGTCGTGTCATAATGATCAGGCGTACCGTTGCGATACATATTTTTTTCGCGTATTTCTTCTGGTAAAACTTTGCGTCCCAATTTTTTACTTAACTCAAAGGCAACTCGTTCGATCACACTTTCCAGGATTAACCACATTTGGACAACACCAAAGGTGCGATAAGCCGTATTGCTTGTTGTATTCGTGCGGTAACAAGCACCGTTAGCTTGTAATGTATTCACCATATAGCACCCGTCAGCCATTAACAGGCTTAAATCCATTACGGCAAATGAGCAATCATAGGTATCACCCGCATTGCTTCTGAAATCAAGACGCATCGCTTCAATTTTTCCATCATCAGTAAAAGCAACGTAATATTCTCCTTCGTAGGGATGATGTTTGCCTATCATCTGCATGTCAGTCGCGCGATCATATAACAAACGCACTGGACGATTGACCTTATGTGCTGCAACTGCTGCCTGGGCACCCACAATATTCGCACGATGTTGTTTACCACCAAAACCACCGCCAATTTGCTCAAGCACAACAGATACCTGGTTAAGTGTTACGCCGAGCGCTTTAGCAATCGCATTTTGTGTGCCATTGGGATTTTGTGTAGAAGAATAGACGGTCATATGATCATAAGAACCCGGGACTGCTAGCGCGCAATTCGTTTCAAGATAAAAATGGGCTGTGATCGGTGTTTTTATGGTACCGCTTGCGACCGTCGTATTGGGTAATGGTTTCGATGGATCTTTTAGCCATTCTTGATTGCTGCCGGCACGCTCGATCGTTGGCAAACGTTGATTAATATCTTCATCAGGATTAGCCGATTTTAAAATCATCGGCATGACCGTATTTTGTTTCACCGCTTGTTCCATGGTGATAACAGCGGGGAGATCGACATAGGCAATACATTCATGACTAATAAATGCGGCTGCCTCTCGTGCGCCAGGAATCGTTGTTGCAAGTACCATCGCAATCGGCGCCCCTACAGAAGTGACAACTCCATCGCTAAATATGGGATCATCTTCACCCAATCCTATGAGTTTTGCGCCATTCTCTGGAACATCTGCTACGGTAATTAAATCCTGAAAATCCGAAAATTTAGCTTTGAGTAATTTTTTAAGCTCCACTAATCCATTCACATTTTTTGTGAAAGAAAATGTTGCGTGTGGACGTGAACTTATTACCATCACTCCATAACTACCACCCTGAGGTAAAGCAATGTCTTGAGTATATTTAATTTCGCCTGATGTCTGAACAAAAGCACTGCGTTTGATAATCGGTTTGGTTAAGGGAAACAGTTCAGGATATTCCTGATAATTCTGTAACCCTCTAGAGAGTGGGCGTATATCATGCATGGCCGCGGAAACAAATTCTGCTTTAAGTGATTCAGGGTTACGTTTAAATGCGACATATAAGAAAAATTTATAAAAAAAAGTTTCTGCCAGTTGTAATCGGTATGAGGTACTTATTCCTTCTTCTTCCATAGGAATGGTGAATTCGAGAATTTCTTTTTTGAGTACTGGAAGTGTTGCGCGAAGCGTAGCCGCATCCCAGATTTTATCTTGTAAAAATTTTTCGGTTTTATGGCAACGCTGAATCATTGATGCTAAACCGCCATAAATAATACTGATTTTATCAGCAAGAACCTTGTTACCCTCATCGATACTGACTCGAAACCCTGCGTTGACGATAGGATGTGCCATTTGCGGGCGGCGAGCAATGCGATAGGTTTGTACGTATTCAGATTTATGTGTGAAAGGAATATTGAAACAAATAACAATTGCATCATCAGGCAATGATTCGATAGCAGGCATATCAATTAAATCAAATTGTTTACGCTCATTTTTATATTCCTTTGATGCAATGGTGATTGTGGCTCCCAACGTTGCGAGCAGGGTAAATAAATCAGAAGGAAAAGCCCCGCCATGGGTCGCATGATCTCGCGTCATGCAAATATTACCGGCAACACTCCCAGTAGAGCGTACTTGTAAACCCGCAATAAATTGGCCGTGATAAACCAACGTCTCAAGTCCATGAGCTTTTTCAGGGTCTATTTCTTTTGCAACATGTTCAGCAAAATCAAGCAACCTCTGGATGGAGATAGTGGCACCGACAATGATATCTGACTGATTTTTACTGAGTCCAGTTAATGCTTGCACACGAGAAATATCAATCAAATATAACGATTTTTCATCTGGATAAACGCCTGATGCTGTATTACCAGAAATAATTTTTACATTTTTCCGTCCATGTGTTTCTACCAATTGTTTTTTAAGGTGCATGACTTCATCCAGTGAACCAGGGCGAAACCATTCATGCCCATGAGCTTTAAAATGAAGTACTCGCTGCGGTGAATTAAAAGTAGGTAGCTCTTGCAAATCAATGGTCGTCAGATTATTTTTAACCTGCACATCAAACGATGGATCAACTAAACACTGTTGAGATTTATCATTTTCAGCCTGGTAATCACTGGCAAGAGTACGCACGCCGGTCAAAATGGGACGATAGCCTGTACATCGACAAAGATTACCGCCATAAATTTTTTCCAAATCCCCCAAGGTGGCATCTGGATGACTTTGCAGGTACGCATGGGTATTCATAACAAATCCCGGCGTACAAAAACCACATTGACTACCGTTATTTTTAGCAATGCAGTATTGCGCTGGATCCAATCCTGCATGAACATTACCAATGCCTTCTGTGGTGGTAACCATGTATCCATCCACTGCGACGAGCAGACGCAGACAGGAGTTAACCGATTGATGAATGACTTCATCTTCAGTAAGTCTATGCGACAACATGACAGTGCATGCACCGCAACCACCTTGTCCACAGCCTACTTTAGTGCCAGTTAAACCAATAGAATGAAGATAATCCACAAGCAATAGAGTTGGATCAGGATTGGATAGTGTTACTTTATTTCCATTGAGCCAAAAAATGAGTTCATTACTATAAATAGTTGCATCAATCGTTTTTTTCATCGTTTTACTTTCCATTATTTTGTTTGGAATAACTATCTTTAATAAAATAAAGTAATAAAATTGAAATTAATGCGCAACATGGTAAGATCCAGAGATAAGTAAAAAATTCTTTTGAAATGGTGGTTACGAACAGATAAGGAATAAACAACAGAATTGTATTAAATAAAAAGACTAGCGTGTTTAAAAAACTAATGGCAACACCGCGAGTACTAGCCGGAGAAATTTCATTAACAATAGTATAAAAGAGCATAGAACCGGAAAGGAAAAATCCTATAAAAAATGAAACTGTTTTAATAATGATTAAGGTGCTGATGTTATAATGTGGTAAATAAATTCCTAATACCAAGGCCATCGCACCGAGTACCAGTGTGATATGAATAATCATAATTCTGGATTTCAATTTGTTTGAAATCCAGCCTGAAAAAGGTGTGCCGATCGCGATGCCAAAAAAAATCATTCCGCTAATAATCACTGCTTGCCAATTTTCTATCGAATAATACGTTTGAATTGGCATATACCAAAAACTAGCATAAGCAAGCAACACACCAAAAGAAGTTGCTGCAGCAATAGAACATAGCCAAATTTGCTTGTTATGCAACACCTCGCTCAATGATTGTTTTAATGAGATAGTCGTATGTTGTTTATAAGTAGCCGGTGTTTTTACTATTAATAAAGTGAGTATCAATAATATAAAACCAAATACTGCCAAACCTTGATAAATTTCATTCCAAGTATATGTTTTTAATAAAATGATAAAATAATAATGAATAATACTGGCTGAAGTACACGAAATGGTTTGAGTAAAACCAAATAAAATTGGGAAAATTTTACCAGAAAACCATTGCGATATTAAAATGGCAGCAGCAATAAATGCAAAAGAAGCACCTAAACCCTGGATGAAATTGGCTATCGAGAAAATAACCAGGTGATCGGTCAGAGATGCGATCACATTTCCAAATGTTAATAATAAAACGCCTGCGCTTACGACAAAACGCGCATTAAATTTATCGAGTAAATAACCTGCGGGAATCTGCATACACGCAAAGCCAAGGATAAAAGCACCACTTGCCAGAGAAACTTCAAAATTGCTCGCGTGCAAGGTAGTTTGTATTGCGGTAAAGAACACAGCGGCAGCCGTATTTAAACAGAAGGAATAAATAACAAATAACGTAGTGATAAACCAAACGATGTATCCATATTTATTTCGCACAAAACACTTCCTTATGTTTATGAGAGATGGTACAAAACAACTATCATTTAAAGTGTAAAGTAATGTGATGGACATTACAAATTAAAGAGTTTTAATGCGCAAACGATAGCGAGAGGTTTAGATGCAAAAAATACAACTGAGACTGCTCAAATATATACTTTTTATGCTGATCAGTTTCTTTTTTTTAACAGGCGCCGCTAATCCACTGAATCCTGCTCTGGATTGGATGACGGGCTTACCCAGAGAACCTATTCACATCAAAGAATGGCCTGGAAAAAAGAAGGTCGCAGTTTGTTTTATTTTATTTGTTGAAGATTGGGGGCAAGGACAAGGCCCCAGTCTTCGTAACGACTTGATCAAACGAACCCCCGATTTTGTCAATGAGTCATTTCGTCAATATGCAATTAAAATTGGCGTTCCGCGCGTGGGTAGAATTTTTAATGAAGAAAAGGTGCCATTGAGCATTGCATTAAACGCACAATATCCTGAAAAGCATCCGGATGTCTGGCAAGTGTTTCGTTCATCAGTTCCTCACGCTCCCATTATTGCTCATGGCATTAATAATTCAACTGACATGTTGCCACTAACACAGGGAATTGCTGCACAAACCAGCTATATTCAGCAGACATTGAATCGAATTGAAAAGAGTACGGGCGTCAAATCGCAAGGGTGGTCAAGTCCGAGTGTGTATGCAAACGCACAAACGTTTTCTGCGAGTAGAACAGCAGGAGTGAGTTATTCGCTTGATGCTATGGATTCAGACACGCTTTCGCGTCTTAAAACCCAGTTTGGCGATTTGATCTTAATTCCATATCCCACGACTACCGTTGATATGGGACAATATTTTCAGCGTTTACAACAACCTCAACAATTAGCGCAACTTTGGATTGATTATGTCACTGGATTGGTAAATGAAGCAGAGTCTCATCCGGAACGTGATGCCACTGTCATTGCTATTGGTATTCATCCTTTCGTGATAGGAACGCCTGATGGTGCACTCGCTTTACGTCAGGTTTTGCAGCATTTCAAAAAGCAGCATTTAGTTTGGGTCACAGATGTGCAAGCTATTGTGAACGTTGTGAATGCATCTTAAATTATTACTTTGGCTTACTTAAGAATTATAAAATGAATACATTATCTCAAAAAAATATTTGGCATATTATCATTGGCGGCGCTATTGGTAATTTAAGTGAATGGTACAATTTTTTATTATATGGATATTTAGCCTCTACGATTTCACAATTATTTTTCCCCACACATAATCAATTAATTTCGTTAAGCTTAACTTTTACCGTATTCGCATTAAGTTTTTTTGTGAGGCCATTCGGTGGAATATTATTTGGCTGGATTGGTGACACTTATGGACGACAGCGTGCATTAATTATATCACTTGTCATGATGGCGATTCCTACTTTCTTAATAGGATGTTTACCTACTTATCAGAGTATCGGAATATTAAGTCCTGTTTTGCTTCTTATCTTACGTATTATACAAGGCTTATCTGCTGGCGGAGAACATACAGGATCAGCAGTTTATATCGCAGAATTTGCACCATCATCACGTAGGACGTTGTGGGTAAGCATTATTCCAATGACCGCAGCTCTTGGAATCTTAATGAGTTCTCTAATTGCTTTAATTCTTATTAAAAGTCTTTCACACATTCAATTGTTAACGTGGGGCTGGCGATTGGGATATGGCATAGGAACTTTTCTTTGCGTGATCAGTATCTTTTTACGAATAACATTACCTGAAACACCCTATTTTAAAAAAGAATTAAAAGAGCACCCTGTTAAACGTTATCCTATTAAAATATTATTTACTAAGCCAGATATTATAAAAAATTTACTTACTGTAATTGTTTTATCAGGCAGTTGGGGAGTTTTTTATCAAATTTTATTTGTATGGATGCCAACGTATTTAACTCAAATACAACATTTTAGTAATAGCACTGCACTGGTAATAAATAGTTCATTGATATTATTATTTGCCTGTTTAATATTATTTGTAGGATTTATCGCAGACTATCTAGACCATAAATCTATGCTAATAATATCCAATATTGCAATGATATTGTTAGCGTATCCATTATTCACTGCGCTTTCCTCTGGAGCATTATTTAAAATAATTATTTCATTAGGAATTTTTACTTTGATTTTTAGTTTATATCTACCGGTTGCATTTGTGACAATGATCGAATTATTTCATACTGATATTCGATATACTGGTTTATCATTTGGATTTAATCTTGGATTAGCTATATTTGGCGGAACGTGTCCCTTGATCGCAACATGGTTGATTGAGATTACGCACAATAAATCTGCGCCTGCTTTATATATGATGATAGCAGCAGCTTTTGCATTGATTATCTCGACTAGGATTTCAAATAAGGAAATATACTTATAATCTCATCCTATACAGTTGAACGTTATCAGAGAAATATTTCAATTCCCGCAATCGGTCTTGCTGGGCAAAAAAAATTAGCGAATAGCCGGGTTCTTTGTATTGGCGCTGGAGGGTTAGGCGCGCCGGTTTTGCAATATCTTACCGCGGCAGGAGTAGGGCACATTGGAATTATAGATCATGATAAGGTTGATATTTCAAATCTGCAGCGTCAAGTCGTGTTTTCGGAAAACGATATTGGATTATCCAAAGCTGAAATGGCTAAGAAAAATTTATTAAAACTTAATTCACAAATAGACATTGCCGCCATTAATGATCAAATCAATAAAAATAATATTCTCAACTTAATTTCTAGCTATGAAATTATTGTTGATACTACGGATAATTTTAACGCACACTATTTAATTAACGACGCTTGCGTCACACAAAATAAAATTAATGTGTATGCCAGTATTTATCAGTTTGATGGGATTTGCACAGTCTTTTCAGGTCAATTAGGCTATCCATGCTATCGATGTTTATTTCCAAATTTACCTCCAACCACGTTAATTCCTAACTGCGTTGAATCTGGTGTATTAGGGGTGTTACCGGGCGTGATGGGTAGTATACAAGCGACAGAAGTTTTGAAATTACTGTTAAATATAGGAAAACTTACTACGATATGATGCTTTAAATATGTCCTTTATTAAACAATTTTATCAACAAAAAATGGGATGTATTGCTTGTTATGAACGGAGACCTTTTGAGAGATTAGAACAAGAAATCATACCTCCTGCTTGCACAATAAAATCAGTTATAACGCCAGAGCAACTTACTAAAATGATTAATAACGTGTTACTCATTGATGTACGTGAATTGATGGAGAGGGAAATTTTTAATATAGGTGGGATATCTATTCCACTGTCTCAATTAAACCAAGAAAGTATAAAGTTAAATAAATCTGCTGATATAGTGGTTTATTGCAAATCGGGAATAAGAAGTAAGCTTGCGGCTCAGCAATTGCTGGCGGAAGGATATAAATCGGTTAGATCATTAGATGGGGGCATAGAAAATTGGATGAAGTTTAAGATGAATGAATCTTCCAACATGTAAATCCGATTTTTTTGTTTCAAAACAATTAGTCAAAATTAAAAACGTATGACTTGCATGCTCTACTACCAACATTTGTTGACTTAAAGATGTATGGAATACACCCGGAGGTAATGTTTTTATAATTTTAACTTTGATTTGATTATAAGGCAGCGAAGACGCCTCCTGATTGACAATAGTCTGCTGGCTTGCTGGAAAAACCACGCGTACGCTTTCTTGTAACGAACGATTTAATAAAGGAACACTGATTTTCAACGTATTATATTGTAATTCGCTCATACTCAAAGCATAATCGTGCGAAATGATTTTCATATAGAGATATGTACAAGCATAATCAGCAGGAAGATTATAACTTTGTTCATCACGTATTATTTCCGACAACTTCATGTAATAATGGTTTTGAGTATGATTAAGATAGATTAATTGGTCAGCCACTTGAAATATTTCTTTTGGATAATGACTTGTTAAAATAACCGTAGAATTGTTTTGCCGAAC
>Ga0207068_1010_pt1 | contig 79108 bp, 69 predicted proteins | sample Alteio_BWMinCont_23_FD_153475 | JGI IMG/M metagenome (GOLD analysis project Ga0207068, IMG submission 153475) | Enriched cells from forest soil in Barre Woods Harvard Forest LTER site, Petersham, Massachusetts, United States -... | ecosystem: Environmental > Terrestrial > Soil > Temperate forest >... | reverse complement strand
CATGATGAGTACTATTTTCAAAAAGATCAAAATCTTAATACTCGGTATCTTTCTCGTGCCGGTCATGAGCATTGTTGTGGTTTCCTGCAAGAAGCAGAATTACCAGGGAGTTCCGAATGTCGCCGTAGATATAAGGATGTATTCTTCAGATCCCAGTTTCATAAACCTCAATGCTATAGGGGGGTGGGTATACGTCAATGGTGGAAACAGGGGGATTGTGGTTTACAGAAAGGACCTTAGCAATTTTATGGCTTACGACCGAACCTGCTCTTATAATCCACCTAATGTCAATGAAACTGTAAAGGTTGACCCCACTAATAATATAATGCTCATTGATCCGAACTGTGGTTCTAAATTCCTGATTACCGATGGAAGCGTCAATCAGGGTCCTGCCACCTATCCACTCAAAGCCTACCAGACCACCTACGACGGAACGGTCCTTCACATATTCAACTGATCCACCCATTTTCTTGTAAAAAAATAATCCCACCCTGTGAACAAGGCGGGATTATAATCAAGTATCAGAAAACCGGTCTTAGTAACGGTAAAGATCCGATTTGAATGGTCCGTTTACCGCAACACCGATGTAAGAAGCCTGGTCTTTGCTGAGTACATCCAGTTCAACGCCAATTTTACTCAAGTGGAGCATAGCCACTTTTTCATCCAGGTGCTTAGGAAGTGTATAGACCTTCTTTTCATATTTATCAGAGTTGGTCCAAAGCTCGATTTGAGCAAGAGTCTGGTTACTGAAGGAGTTCGACATCACAAAAGATGGGTGACCTGTAGCACAGCCCAGGTTTACTAAACGGCCTTCTGCCAGAACCAGAATATCTTTTCCATCAATAGTATATTTATCAACCTGAGGCTTAATCACGTCTTTGGTCTTTCCGAAATTCTCGTTCAGCCAGGCCATATCAATTTCAGTATCAAAGTGCCCGATGTTGCAAACGATTGCATTGTGCTTCATCGATTTGAAGTGACGTCCAACAACGATATCCTTGTTTCCAGTTGCAGTCACAATAATATCTGCCCTCTTCACTGCATCATCCATCTTCTTCACTTCATAACCATCCATTGCAGCTTGCAATGCACAAATCGGATCAATTTCTGTTACAATTACACGTACTCCCTGACTGCTGAGTGACTGTGCAGATCCTTTTCCAACATCTCCATAACCTGCAACTACAGCCACCTTTCCGGCAAGCATAATATCTGTTGCACGTCTGATTGCATCAACCAGTGATTCTCTGCAACCGTATTTATTGTCAAACTTCGATTTAGTAACGGAGTCGTTTACATTGATCGCTGGCATCATCAGCGTACCATTCTTCATACGCTCATAAAGACGGTGAACGCCTGTGGTGGTCTCTTCAGACAGTCCTTTGATTTCTTTGGCTAATTCCGGGAATTTATCAAAAACCATATTGGTCAGGTCTCCACCGTCATCCAGAATCATGTTCAGGGGTTTACGGTCGGGACCGAAAAACAGGGTCTGTTCAATACACCAGTCAAATTCTTCCGCATTCATTCCTTTCCAAGCATAAACAGATATGCCAGCAGCAGCAATTGCAGCCGCAGCATGATCCTGTGTGGAGAAGATATTACAAGAAGACCAGGTCACTTCAGCACCCAGTTCAACCAGTGTTTCGATCAAAACGGCAGTTTGAATGGTCATATGAAGACAGCCGGCAATGCGTGCACCTTTAAGTACCTTCTTAGGGCCATATTCTTTGCGAATTGCCATTAATCCTGGCATTTCGACTTCCGCAAGTTTAATTTCTTTTCTGCCCCACTCTGCCAGGGACATATCTTTCACCTTAAATTTTTCGAATTTTACCGCAGTTGCGTTTGCCATGAGGACGATGTTTTTTTGTTGGGGAACAAATATAGGTAAATTAGGCTTACAATCCGTATTTGGCCTTGCTAAAATGTGGATAATTCATAGCCTCGAGTATGACAGTCACCAGCGTTGATTATTCTGATTTTCTTTGAATTTCATACTTTATTTCAATTTTCAAGGACTAGATTGGGCAATATCTTCAGGAAATGTTTATTTTGCCATTCGAATATTTGAAATGCCCTTACTCGCTTACAGACAACCTTTTCCAGAACTCCACATTGGCCTTTGGCTTACTACCGAAACGGAGGAAGAGCTGTTTGAACTTGCAGGTGAAAAGCACCGGGAGGAGCTCCTTATTCAATCATCCGGAAATCGCCTGAAGGTTCAGCGACTGGCCGTAAGGATTTTGTTAAAGAACATGAGTGGACGTTCAGATATATCTTATAAGGCATCCGGCAAACCTTTTTTTGAAGGATCTCCGATGCATATTTCGGTATCTCATACGAATGAAATGGCTGCGGTTATTACTAATTCAAAGGAAGAGACCGGGATTGACATTGAGATAATCAAGCCCAGAATTACCCTTCTTGCTTCAAAGTTCATGTCGCTTAAAGAACTCGAATGTGTGGAGACCAACGACAAAGTTGATTTGTTGCATATATACTGGTGTGCCAAGGAGGCTCTTTATAAATTGTATGGAAGTAAAGAACTTTTTTTTATGGAGCATATCCGGATTGATCCTTTCCGGTATTCCGGCACTAAAGGTATTTTTACGGGCTCTATCGAAACAAAAGATATGAACAGAAAATTTCATCTGTGTTATGAAAAAGTGAACGGGCACATGCTTGTTTACGTTGTGAATAGTTAATATTGCAGGCATTCACTATGAAGAACTCCATTTATCAGTCTATCCTTAACGCCAGTAGAGAGCAACGGAAACAGGTTGCGGTATTGATAGATCCGGATACTTTTATTGCAGGGAAAACACCGGAGATGGTTGCAAGCTCCGGAGCTGATTTTATTTTTGTTGGAGGGAGCCTGATTAGTCACGGCGATCTGGAAAAGACGATTGTTCTCCTAAAGGAACGTTGTCAGACTCCGATCGTTATTTTTCCCGGAAGTTTACTGCAGATCAGTCCAGCAGCAGATGGGATTCTGAACTTATCTCTTATTTCCGGACGAAACCCCGAATTTCTGATCGGGCAGCATGTCGTTGCAGCACCCTTGCTCAGAGCAAGCAAACTTGAAATTATTTCCACAGGCTATATGCTAATTGACAGTGGGCGACAGACCACCGCTTCCTACATCAGTATGACCACTCCTATTCCACATAACAAGGCTGAAATTGCGGTTTGTACAGCCATGGCCGGTGAAATGCTTGGATTGTCGGCTATCTATCTGGATGGAGGAAGTGGAGCGATGGAGCATGTTTCGGAGAATATGATAAAAAAGGTGAAGGAAAACATTTCAGTTCCATTGATTGTCGGAGGTGGAATCAGGGATGTGTCTGCGGCCATGAAAATTTGCAAAGCAGGAGCTGACATATTAGTTATAGGAAATGGAGCACAAGATGACCCTGCACTTGCTTCGGCTATCTGCTCCACCGTTCATTCATTTTACAGCAATTACAGCAAATCATGAAACTATTCGTCCTGACTCCTTCCAAGACTTCCGACGTAAATCAGGAAGCGCTTATAGCCTCCAAGCTTTTTGAATTGGGGCTGGAGACCTTTCACGTCAGGAAACCCCGTTATTCAACTAAGGAGTTAAGTAATTATCTTGAAAAAATTCCAGCCCGGTTTCACAACCGGGTAGTGATTCATTCTCATCATAACCTTGCCCTTAAATATAACCTGAAGGGTATACACCTCACGCATACTCACCTCAAAAAAAAGATAAGGCTCTGGATTAACCTCAAGTTGATTCGTTTTAAAAAGCCCAATATCACGGTCTCTACCTCATTTCGGAAACTTGCATCCCTCTACGAAGAAGAAAATGCTTATCATTATGTATTCTTATCCCCGATTTATGATAGCATCAGTGGCAAATTTCAGGCTGGGTTCAATGAGCATAGTCTCAAAGCAGCAATAAATAAGACCCCGTTTAAAATTATTGCTAGAGGAGGGGTGGATGGAAGCAAAATCGAGAATATTGTAGATATCGGATTCGATGGTCTTATCCTGAACAGTTCCCTTTGGTCTTCCAAAGATCCCGTGCAATTTTATATTGATATTCTAAATAAGTTTAAAGAGCTCAACCTTCAAGCAGAGTAAAAAGAAGGAATAAAAAAATAAAGGCCGCCCTCACACAAGGCGGCCTTTTACACACAGAAAATTCCTGTTTTCACAGGATAACCACACAAACCAATTATTAACTAGAGAAATTCATCAGCACCCACACACGATAACTGATATTCCATTCTAATCGGTAACAAATTTACCTATAACTTTCTAAAATATCAAATTCGTCGATGTTTTTTTAGGACTCATCTATGCAATAAACTGATTTATAGTTCATTAATTTTGCTCAGGGGAGCCCTCATTTCACTGAATAAACATCAACACCCTTTTCATTCTGCAAGAACATCCGCTCTTTCTCAATCCTGATGCTAATCGCTGTGGAATCCGGGAGAGAGACTGTTTCATCCTCCAGAGTTTTAAAATTATACGTCTTGATCTTCTTACCCTCCAGATAAATGACCTTTTCTCCGCTAACCTGGAACTGATTCAGCCCTTTTATTGGCAATGTCTTATAATAAGCTCCGTACACATCAAACACCAGAATTCCTGTTTCCGGGTCATTCAGAAAAACCTTGTTGTTTTGCTCCAGTAAGTAATTCGGGTGAAGGGTAATTCCCAGTAACTGGGAGATATTGCCGGTGGTTTTATTCACCGCAATATCCGTGGAAGTCATATGAACGAGTTCAAAATTTGCAGGGTTATAAAACCAGTATCCCTGGTCATAAGACATGCAGGAGAGAGTCACCTGCTCATATCCGTAATTTTGCAAGGGGACTGGGGGGCCACTGATGGTCAAAGTATTATCTAGTACAACAAATTCGGCAAAAGCCTTGTAGAAAACCAAAGGTTTCATAGGATCGGCAGCATCTACAAAGCTGATTGGACCCAATGTATTATCGCTGTAAGAATATAAGAAACTACCATTGGCATCATATTTCTCAAGCACCTCATTTTTGATTAGATACAGGTTCTGCAATTCATCGCTTGATATTCCATTCATCTTCCCATCAATATGTTTGATCATTGTAAGTTTCCCTTCTGAAAACAGGTTCAGGAAAACAGATACCATACAGCTTAACCAGAATGAATACATATATCAAGGTTCTATCAGTGGTTTATACTGTGCAGAGGTGGACCACAAAGCTTCATTATTTCTTCCACATACTTACGTTCGTTACTTAGCCTGGGCACTTTGTTCTGTCCACCTAGCTTGCCTCTTTCTTTAAGCCAATTATAAAAACTTCCCGGTTTTAGAAAATGGACGATGGGTTGCCTCAATGCATAGTTATTAAATCGCTTGGCCTCATAATCGGAGTTCAGGGTTTTGAGGGTATTATCAAGAACCTCCACAAAAAATTCTGCTCTTTCTGGTATGCGTTCAAATTCGATGAGCCACTCATGAGCTCCCGTATTACCGTCATCCATATAAACCGGGGCCGCAGTAAAATCAAGCATAGCCGAGTAGGTGCGTTCACATGCTATTTTAAGTGCCATTTCCGCATTGTCTATCATAAGCTCCTCACCGAATGCATTGATAAAATGTTTGGTGCGTCCACTGATCCGAAAACGGAATGGATGGAGGGAGGTAAACTTTATCGTGTCACCCAGCTTGTAACGCCAGAGTCCGGCATTTGTTGTAATGATCAGGGCATAATTGGTATCGGTTTTGACCTCATCGAGTGACAATGTTTTTCCATTTTCCCTCACCCATTCTTCAGAAGTTTGAAACTCATAGTAAATTCCGTAATCCAGCATCAGCAAAAGTTCATCGGAATCTTTCTGATCCTGAATCCCGAAAAAGCCTTCTGAGGCATTGTATAATTCCAAATATTTTACCTTCGAAGAGCGGAATATCGAACTGAACTGTTCCTTATAAGGAACCAGGCTGACCCCGCCGTGAAAGTATACTTCGAGGTTTGGCCATACATCTGAAATAGTCTTCATTCCAGTATTTTCCAGTATCTTTTTAAACAGAATCAACATCCAGGAAGGGACCCCTGCAACACTTGTTACATTCTCATTGATGGTGCTTTGAGTAAGCTTCTCCAGTTTCTCATCCCAGTTACCCAGCAAGGCAATCTCCAGACTTGGGGCCCGTAAAAACTCCGCCCACATAGGAAGATTTTGAATGATGATCGCAGAAACATCCCCGTGATACGATTCATAATTGTCGAAAACATCCTTATTGAGCGTCCCACCCAGCGCCAGGTTCTTTCCGGTAAATAACTGGGCCTCGGGATAATTATTACAATGAATGGAAACCATGTCCTTGCCTCCACGATAATGGCATTCTTCCAGAGATTCCTGACTGAGGGGTATGAACTTACTCTTATCATTGGTGGTTCCGGATGATTTGGCGAACCACTTAACTTCTGTATTCCAGAGTATATTTTGTTCTCCCCTCCTTAATCTTTCAATAGAAGGTTTCAGGCTTTCATAATCCTGTAAAGGAATTCGTTCCCGAAATGCTTCAAGCGATTGAATATCTCCAAAACCATGCTTAATACCAAATTCCGTTTCTGTTGCGCTGGAAATCAACTTGAACAGCCATTCATGCTGAACCTCGAGAGGATATCGCATAAACAACTCGATCTGGTGCATACGCTTGGTCATGAACCAGGATGCAATCGAATTGATGAATGGGGTTGGCATAGGAAGGAAATAGTTAGGATCCGGGCTTTACTGCGGAAGAATTTCTTTTGCTGAACCAGGCTGCCATTTCCGTGAGACCAAGAGCATTAAAACACATATCCTTGCTCAACATTCCCTTTCTGGCAGCACAGACTCCAAAATACATATCATGATAACCCTGTTTTTCATGCGCATCCGGATTGATTGAAATTTTCACTCCTTTCTCCAGGCAATAATAAATCCATGTCCAGTCAATGTCCAGCCGATAAGGATGAGCATTCAATTCCATAACTACTCCGTTTGCAGCACAGGCATCTATCACCTTTGCATGATTAACAGGATAGCCTTCCCTGGAAAGCAGCAGCCTACCTGTAGGATGACCCAGGATAGTCGTATACGGGTTTTCTATGGCTTTGATCAATCTGGATGTTGCTTTCTGTTCATCCATTTTCAAAACAGAGTGGATGGAAGCTACAATAAAATCAAAACTTGCTAGAATATCATTGCTGTAATCCAATGATCCATCGAAGAGGATATCCGACTCGATACCTTTGAAAATGCGAAAAGGCGCCATGATTTTATTCAACTCTTCGATTTCTTTCTGCTGAGCTAAGACCCGGTCAGGCTTAAGTCCATTCGCATAGAAAGCAGACTGGGAATGATCACACATGCCCAGGTATTCATACCCCAGGTCTCTGCAATATTCTGCCATTTCTTTCAGGGTATGGATACCGTCGCTCCAATTGCTATGATTGTGCAGGATACCTTTCAGGTCTTTCGTCTCTATCAAGTGGGGCAATTTATGTTCCCTTGCCAAAACCACTTCCCCTCTTCCCTCTCTCAGTTCAGGCTCGACATACTGCATATTCATGGCAGCGTAAATAGCCTCTTCTGATTCCGGGCTTTTCAGATCAAATGCTTTCGCTCCGAGCCCATCCAGGTGAGCTGCCGAACCGGTAGTACGGAACAGTTCCGCTGCAAACTCTTCCTTCCTGCAATACAACAGTTCCAGATTTAACCCGGGCATGACCTCGCTTTCAGAAAGGGAATATCGTTTATCAGATCCGATGAGTATTTCCAGCTTATCCACCACTATGGCCTTTCTCCGCATTTCTCCGGTAAGACTTACAAGCGGCGTAAGCAATTTTTTCTTGATCACCTCCACCAGGTTAAGTGCATAGGATTCCAGGGATGCATAATGAAAGCGGCCCTTACTGGCCTGATTAAACTCAATTGCTTTTTTTACAGACTCCTGAGTCTTGGCCCCAAAGCCTTTTAGCTCAACCAATCGGTTTTCCTTACAGGCGTATAATAGCTCTCCGGGGCTTTCCACATCCAGCTCCTTCCACAACTGCGCAACTTTTTTCGGACCTATTCCCTTAATGCCCAGCATCTCTATAACCCCCTTGGGAGTTTTTTCCATTAGCAGGTCAAGTTCCTTGAGGGTCCCTGTTTCCTCCAACTCCACAATCTTTTGGGCAATGCTTTTCCCTATCCCCTCCATCTTTTCAAGCTCTGAAAGTGATTTTCCACTCAGAGACACATCGGTCTTGTCCAGCCGGAATGCTGCATTCATCAATGATTTAACTTTGAATGGATTTTCCTGATGAAGTTCCATCAGTTGAGCTGTTAGCTTGATAGCGCTTGCAATAGCTTCTGTTTCCATTCTTATTGAAAGATCAGGTCAAAAGGCATCCTTGCCTGGATACCACGGCAGTTTAGAATTGCCCGAAGATTGCGGTATTGTTCAAACTGTGGCCCGAGCACCTGTTGCATAATGCGGCTTTGTTCATCCAGTGCCAAGTCATTAAAAAAAGCCGCTAAAGGATCTTTCTGTTTGGGAAGGGATAGAATCCCATACTTGTCCATTTTGGCTTGCTTTGCGGCATAAGCGACCGCTTCATGGATTCCTCCTATTTCATCTACGAGACCAATTGATTTGGCATCTATTCCACTCCATACACGTCCCTGCCCAATTAAATTCACTGCAGCGGTATCCATCTTCCTTCCTGCGCCAACCTTTGTAATAAATTCGGAATAGACCCGTTGAATACCTGAAAGAATGTACTTCGACTCATCAGTACTTACAGGGCGAAAAGGCGTTCCGACATCTGAATGATGATTGGTTTTTACAGTATCTATCGTTACACCCAGTTTATTATTAAACAATTTCTGCAGATTAGGTAAAATCCCAAACACTCCGATAGATCCTGTAATAGTATTTGGCTCTGCAAAAATCCGGTCTGCCGGGCAGGAAATATAATAACCCCCAGATGCTGCCACATCTCCCATAGAAACAATTACAGGTTTTGATTTTTTCGCGATCACAACCTCCCTCCAGATAACATCCGAAGCAAGTGCACTTCCTCCAGGCGAATTCACTCGCAAAACAATTGCTTTCACATGACTGTCGAGACGTGCTTCCCGAATCGCTCTGGATATCCGTTCTGAACCAATCGTTTTGTCATCTCCTTCACCACTTTCGATCTGCCCGACAGCATATACAATTGCAATTTTGTTTTTGGACCAGGTCTCTGTCTTTGTGCCACCGGTAGCTTTGTGATAGGCTTCCAGGGTTTGAAAATTTATTGGATCATTTTCTTTCCCATTTAATTTTTTGTTGATGGTTGCATAGACCTCATCCTGATAAGAAAGTTCATCGACAAGCTTAAATTTCTTTGCATCTTCCGCACCCTGGACCAGCAGACTGTCTGCCATCCTGTTTAGCAATCCCACAGAGATCTCCCTTTGGGCCGATACACCTTCCAGGATATGATTCCACAATGAACTCACATAGGTGAGCGTTTGTTCCCGGTTATCCTTGCTCATTTTATCAAGGTCAAAAGGCTCTACAGCACTTTTGTACCTTCCATGCCTGAATATCTGGGCAGAGATTTCAAGCTTATCGAGCAATCCTTTATAGAACATAATTTGGGCCCCAAGCCCTTTCCACTCCATTCCACCGGCAGGGTTTAGAAAAATCCTATCGGAGACAGATGCCAGATAATAGGACCCCTGAGTATAGGATTCTCCATAGCTGTATATGAATTTTTTGGATTTTTTGAACTCCAGAAGCGCATTCCGGATTTCCTCCAGTGTAGCCATACCGGAGGCCACGGAAGACAAGTCGAGGTAAATGCCCTTTATCTTCGAATCGGTCCTTGCTTTTTCTAAATCTGCAAGAATGTCGTTCAGGCCTAGAGGAGGCTCTGAGGAAAAAGAAGTGAATGAAAAATTCTCAAAAGGGTTCTTTCCAGAACGTTCAACAATTTTTTTATCGAAACGAAGATGGAGAACAGAATTCTCAGAAACTGTTTCAGCTCTATCCTTCGACTTCATTACCCCAGACACGGCAGCTGCGATAACGCCAATAATAATTAAGGCTACAATCACAAGAGCTATGACGGCGCCCAGAAAACTTCCGAGGAGGGATGTGAAAAAATTTTTCATGGATGATTAATTTTCTTTTGGTCAGAAGTGATTATCACTTAAGATACAAACTTACAAAAATCAGGTTGAAAGATGAATGGACCCGAAAGAAGCCTGAGATAATTTTGAAGGGGCCAGCGGAATTCTGTTAAATTTGAGCCTTATGCAGGTCGAAGAGATTTTTATTTCGATGGGTTCAAACACAGGAGCCAGAGAACTCATGCTTCAGGAAGCACTGAAGGAAATAGCCCTCCTGCCTGTAAATATCATGGCACTTTCAGGTATTTATGAAACAGCCTCCTGGGGTATACCAGACCAGCCTCCCTACCTGAATCAGGTCATCAGGATCTCCACAAGCCTTGAGCCCTCTGTTTTTATGCAAAACCTGCTTCAAATTGAACAGAAACTAGGGCGGATCCGATCTGGAGAAAGATGGCTTTCAAGAACCATTGATCTCGACATTCTGTTCTTTGGCAATCTTATCCTTCAAACCCCGGCTTTGCAGCTTCCACATCCAAGGCTGAGTGAGCGGCGCTTTGTTCTGGTCCCTCTGGCAGAGATAAGACCCTTTTTCAGAGATCCATTGACAAAAAAAACAGTTCTGGAGTTACTCAGGGATTGTCAAGACCCCCTTCAGGTCAATTTATGGCCCTTATCAAAGAGTAGTGTAAAGGGTTAAAATAGCGAGAATGCCAGCTTGCTGGAGTGTGAGGAACAAGTCATTGATCTTAAACTAATTGCCACCCTTTTGAGGGTTGGGCACAAAATAATTCCTTTTCTTAAAAATTTGACTATTTTTGCAACCTAAAGTACAGAATTTCAATCTTAAACAAATTATTTTCGAACCAATTATTTTAAAAATGAAAAATAAAAATCTACACACCCTCGGAATAGTATTTGTGGCTGCTGTGGGGCTAGTTTCTTGCAACGGGCTCGGCAAAATGGTTAAAAAAGCCGATACCGTTACTTATACCCTTACTCCTCAACCGCTTGAAATGCATGGAGATACTGTTGCGGTAAATATCAGTGGCAAGTACCCACCCAAGTATTTTGGCAAAAAAGTGGTGTTGACAATTACTCCGAAATTAGGTGAGCATGCTCTGGAATCATTGACACTCGTCGGTGAAAAGGCCGCAGGAGCTGGAACCAAAATTGCTTTTAAAGCAGGGGGTAGTTTTTCATATAGCAAAAAGATCGCTTACTCACCTGACATGAAGAATGCAGATCTGAAGATTAGCGCTACCGGAGTTGTTAAATCGAAATCCAAAGAAATTCCAGCCAAGAAGATCGGAGATGGGACCATCATCACACCACTGCTCACTCAACCTGACGAAAAAGCAATCCTGGGTCCTGATAAGTTTGTGAAGGTATTGCCTGTGTCTGCTGATCTTGAAATTTTCTTTATCATCAACGAAAGCACTGTACGTCCAAGCGAAATCAGCCGTAAGGAAACCAAAGACTTTAAGTCTTTCACTAAGAGAGCTGAAAATAAAGGATTCACTATGAAGGGAATGAGCGTTTCCGCTTATGCTTCTCCAGATGGTGAACTTTCTAAAAATGCTAATCTTGCTGAAGAACGTGCTAAACACACAATCAAAGCAATGATGGATGAACTGAAAAAAGACAAAGTAAATGCAGGTAAAGAGGAGTCTTTCTATACCAAAGCAACTACTGCAGAAGACTGGGAAGGGTTCAAGAAGCTTATGGAAGCATCTGATATTAAAGACAAAGATCTTATCCTCCGTGTTCTTACCATGTATACCGATGGCGATCAACGTGAAAAAGAAATCAAGAATCTGTCTCAGACCTGGACCGTACTGAAGGAAAAAATCCTCCCAAAACTGCGCCGTTCTGTTTCTGTTCTGAACTGCGATTCTATGGCCCGTACTGACGACAGAATTTCTCAGCTGGCAACCTCCAGCCCTGACAGTCTGAATAACGAAGAGATCCTTTACGCTGCTACACTTACGAAAGATCTGAATACCAAGATGAACATCTACAAAGCTGCTGAAAAGCGTTTCCCTAACGATTGGAGAGCTGCTAACAATGTTGCCTACATCGCGCTTATGCAGAACAAGGCAGATGATGCACAAGCTGAACTTCAGAAAGCCGACCAGCTTTCTCCAAGCAATCCTGCAGTAATGAATAACATGGGTATCGTTTCCCGTTGGAAGGGCGACCGCAAGGCTGCAAAAGATTATTATGCCAAAGCTGGAAGCTCAACTGAAACATCCTACAACCTGGGTGTAATAGCAATACTTGATGGAAAATACTCGGATGCCATTTCCAAAATGGGAAGTGCTAATACATTTAATGCAGCCCTTGCAAAGGTTCTTGCAGGACAAGGTGATGCAGCTTCACAAACTCTTGACAATTCTCCTGGAAAGGATGATGCAATCTCCTACTACCTCAAAGCAATCATTGGGGCACGCACAGGTAAGACAGATATGGCGATCAGCAACCTGAAAGCTGCCATTGGTAAAGATGGTGCTTATAAAGATATGGCTCGTCTGGATCTTGAATTCTTCAAACTTCGCGACAACGCCGACTTCAAGAGCATTACTCAATAAATGTAATTGTTCTTTTAAAAAGAGCGGAGAACCACAAGTTCTCCGCTCTTTTGTTTTTTGTATTTTTACGGTATGCGATTCAGGAGACAGGTAGTCTTACAGCTTTCCTTTCTGGTATTTTTGATTTCATTTCTATCCTTCAGGCACCTGCCGAATCCAGACCAGGATGATAAAAAGAAAGGGCAAGCCGGAAGCAGCAAAAAAGAAAAGGAAAAGATCACAGACTCACTGGTGGGCCTCCATCCGTATTATCTGGAAATGAGAGGGACTGTCAGGAAGACCAAAATAGAGGCCACTTCCTCCTCAAAGAGCCCTCATTTGGATAGCGCAAGAATCAAAGTTTTTGTTGACACTACCCGACTCGTTGCGGAGTATTATGCCGGAAAACACGGTGAATGCATGTTCAGACTCCCGTTAAACCGCAGGCTTCGTCTGGAAATCAGTAAAGTGGGTTGCTTCAGTAAACTGATAGATATTGATACCCGCGTACCCCTGGAGATGAAATACGTTTATATATTCCCTTTTGACCTTGAACTGTATGAATTCATTCCCGATTTTAACCCCACACCCTTACAACGTCCGGTTGCTAAAGTAATATATGATGGGGACAAAAAGAATTTTGAGTATGATCAGACTTATACCTCCAACATAGGCAGAGATATGAAACTTCTTTACAAAGAGTATCAGGAGAAGTCATTGAAGGAAGATAAGAAAGAAAACAAATAGTCAGAGGGCAAACTTTCTCCAGACATCCCAGACAACCACCCCTACGCTTACCGCAATATTCAGAGAATGTTTAGTCCCCAATTGTGGAATTTCAATCACCCCATCGGAAGCATCAATCACTGCCTGATCCACCCCTTTTACTTCGTTCCCGAAAATCAGTGCAACCTTCCCGCCTTGTGTCGGCTCAAAACGATTGAGCAAAATGGCATTTTCAGCCTGCTCAACGGCGTATACTTTATAAGAAAGGTCTTGTAACTCTTGCACTGCATGGATTGTTGATGGAAAATATTTCCATACTACACTTTCCGTTGCACCGAGAGCGGTCTTTCTGATTTCATTGTTTGGTGGTTGTCCTGTGATTCCACACAGATACACAGCTTCTAAACGGAAAGCATCTGCAGTACGGAAAACAGAACCCACATTGTGCAGACTCCTTACATTATCCAGTACAATAACTACCGGGGTCTTACCTGCACGGCGAAACTCTTCAACACTAAGACGGCCAAGTTCCTCATTCCTTGTTTTTCGCATACGTCTGCTTTTCGCAAAGATAGAAAGATGTCCCTGATATGCTCAGATGCATTGTACCGATCAGTTTGCCATAACTTCAGACTGCTTTCGGATAGATTCTTCATGAATGAGGTTATAAATCCTTTTGACGAACGATTTGCTCAATCCCATACCCTGTGCAAGGCCAATCCTATCACGTAACAGCTCCTCCCATCGGTTCACCTGAAGGATACTGAGGTTATGTTTCTTCTTGTACTCCCCTATTTCCTTGGAAAATTGCATACGGCGAAAGATTAGTTGGAGTAGCTCCTCATCTGTTCTGTTAATTGATGTTCGTAATTTTTGAAGTTCTCCTTTACCTTCTACGTTATCCGTTTCAGGCAGTCGGATTCGGAGATTATCAAGTATCGCTGCCAGTTCCGATGGGGTTAGCTGTTGATCAGCATCGCTCAATGCACGGAGCGGGTTAATATGGGTTTCGATCATGAGTCCATCCATACCCAGATCAAGTGCTTTCTGCGCTACATAAGGGATGAGCTCTTTATTTCCACATATATGGCTTGGATCGCAGAGCATAGGTAGATTCGGAGCGAGTATCCTCATTTCAATAGCTAACTCCCATCGTGGATCATTCCGGAAAGCTTGTTTTTCGGGTTTGTGAAAACCCCGATGAATAGCGGTGATGTTCTTCACACCTTGCAGATCAAGTCTTTCAATAGCACCCATCCATAAGCTTAGTTCTGCATTGACAGGGTTTTTCACCATGACCCTGACCTTGGTTCCTCTTAATGCCTGAGCTATTTCCTGCACCGAGAAAGGATTCACAGTGGTTCTTGCCCCGATCCAGAGGATGTCTATATCATGACGAAGGCATTCTTCCACATGCTTTGCATTCGCCACTTCTGTGGCCGTTTGCATTCCAGTGATTTCTTTAACCTTGCAAAGCCAGGGCAGGCCCGCCGAACCAATGCCTTCAAAAGCATTCGGGCGGGTGCGGGGTTTCCAGATACCGGCGCGGAATATGGCAGCAGGATTAATTCTCGCAATGGAAATGGCTGTTGCCAAAACCTGTTCTTCACTTTCGGCACTGCAGGGACCTGTTATAAGAGTCATTTGCTGAAGATGTTCTTGTGTTTTCATGTTATTCGGAATTTTTTTATTTTTTGCTTTATAGATTGTTTTATCCTTTTATCCTTGTGGAATTAGGTCTCGTTTGTACTCTCCCAAAATTTTCACTTCCTCCGCTGCCCTGATAATTGCTTGCAGGCATCGAAGAAATTTAGGACGGTATGAGAATTCAACATCCGCATAAAACCTGAACCTGCTTCCTTCCGGTAAGTAAACAGATTGGATGCTGGAGAGGTTAAGTCCTTCACTACGGAAAATGAATAATATATCAGCCAAACTTCCGGCCTCATCTTTAAGGGTAAAGCTCAGGCTCGCCTTGTTTACATTTTCAGGCAAAACCTCGCCTTTGGAAAGCACCCAGAACCGGGTGTAGTTATGGGCCTGACTATGAATATTTTCTTTGAGGATATGCATCCCATATTCCTCAACAGCTTGGTAACCGGCAATAGCGGCAGTATCCACCAACTTTAGATCAGCAATCTCCCGGACACAAAGGGCCGTATCTCCTCCTTCAACCACCTCCACTCCTTCAAGACTGTCGATAAATGATGCACATTGAAGAAGGGCCATGGGGTGAGAACATATCCTTCGGATCTCTCCTTTACTTGTCTCCGGAATACCCACCAGATGAAGGGCTATCTTGCGGTATATTTCTGCCATCACGCTCAGCTTATACTTAAGAACCAACTCGTAGTTAGGGAGAATATTTCCTGCAATGGAATTACCCATCGCCATAACAGTATAGTCAACGCGATTCGAAGCCAACGCTTCGCAGCTCTCTTCAAAGTTCTTGCAAAATATAATTTCTATTCCCGGACCAAAATAGGTTCTCGCTGCTTCATCGTGAAAGGAAGCCTTGCTTCCCTGAATGGCTACCCGGATGTTTCTTAATTCCATGATCTTTTGGTTTTATCGTTAATAATTCTTGCTCAAATTGTTTTTAAATAAAAAGCGTCCCGGATTTTCTTCCGGGACGCTTTCCATTTTTTAAAACAAAACAGTCAACCCCCGTGGATGGTTCCAAAGAAGAAGAAGTAATAAGAAGACATACCTAAAGCCTTATTTTTCATGTTTCAAAGATAGAACGAGAAACTAATATTTCCAAATATTATTTCATAATTTCACATATTACAACAATTAATTTGTTAATATTCTTTAATTATTGAATAATTAGATATTTAATTCTGATTTTTAAACTAATTGCAGCTGACAAACCAGGTAGAGAATTCGAAAATAACTCGCTATCTTCATATTCTTAATCAATTTTCGATACCGGAACCCAGGATTAACCAGACGTCCATGAAAACCATTTACTCACCTGCCTGCTTTTTCTTTACGGTAATGTTGCTGTTTGTCTCTTCCTTCACACAGGCTACAATAACCGTTACGATTGCAGGAAACAACTGTAGCTGCGCAGGCGTTTGTAATGGGTCTGCTATGGCTTCACCAACAGGAGGTTCTGCTCCTTATACTTACTCCTGGTCATCCGGAGGCTCGACAACTCCCAGTTTGAATAATCTGTGTCCCGGAACCTATACATGCGCAGTCACAGACGGGGTAGGAGGTTCAGGAGCTGGAACAGTTACTATTACACAACCTGTTGCCCTTGCAGGCACAGTCACTACCGTTAACGCTTCCTGTACCGCCCCTACAGGAACAGCAACAGCTGCGGTTACTGGCGGGACCTCTCCCTATACCTATTCCTGGTCGCCTTCGCCAGGTGCAGGGCAAGGTACTGCTGCCGCAAGCGGACTAGCGGGCGGCACCTACACCCTTACCATTACGGACAAAAACAATTGCACCACAACAGTCACCGCCATCGTGAGTACGGATGCTGCTCCGAGTGCTTCTATCACCAATTCGCTCAATATATATTGCTTCGGAGCTTGCACAGGATCTGCCACTATAACCGGAACGGGGGGAACCGTTCCTTATACCTACTCCTGGGCCCCGGCAGAGGGAACAACGAACAAAGCAACAGGGCTCTGCGCCGGAACCTATACCGTAACCCTGACAGACCATAATGGTTGTCGGGTTTCCCTTCCGGTAAACATCTCACAAAACTCTGCGCTGGCAGCAAGCTCTTCTACCACAAATGCAAGTTGTAGTACTTGTCCGAATGGCACCGCTACCGTTACCGCAAGTTTTGGAAATCCGCCCTATACCTATTCATGGTCGCCTGGAGGAGCCATTACAAAAACCGACACCGGTCTTGTTCCAGGAACCTATACTTGTTGTGTGACAGATGGAGCAGCCTGCCAGGTCTGTGAATATTCAATCACAGTAGGTTATTCCACCTCTATCCTTGAGTACCAGGATTATTCTTCCTTTAATGCCTTTCCAAATCCTTTTGGAAATTCAATTCATCTTGAATGCAGTGATTTATTAAGGGGAGGAGAACTCATCATTTCAGATGTGTTCGGGCGGGAAGTCAGGCATCTGCAAATACTATCGGGCTCTATGGATATAAATACAAGCGAATTGCCTGGAGGAATGTATATCCTCTGTGTTCGAAGCCCTCAGGGTTCAACAATGAAACGATTGATCCGGGAATAAAGAATTTTCAGATCGAAGCTTTTGCAGAAAGCTCCACAGCCCTGATCCTGGCGGCCAGAATTCCCTCCGCAAGGCCTTCCCCGACTTCCTTTTTATGAAATACTGAAAAAGCCGCTTCCGTCGTGCCCCCTTTGGAGGCCACCGTCTGGATCAGCTCATCCAGTGATTTATTAGCATTATTGATCAGATGGAAGGCCCCAAGCATAGTTTGCTTAACGAGCATTGCTGCAACCGGCTCCTCCATCCCCATTTCCTTTCCTGCTTCAATCATGGATTTCACAAGATAAAAGAAATAAGCAGGTCCACTTCCGCTCAGTGCTGTCACAGCATCCAGCATATCTTCCTGCTCGAAAAATACGGTCCGACCGGTTGTGGAAAGGAGGTTCTCAACCTTGCGGATCTGGTCCAACTGCATGTTTTTGTTCGCACTGAAACCTGTTATCCCCATTCCTATTTCAACCGGAGAATTCGGCATGGCCCTGATAATATGTTTATGGGAAAGAAGAGATTCAAGCAAGGAGATTTTTATTCCTGCCATGATGGTCAGTATGATTGTCTCTTTTCCGAGTACCTCTTTTAACTGCGGGGCAAGCTCCCGGATATCCTGAGGCTTTACTGCTATAATCATCATGTCGCTGGTAGTAATCAGGGGGTCTGTTGCAGTTACCACAGAGCCTAAGCCGAGGCCTTTCAGCTCTTCCTTCCGTTTTTCATTCTTTTCAACCAGTAATAATTCACCCGCCGTAACAATATTGTAACGGAGGAAGGCACGTGCATATACAAGCCCCATATTCCCGCAACCCACGATAGTAATCTTCATTGTTCAGCTATTTAGGAGCCAAATGTAAATATTATTTCCCGGGCTCATTAAACCTTAACTTGATCTGCGATAAGGTATACAAAGACCTTTTTTCAATTATTCTTGTTTATGTGAAAATACCGCCCTAACTTGTACACTCAGTTTACCAACCAGTTAAAATATTCTTCATGAAAAAACAGATACTTTCATTTGCTCTATTACTATTATTGGCCATCCCCGGAACGGCGCAAATTTATTACAAGGATGTTGCTCCTATTTTTATTTCCCGGTGTACCAGCTGTCACAATCCTTACGGGCATTTTTCAATGCTCAATTACACGGAGACTGCCCAGTACAGCTCGATCATAAAAGCTTATCTCCAGACTGACAAGATGCCACCCTGGAGTCCGGACACTACTTACTCCCGTTTTGATCATGAACGCCATATCAGTGCTTCTGAGAAAGCGGAGATCATAAGCTGGATTAATGGAGGGTCGTTGATGGGCGATACCACTCTTGCGCCTGTTCCTCCTACCTATACCCGCTATAAGCTCCGTGGAACTCCTGACCTCGAGATCAAAGCCCCTGTTTTTACAAGCAATGCAGTGAGCTCCGACAGTTATATTTGTTTTTCAATTCCTATGGGCCTCACTCAGGACCGGATCCTTCGGGCTTATGAAATTATAGCCGGGAACCCTGCTATTGTTCACCATGTAATTGCAAATATTGATACTACAGCTACCACTACCACAGATTTAAGTGGAACTTGCTATCAGGCGCCCGGAAATTTCAGTATTGGTGGTTATGCCCCTGGTGCTGAACCGACTGTTTTCCCTGGGCAAGCCCCTCTGAAAATCGGAATCCGTATCAAAGCAGGCTCCAAGATTGTATTGCAGGTGCATTATCCCACCGGCACCGGGGGACAGATAGACAGCACGAAGATCCGCCTCTATTTCTACCCGATTGGTGAAACGGGAGTCAGACATGTGTATGTGACCACTCCGCTTCAGAACTGGAGTCTGGCAATTCCAGCAAATACCGTTACACCTTTCTCTGCTCACTACCCCTCTTCAGGAACGACCGCATACGCTATTTCTATGTTTGGGGCTTTCCCTCATTCTCATAAAGTATGTACCTCGATTATTAATTATGCTTATTCTCCGACAGATACTATCCCTCTGATCCGGATCAACAACTGGGATTTTAACTGGCAGGGATATTATACCTACCAGAAACTAGCGGTGATCCCCGCCGGACATATCCTCTATTCAAAGCATGTTTACGATAATACTACTGCAAACGTGAACAATCCAAATTCCCCACCCCAGCTGGTTGTTGCAGGTACCAGTACAACTAACGAAATGCTTTTCGATTCGTTTGAGTGGCTGGTTTATGAGCCAGGTGATGAGAATATAGATGTAAGCTCGCTTCTTGTTAACGACACTCTGCTTGCAGCAGGAATCAAACCTACTTTCATATCAGCAAGTGGAGAACTAAAAACCTATGCCTATCCTAATCCCTTCAGTCAGGAAGTTACCATTGGGTATGAACTGAACAGCCCTTCCGCAGTGACGATCGATATTTACTCCATCTATGGAATGAAGGTGAAAACCATTCTGAGCCATGCCGACTTCGCAGGAACGCATATGCTGACCTGGGATGGACGAAATAACGAGGGTGGTAGGCTCCCGTCAGGGACCTATCTTTATTATATAAAGGCGGTAGGAAGACAAGCCTCTGGCAAACTCAGCCTGCAGCAGGAATGATGAGGACCTAATCAATGCAAAAAAACAGGGGCTGAAAATTTTCAGCCCCTGTTTTTTTACCCAGCATAACAATATGTACATCCCTTTTCCTGAGCTCTGCCCAGAGCCCAAACCCCGGAAGGAACCAACTGTATATCATGAAGAATATTTTCCTTCAGCTCTTTCTTAACCTCGTGATCTTTAAGTTTCATATCGGCAGCAATCTTTTCGGACCATCCTCCAAGTGCTTTTTCACAGACGCCAAACAAGACTCCATGTTTCATCAACTGATCGATTGACTTATCGGGGTAAACATCATCACCTTCCTTGGGTTTCCAAAACATGTTACGGATGGCAGGCGCTTTTGTTAACGGGTCTGTAATTTTTAACATCTCTCCGAGCTTGAATTTTTCCCACATCTCATCTTTGAGAGCAAGAGCAATCCCTCCGCTCCGGAGCACTCCCACTACTCCAAGTTCATCATCAGGAGTTCCGGTATCGTTGTTTGTCGAAAGAAATGCTTCCATTGAAAACAAATAATGTCCGTCACTCACCCGGGTAATATCAAATACCATTTTGTGCTTCCCCTTGATCTTGTCAATCCATTCTTCGGCTTCGCTCCTCAACGCAGCCGTGTTCGAGATTGCTGATTCCGGTTTATAAGCAGACAAGATTGGAGCAAGACTCAGTGCTGCTGCCCCGGCGGCCAGTTTACCGATAAAATTTCTACGGGTATTCAGATTTTGTTGGTTGTCCATAGCTATTGAAATTGGATGTAATTGCAGTTCAGCCAAAGTTAGTAACCTTTTGTAATTTTCGTTAAAACTCTTGACAATCCAGATTAATCTCCTTATCTTTCATATAGGTACATTACTTCCCCTTCCATGGCACTGATGGAATATATAAAAAAGGTTTTTAGCATTTCGGGAGCTGAAGAGGCCTGTGAGCCTGGCTCTTCCCGTTCAGGAATGAAGGGTACTGAGCAGGACGAACTGCTCGGTCGATGGCATTCAGAAGATGATGGAAGTGGTCTGCATTATATCTGGGGCACTTCTCTGGAACTGAATGAAGATGGAACAGGGATATACAGCTCCTGGGGTGATACAGATCCTGATAACAGCGGTGATTTCCCGATCTCCTGGAGCCGTAATGGCAAGCAAAAGATAAAGATTAGGTTCGGCGCTTACTCCGACTGGGAGCAAATACATTACTATATTTCACCGCATAGCGGACCCTACGGAAATTCCCAGGAAAAACTAACCGATACAAGAGACCGGACAGACAGCACTCATAAAGAAGGGTTCTGGATTGTAGGAGGAGGTTTGTTCAGGGAAAAGTAAGCTCATAGCAGGGCCGCAAAGCAGCGTTCCTAATGTACTCCTTCCATAGAAACCACAGCGTTCCGGCTTCTACGCTGGAAGATGATAAGCGGAATGCAACAGAGGAAGAAGAGTCCGATCACATAAAAACAATCCATATAAGACATGAGCATACTCTGGCGTATCACTGTGCCTTCCATCACGCCGTTAGCCATTGACTGAGCCTGTGTTAAGGTATAACCCCTTGACATAAATCCCTGTGTGATCATATTAATACGATCGCTCGCTGCTGGTTCATACGCACTGATGTGAGGTAGCAGGTTCACCCGGTGAACCGACATGCGGTTATGAATGAAAGTGGTCATGAGCGCAACACCGAACGAACCACCCAACTGCCGGATCATATTGTTAATACCCACTCCTTGTGCCATATCCTTTCCTTTAAGTCCTGACAGACCCATAGCGGTAAGTGGTACAAAGAGACAACCCATTCCTATTCCACGCATCATCAGTGGCCAAAAAAAATCCGATTCCCCCGAAGCAAGCGTGGATCCACTTAACATTTTTGTGAAGAGGAAGAAAACACCAAAGCCGATGGCAGCCATGATTTGAGGCGGAAACTTGAGCTTGAGCAGATTACCCACCATGGGCATGATAAAGATCGTGATCAGACCGGCGGGAATCATCAACTCTCCGGTTTGCTGAGCCGAAAAGCCAAGCAGATTCTGGCAAAAGATCGGAAAAACGAATACCGAAGCATACATACCAAATCCAAGTATAAAAGAAAAGACAAGTCCGAATGAAAAAGACCTATCCTTCATAATCCTGAAATCTACTACCGGATAGTCTATACTTAATTCCCTCCATACAAAAGCGAACAAAGACAATATTGACAAAACAGTAAGTACAATGATGTAATTTGCGTCGAACCAGTCTTCGGTCTCACCACGCTCCAAAACAATCTGCAGAGCACCAATACCTATAACAAGGAGCCCTATGCCCAGCCAGTCCACACGGCTGATCTCCTTTCTGTCTGCCGACTCGCTGATAAAAGTTAAGGAAAGCAACGTAGCAATTATTCCAAGCGGAAGGTTTACATAAAAAATCCAAGGCCAGGAATAGTGATCTGTAATAAAACCACCAATGGTTGGGCCAAATGTTGGGCCCAGGACTACTCCAAGTCCAAAGATAGCGGTAGCCATTCCCCGGTCTTCGGGTTTAAATGTTTCAAACAAGATTGACTGAGAGGTGGAAAGCAGAGCACCACCCCCTATTCCCTGAATAAAGCGGAAGATCACCAGTTGCCAGATATTATGTGCATTCCCGCAGAAAAATGAAGCCACTGTAAAAATGAGGATGGAAACGACAAAATAGTTTCTTCTGCCGAATTTAGAGCTGAGCCAGCCTGTCATCGGAAGGATGATTACGTTTGCAACAGCATAAGCAGTAATAATCCAAGCAACATCTTCCAGAGTAGCCCCAAGGTTACCCATGATCTGAGGGAGTGAAACGTTCACCACAGTGGTATCGATCATCTCCAACAAGGAAGCCATAACCACCGTAATGACGATGATCCATTTCTTAAAACCTGTTGGATATTGAGGAATGGTCACTTTTTATATCTTTTAGAGTTCAGAAAGAAATCAATTCGCTTTCACACCGGACACAACCTCATCAATATTGACCGTAACATTCACGCTTAGTCCCGGTTTCAATTTCAAGATCAAATCTTTATCAGCATCAGTCTTCAGTCTGATTTTAACCGGCACACGCTGCACCACCTTTACAAAGTTTCCGGTAGCGTTGTCGGGAGGTAGCAGGGAGAACCGGGCTCCTGTTGCAGGAGAAAAGGAACAGACATATGCTTTTATCACTCTGTCTTTGAAGGCATCTATACTGACATCCACAGCTGTACCCGGCTTCATGTCGGCAACCTGTGTTTCTTTAAAGTTAGCTACGACCCATATATCCGAATCGTTTACAACGGTGAAGAGGGCTTGTCCGGTCTGTACAAATTGTCCGGGTTGAACGTTCTTTTTGGAGATCACTCCACTTTGCGGAGCCGTAATCGTTGCATAGCTAAGCTGCAAATTGGAAAAATCCAAATCCGCCTGTCTCTGCTTCACAGCCACTTCCGCCAGAATTACCTGCTCCTGCAATGCATCAGCCTGGCTCTGGCTGGCTTCCGATTGTTTTTTAACAAGTTCCATTTGCGCCTCTGCACTCTCTTTTTCTGCACGAGCGGCATCGAATGACTGCTGGGTGATTGATTTTTCGGCAAGTAATTTTTCATATCGTCCATAATCCTGAGTGGCCCTCCATAAACGAACGGTGGCAGCTTCCATATTTGCCTTGACAGCCGCAACCGTAGCAGTCGCAGAAACAATATTGGCTTTCGCAACCATTACACTTGCATTGGCACTTTCCACAGCAGCCTTCGCCTGATCAGATTTTATCTTCAGGTCACGGTCATCGAGTGTGATGACAACCTCTCCTTTTTTCACTCTTTGATTTTCATCGAAACGAATTTCGTTGACAAAACCGGAGACACGAGGAAGAACCGGACTGATATTTGCTTCCAACTGGGCATCGTCCGTGGTGATATGATGTTGTGAGTACATGTAAGCCTTTACTCCGAAAAAACCTCCCACTGCAACAACTGCAAGCAGGATAAAGGGGAGTAATTTTTTCTTTTTAGGTGCTTCTACTTTATTTTCCATACTATAGAATATAACTGATTTTTACTGATTAGATCCGGTTGATTTTAACAAATGATTATAGGCAATTTCTGCATCAGCTCTTGCGAAAGTAAGATTGAGCTTTGCCTGGAGCAGCAGCACGTTAGCATCAAGCACATCGCTCAGAAGTGCCGTATTGTTATCATACTTCGATTGCAGGGTACGGGAGTTTTCAGCAGCCTGGACTACCGAACGGGAAGCTACTTCGATTTTTTTCTGACTTTCTTTGTAATTCACAAAATCCTGGTTCACTTCCATTCGTATATTATCTGAAAGCAGGTCATTCATTTCTGAAGCCTGATCGATCATAAATCGGGCTTCATTCGCCTGGTGTTTGGTTGTGTATAAAGAGGTCAGGTTCCAATTAAGATTTATTCCAACATCCCAGGTATCATGAAACACATCAGCAGGTGGGATATAGCGGGGATTAGGATTGGCATAGTAATAGTTTGCACCCACATTCACGGTAGGAAGAATCGTTCCTTTAACTACTTTCAGGTTCATCTCAGAAGCTTTCTTGCGAAAGTCTGCTGCTTTCAGGTCGCTTCGTTTATCAAATGAGGTCTGGAGGTAGTCAGGAAATTTTTTAAAATCCCGGGCCTTGAACAAATCGATCGAATCAATCTCTATCTGTGTTCCTTCTGGCAAACCGGTCATCACACTGAAGTTATAGTTAGCAATCTGGAGGTTACTGTTAATATCCACCTCCGAAAGCTCTATGTTGGAGCGTTGAAGCTGCGCACGAAGCACATCATTATGGATAGCCAGCCCTTGTTTTTCCATATTTTCGATTTCCTTTATGCGCTCATCTGCCTGGGCCAGTGTTTGCTGGATCAGAAGTTTGGAGGCCTGAACCTTATACAAATTATAGTAGGCACTAACGATGTTGTAGATAATTTCCGACTTATCCTTTTCATAATCCAGCTTAGAGGCTTCCAGGAGATACTGCTGGCTCATCAATCCGTTTTTCAACCGAAACCCGTTGAAGACGCTTTCATTGATCGATGCCCGGGAGGTGTAATCATTGACCAAAGTCGGAAAGAAAACAACTGGCTGGGTGTTCGGTGCAAGTTGGAAGGCGAAAGGAGTAATATCGCTCAGACGGGAATAACCAGCCGACACATTCAAAGCGGGCAATAACATATCCTTGAGTTCCACGTATTTGGCGTCGGCAACTGCCATTTTACTTTGCGAAATTTTAAGAGAACGGCTTTGTTCCTGTCCAAGCTTGATCGCTTCGTCCAGCTTCAGTTTCCGGGACTGAGCCTGAAAGACCAGAGGAATCAGAATGAAAATGAAAAAAATATTGCGTTTCATAGTTTAAAAAATACAAACGTTTGTTTAAATACTATCCTTTTAAAGCCGGAGTTAAATGAGCTTTCATGAGATCATGCAGGTGCTTCTTGACCCGCTTTTTATTGGTTTCATCGGTAATGGAAGCTTTAGTGCCCTTGTCTCCAATAATACGGCAGGAGAGGATTGAACATAAGGTCAGTTTGGAGATGGTCCCGACGAGGGTTACCACTGTTAACTCAGCATCAACCTTTCTAAAAACCTTTTTTTTAATACCCTCTTCAATGATACTGGACATTTCCCGGGTATTCTGGAGGATTATATCCATAATCGCTTCCGTTATCCAACCTCTCTGATCGAGAGAAAGTTCACGGTACATAATCCGCTGGAAGCCCACATTACCAAAGATCTTATCGACATAATGATCGATCACCAGTTCAATTTTTTTCCAGGGGGCATGCTCTTTGGCGTTGATAAATTTCAGCGCCATGGTCGTAGCTCCGGCTCTTCTTTCAACCAGAGCCTGAAAGAGTTTTTCTTTAGAACCGAAATAATAAGATACCATTGCGATATTCACACCTGCTTTAAGGCTCAAGGCCCGGATCGATGTACCCTCAAACCCCAAGTGGCCGAAAAGTTCTTCAGCGGCATCCAGTATTTGTTCCCTTTTCTCTGCGGACATGGTGAATAATTTCACGGCAAAGTTAAACAAACGTTTAATTGATTTCCTAATTATTTCTTTGATTTTTCATAACGGCTTGATTTTAAGTCTTTCCCACAGACTATTTACCATACCATTCCAATGGGGATGGATTCAGCCGGATATTTTTTTGAACACCCGTTCATAAAGATTTTCATCTGATCCGGGCATCCTTTGTAATTTAGCGGTCCATGGCTAAAACGCGTACTGCGACAAAAAGCGAACCTGCTGATAAAGAAACCCCTTTGATGAAGCAATTCAATCAGATCAAAGGGCGTTATCCCGATGCGTTGCTACTTTTCAGGGTAGGTGATTTCTATGAAACCTTTGGGCAGGATGCTGTAAAGGCAGCCGGCATCCTGGGTATTGTTCTTACCCGACGTGCTAATGGCTCAGCCACCTTTATTGAACTTGCAGGCTTTCCATATCATTCTTTAGACAGTTATCTGCCCCGCCTGGTGAGAGCCGGTCAAAGAGTTGCCATTTGCGATCAACTGGAAGATCCCAAGCTGACAAAGACGATTGTTAAACGCGGAGTCACAGAACTTGTAACCCCAGGAGTTTCTTATAATGATAAAACGCTCGACCACCGCAGCAATAACTTCCTCGCCAGCGTGCATCTGAGCCCTGCTCTTACAAAAGGAGATCAGGGGATATGTGGGGTAAGCTTTCTGGATGTTTCGACCGGAGAATTTCTGGTAGCCCAGGGCAAACCCGATTATATTGATAAACTCCTTCAGGGCTTTAGACCCAATGAAATTCTTTATCAAAAGAGCACCCGAAAACTGTTTCTGGAATATTTCGGGGATAAGTTCTACATCTATGGGCTGGAAGACTGGGCATTCACTCCTGAATTCGGAAATGAAAGTCTGCTCAAACATTTCGGAACCAAATCACTGAAAGGATTCGGTGTTGAAATGCTTGACAGTGGAGTCATAGCAGCCGGGGCAGCCCTCCACTACCTTGCAGATACGCAACACGACAAGGTAAAGCATATCAATACCCTTTCCCGCATTGAGGAAGAGAAGTATGTATGGCTCGATAGATTTACCATCCGGAATCTTGAATTGTTCGGTTCTCAGAATGAGAATGCCAATACGCTCATCAATGTAATGGATTCTACTGTTTCTCCCATGGGCTCCCGGATGCTCAAGCGCTGGATGGCCCTTCCTCTGAAAGACAAAACACTCATTGATGAAAGGCTGGATAGTGTGGATCATTTTCTCCGGCATCAGGAAATAGCGGATACGATCACTAACGAAATAAAACAAATTGGAGATCTCGAAAGAATTATTTCGAAAGTAGCTACCGCACGCATCTCTCCGAAAGAGACTGTTCAGTTGAAGAGAGCCCTCTCCTCCATCGGACCCATTCGCAACATTCTCATAAATACTTCCATACCTGCATTGAAGAAGATTGCAGAGCAGCTCAATCCTTGCCAGGGAATAATTGACCGTATTGAAAAAGAACTCCAACCCGATCCTCCTTTCCTCCTGGCTAAAGGGAATGTGATTGCCAAGGGAGTTGACCCCGAACTCGATGATCTGCGCGCCATTGCATTTTCCGGGAAAGATTACCTGCTCCAGATTCAGCAGCGGGAATCTGAACGCACCGGCATCCCTTCCCTGAAGGTGGCGTTCAATAACGTATTCGGATATTATCTCGAAGTCACTAATTCGCATAAGGATAAAGTACCTGCAGATTGGATGCGTAAACAAACCCTCACAAATGCAGAGCGCTATATCACACCTGAACTGAAAGAATATGAAGATAAAATTCTGGGTGCTGAAGAAAAGATAGCAACTCTAGAAGCCAGGCTCTTCAATAATCTTGTGCTCTGGCTAAGTGATTATATAGAACCCATACAGCTCAATGCAGCACTTATTGCAAGAATCGATTGCCTTTTATCCTTTGCTTCAGTGGCACAGAAAAATAATTATGTCAGGCCTCACCTGAACGAAGACAATACCCTTTCTATCAAAGACGGAAGACATCCGGTAATAGAAAAACAGCTTCCGGTAGGAGAAGATTACATAGCCAATGACGTGTTCCTGGATAGTGCAACACAACAGGTGATCATCATCACCGGGCCCAACATGTCGGGAAAATCAGCTCTGCTCAGGCAGACTGCACTGATCGTACTGATGGCTCAGATGGGATCTTTTGTACCGGCGAAGCATGCGGAAATAGGACTGGTCGACAAGATATTTACAAGGGTCGGAGCCTCAGACAATATTTCTTCCGGTGAATCAACCTTCATGGTGGAGATGAATGAAACAGCCAGCATTCTCAATAACCTGAGTGACCGTAGCTTGATTCTTCTGGATGAGATTGGTCGTGGAACAAGCACTTATGACGGAATCAGTATAGCCTGGGCCATTGTAGAATATCTGCATGAGCACCCAACAGCCAGGGCCAAAACCTTGTTCGCAACACATTATCATGAACTGAATGCCTTAGCTGATACGATGAAGCGGGTCAAGAACTTCAATGTGTCCGTCAAAGAAGCCGGGAATAAAGTCCTTTTCACACGTAAACTGACACCCGGTGGGAGTGCTCATAGCTTCGGAATACATGTTGCTAAAATGGCCGGAATGCCTGTGAAAGTGTTGAGCCGGGCCAATGAAATACTCAAGCATCTGGAGAATTCACATGGCAGCGCTGAACTCAATTCGAAAAATACGGGACACGAGGAAGGATTCAAAAAACTTAAAGGAGACGATCTCCAACTGAGTTTCTTTCAACTCGATGATCCTGTGCTGGAACAGATCAGAGAGGAAATCAAAAAGACGGATTTAAATATCCTCACTCCTATTGAGGCACTTATGAAATTGAATGAAATCAAGAAGATGATTGGGGGTTGAGAATAGCTGCCTCTGACTATTGATATTATATTCCTCCGGAGGATACCAGTTTTGCAATAAAGAAAGCTGCTCCCGCAGCAACGGCGCCGATGAGCATTGTTTTGAGGGCTCCCGACAATGGACTTTGTCCGGTTGCTTTACTCTTCAAATAACCAAATACCAGCAATGCCAGAATGGTTACCCCAACTGAATAATAAAGACCATGGACCGGTGTGGAAGTGAAGAAATAGGAAGAGAGAGGTACAAATCCCCCAAGTATATAAGCACCGGCAATGGTCATTGCAGAGTTGCGAGCTCTGTTTGCAGCAGGCATCTCCAGGCCTAACTCAAACTTCATCATAAAGTCAACCCACTTATCTTTATCCAACGCGAGTTCATTCACAAACTCCTTTTTTACCCGATCTGAAATTCCATAATCATTTAATATATCTTCAATCTCCTGCTTCTCCCTTTCAGGAACACGCTCCACTTCATCATATTCCCGCTTCTGTTCCGCAAAAAAATGATCATATTCCGTTTTACCGGCCAGATAACCACCCAGTCCCATTGCTATTGAACCCGCAATGATTTCTGCAATTCCTGCAGTAATAATAATTGTATTCGTACTTACCGCTCCGCTCAGGCCGGCAGTCAGAGCAAAGGGTACGGTAAGTCCATCAGACATTCCGATAACGATATCCCGTATACGTTCTGAACCTTTAAAATGATCTTCTGTGTGATGCATAGGAGCTAAGATATGAAACCAAATAAACAATAATGATCAGAGACTTCCTGGACTTAACCAAAGAGTAAAAACAATTCCCATTCCATTGGCAAAAATTATCGCATAATAATAGTTAGAACGTCCGGAGACAGCGATCAGGCCAAAGACAGCGAGGACAAAGCCAATGCAAAACTGAATGCGGGTCACCAGAAATGCGATGGATATATAGGGGCCAATCGAATCCTGACGGTCCTCATCATCCTGCTTGGCCATTTCGTACTGACTCATGGCTTCTTCAAAACGTTCCTTTGCATGGGCTCCCTTTTCAAACTCACTCATAGTAGGAGCGCTGTTCGGATGGGTTGCAAGCCTTACCGTTCCAGTGAAAATAATCAGCAGCACTGTCATAAACAAACTCAGATAGAGCGGAAATATTCCAAACCGTTTCTTCCTCTCGCTCCGGTTAATGAGCAGCAGGTTAAAAGCAATCAGGATGACCGTAGCCAGAATGATATATAATAACATAGTAAAGCAAAACTAAGGGATTCGCCCGGCTTCCAGAATACCTCCGGAAAATAATTTTATAAAATCCGGATCTGCCTCCGTATGCTTTCCTCCAGGGATATGAATGTTTCTGTACGTTGTACCCCCTTGATGACCTGAATCTTTTCATTCAGCACTTCTCGAAGATGCCTGGTGTCGCGGCAGATTACCTTTGCAAACATACTGTAGGTACCTGTGGTATAATGCATCTCCACCACCTCTTCTATCTTTTCCAATTCCCTGACCGCATCCCTGTACTCCGAAGCCTTTCCCAGAAAAATACCCAGAAAAGCACATACATCATATCCTACTTTACCTGGATTGATGTTGAGGTAATTTCCTCTCACCACACCCAGCTCCTCCAGTTTTTTCATCCTTACATGAATCGTACCGCCTGATACAACCAGCTTTTTAGCGATCTCTGTATAAGGGATACTCGCATCATTCATCAGGATTCCCAGGATCTGCTTATCCAGTTTGTCAATTCCTAAATCTTCCGGCCCTTTTTGATCGCTCATTTGCATTAATTTTATTATTAATCCATTTATTTTGCCAATATATCAATAATTATTTGATTTTTATGATTTATTTGCATAATAATGAAGTCATAAATACATTTGTCGTAATGGAATTGAATCACCATATTAACTAACAACGAATACCATGTGCGGAATTCTAGCAGTTATCGGCAAAAAAGACAAAGTCAGGATTCAGGGGCATTCTTTGAGAATGCGTCACCGGGGACCTGATGAAAGAGATATCCTGGTTATGGAAACAGGAACACTCAGTCACGAGCGACTAGCCATCACAGATTTGACGACAGGGCGTCAGCCTATTAAAGGGACACGAGCCACCGCCGTAGCCCATAACGGTGAAATATATAATTACAGGCAGCTGGAAGAATCGGTTCTGCAGAATAAATATCCTTGCAGGACAAAATCAGATAGCGAGGTCATCGTTCATCTTTATGAAGAGTTCGGCACCCAATTCTGTAATCTGCTGGATGGAATGTTCGCTTTCGTGGTCCTGGATGATGATCACAAAACATTCATGGCAGGAAGAGATCCGATCGGGATCAAACCCCTTTATTATGGAACTGATGAGGCCGGAGACCTGTGGTTTGCTTCAGAGATGAAAGTCATCTGCGACATCTGTCCTTCTTTCGAAGCTTTTCCTCCAGGCCATTATTACACTCCTGAAACCGGGCTTGTCAGATATTACATGCCCGTCTGGGAAACAAAAAAAGCGGAGGATACAGATACCTCTTCCATACGTTCTCTTCTGGAAGCTTCGGTTGCCAAAAGAATTGACTGTGAAGTGCCTTTCGGAGTACTTCTTTCCGGGGGATTGGATTCCAGCCTCATTGCATCCATCATGCAGAGACAGATGAAGAAGACCGGAAAAGACTTGCATTCTTTTTCCATTGGTCTCAACACAGAAGCTCCCGATCTGAAAGCTGCTGCGGAAGTGGCCTCTTTTCTGGGCACCAAACATCATCAGGTTTTATTTTCCGTAGCAGAAGGAATTGAAATCATTGAGAAACTGGTCTGGCATCTTGAATCCTATGATGTAACCACTATCCGTGCCAGCACACCCATGTATTTTCTCTCCAGATACATCTTTAAACAGGGCATCAAAATGGTGCTTTCCGGAGAAGGTGCCGATGAAATATTCGGAGGCTACCTTTACTTTTACAACGCTCCAGGCGATGAAGAATTTCAGGAAGAAACCAAGCGAAGGGTTCGTCTGCTCTCCACCGCTGATGTTCTCCGGGCCGACAAATCGACCATGGCTAACTGTATTGAAGCAAGAGAGCCAATGCTGGACAAGGATTTTATAGAGAAAATAATAGGACTCAAACCGGAACTCAAACGCCCCTACCGCAAAGGAAAAGGATCTGAAGGAAGAATTGAAAAATACATCCTGCGCAAAGCCTTTGATGACAAACAGAATCCCTACCTCCCGGATTCCATTCTTTGGAGACAGAAAGAACAGTTCTCCGATGGGGTTGGATACAGCTGGATTGATGGTCTTGTGGCGCATTGTGAAGCTTCGGTGAGTGATACAGAATTCGCCCGTGCTCCCAAGCTTTTTCCATACAATACTCCGGAAACAAAAGAAGCATTTTATATCCGACGCATCTTCCACAAGCATTTTCCGGAAGATGCCAGCGCTAAAACAGTTCACAAATGGATTCCAAAGTGGCAGAAGAATGCTGATCCTTCCGGAAGAGCGAATCAGATCCACGAGGCTGCATTGGAGCCAGTAAGCGCCTGATCAAAAATTACATGATCCCGCAAAGAGTGGGTTCAATAAAAAAAAAGGAAGATGGAAATCAACAAATCAGGGGCTACCTTTTCCTCTATCGTAGGGATAGGAGTCAAACTCAAAAAACGGAGTGAAGAACAAAAACAGGAATACCTCTTCCTGAACAGAGGGGTGAATGCAGTCTGCCCGATAGACCTGAAGGAGGTTGTATGCAAGATTGATTTTAACACTCCCCGCATCCAGGTTTATCCCCCAAACAAAGGAATGCAGGAGCTACGCAAAGCAATCAGTGAAGAATATTTTGGAGGACAATCAGATCCTGATCAGATTTCTATTGTACCCGGTGGGATGCCTGCTATAGATCTGACCGTGCAGACACTCAAGCTGGACAAACTGTATTTTGCCAATTACTTCTGGGGAAGCTATGCCAAGGTGGCGAAGATAAGGGGAATAGAAACGGCCCATTACTCCTCCCCTGCCGACCTGATCCGGAAAATCAAAGCAGACACCCCTGAACGAAAAGTTGCAGTCCTTCTCTGCGATCCGAATAATCCGGTAGGTGATAAAATGGATGATGATAACCTCGTTCAATGGATCCGTGCTTTGAATAGTCTCGGAGCAGTAGTACTGTTCGACAGCCCTTACCGTCGTATCTACTGCGGCAAAGAAGATCCTCTGTTCAGGCAAATCGGCGCTCTTGAAAATGTAATCATCCTCGAAAGCTTCAGCAAGTCTATGGGTCTGAGCGGACAACGAATAGGATTCATCCACTCGGTGAATGCAGAGTTCAACGAAGAACTGAATATCCGCATCTTATACAGCATCAACGGGGTCAATGCTTTTGCTCAGGAACTGATCTATCTTCTTTTGACGACAGAAGAAGGAAGAAAAGCAGTACTGAATTTCCGGAAGAAAACAGCTGAAGATATCGGTAAAAATATTACCTGGCTGCAGGAACAAGGTTTGCTTGCAAAACAGCTTTATACAAAGAACAAACCGGTTGGAATATTTGCGGTCGTGAATAAGTCGGAAGAAGAACTACTGAACTATCGAATCGGAAGTGTATCTATGAATTACTTTACTTCTCAGAAAACCAGCGAGACGGCAGCCATGTCGAGGATCTGTGTTTCCGTTCCCCATGAAACCTTCGTTCGGTTCTTTGCTCCGGCTCTTTCCCGTGTGTTAGAAGCCCAAACTTAAGTCTTCGAGTAATTAATACTTATTATCTCTCCTGGACAGCCTTGGAAATCTGTTTCTGACTACTTATTTCCCTGTTTTTCAACCTAAAAGAACATTTTAGGCTGGAATTGAGAAAATTACTTAATTTTACGCCTCGTTCAATAGTAATTATTCTTCAAGCGAAAGTAGCTCAGTTGGTAGAGCGCGACCTTGCCAAGGTCGAGGTCGCGGGTTCGAACCCCGTCTTTCGCTCTTCGTCCGCCGAAGTCACGCCCTAGCGTGACGAAGGCGGGCCTCTCCAAAGCCCTTACAGGGCTTTCGTTTTTTGTTTCCCTCTCTTCAAATACACCTAGTTCTTGTGGAATTCTGATACTTAAACCCACAGCAGATTTTTAAGGTTCCGAATTCTGTATAAATTGATACATTTGCATCCCTATAATTCATTAGGATTGCTTCCGCCGAAGCTCGAAGAGCTGAAGTGGACAAGCCCGCTTACGTCACGCTAAGGCGTGACTACAGCGGACGATGCCTGGGTGGTGGAATTGGTAGACACGAGGGACTTAAAATCCCTTGGCTTCACGGCCGTACGGGTTCAAGTCCCGTCCCGGGTACAAAAACAGCGCGAGTGTGAGAGCGAGTGTGAGGGCATTCGCGTTGTTTTTTCTTCACACTCACTCTGACACTCACTCTGTCCGTATCTTCAAACGGAGAGATTATTGCACCAATCAACCTCTCTGACAGTCCTTTGTCAGATGATTGAAATGTAAGTACAAGCGCGGAGAGCATTATATACGCTCTGATTTTCCTCCCTGCCGCCGTTGAAATAAGTTAATTAATAATCTTTAAACCCTCTCTCCATGTTCGATTTTGAAAAACTTGAAGTCTACAAAAAGGCAAAGTCCTTTAACAAAGGCATTTATGCATATTTAACTTCAACAAAAAACCTTGATGGTGTTACCCGCGATCAATTAAGACGGGCCTCTTTCAGCATTATGTTAAATATAGCCGAAGGTACCAGTCGTTTCAGCAAAGCCGACAGAAGAAACTTCTTTGTGATTTCCCGCGGTTCCACATTTGAATGTGTAGCAATTCTTGATTTTCTTCAAGATGAAAATTTGCTGGAACAGGAAAAGTATCGGCAATTTTACAGAGATGCAGAGGAATTATCGAAAATGCTGTTTGCTATGATCCGGAATTTGGAGACAGCAGGTAAAACAAATTAACAATCGATATTCCAAAGTACTTTTAAATTAAACGCCTGACATTCCGGCGTTTTTTTATTTCACATCCTAAATGACTTCTCTCCTTCGTTGGCTATCAAGTGTTTATGGGTTCAACAATCCTGTATGGGTTCCGAATCAAAAAGAGTAAATTTGATTCACAATTTCAACCAAGTGTACGCCCACTAAAAATCAAATGACACTTGGATGTATATCCGCCTAACTATAAGAAACAACTTAATATGGCTTGGATTTGGCATTCTATGTCTACTCCTATTGTTATACTCTTCCAATCTTCACCTTACTCTTCCTTTAAAGTATTGCATTGCTTTAATTGCAATTGGTGGGGTTATCTGGAGAGTATACAAGATGTTCAATAAAAAAGCACCTCCGAAAGAATGACATTATTAAAAAATAAGCACAGTCCGATCAAAGTATTTAAGGACAGCCATTATGTTTCTGTAAATAGTCACTGAAATTCATGCTGGATTAGTAAGAGATTCACCTTCTAATCCAACAATACTTCCCGCCCAGGCTCCGGTTTGGTCTTGTAACCCGACAATAGTATAAATTCCTACAGGAAAAGTGAGAATTCCCGCAGGAGTTGTACAAATTCCTACAGGAAAAGTGAAAATTCCTGCGGGAGTTTTTCAAATTCCTACAGGAAAAGTGAAAATTCCTGCAGGAGTTCTACAAATTCCTACAGGAAAAGTGAAAATTCCTGCAGGAGTTTTACAAATTCCTACAGGAAAAGTGAGAATTCCCGCAGGAGTTGTACAAATTCCTACAGGAAAAGTGAGAATTCCCGCAGGAGTTGTACAAATTCCTACAGAAAAAGTGAAAATTCCTGCAGGAGTTCTACAAATTCTTACAGGAAAAGTGAGAATTCCTACAGGAGTTCTACAAATTCCTACAGGAAAAGTGAAAACTCCTGCAGCTGTTTGGTCTTTTTGCCCGACTATAGTACAAATGGCAGCTCAAGTTTGAACTATTGGTCCAACCATAGAAGAAATCATAACTGGAAAGGGTGTTTCTCTATCAATTCTTACACACAGAATCTCTTCATTTAATGTAATCGTAACATCCTAAGATGATTTATTTTTGAATAAAAATTGCCCCATTTTGTAAATTGAGCTCCAAATTGCATGAAAACAAACAAATGAGGTGCTTTTGCCCCATTTTAGAGTATTAAGCAATATCCTCTTCTCAGAATCCCCATTGTTGATTACAGTTCCTCTGCTTACTTTAAAAGCCTACTTTAGTTAGTAATTTCAAATTATTAAGGAAACACATTCTGACAGACCATATTTATTGGCTGGCTAGACTGCTCTTTTTTATTTAAAAGAAATAAAAATACATGAAGCGAATTCTACTTTCAGTTGCCACCTTTTTCATAGCCATTCTCTGTAGCATGGCAAATACGTATACGGTTGTGAATACAAACGATGCAGGTGCAGGTTCTATGCGACAGGCCATTTCTGACGCCAGTGGAGGGAATGATACGATTTATGTAACTTCATCTTTGGCTGGCGCTACCATCACACTTACGAGCGGACAACTGGGCATCTATTATAACTTGGTTATGTACGGACCTGCTTCCAGTAACATTATTGTTGACGGCGGTGGAACTACGGGAGTTATATACCTGGGCAATGGCATTCTAGTCTCTTTACAAAACCTGAACATTATTAATGGAGTGAATAATTCAGGAGGTGGTATTTATGGTTATGCGGATACGTTGAACCTTGTTAATTGCAACATTACAAATTGCACATCAACAGGTGGATCAGGGGGTGGTATTTACCACAACAGTGGGACACTGAACATGACAGGATGTACCGTTTCAGGATGTTCAGCGTCCGTGGGTTCTGGAGGTGGAATATATCTTAATACCGGGAATTTAATAATGACAAATTCTACCATCTCCAACAATAACGCGGTAAATGGGGGAGGAATATACGAGGCGACTACCCCAAAACTAACCATGAATCATTGTACCATCTATGGCAATACCGCCAGCAACGGAGGTGGTATTTATGTGTCTGATTCCACCGCACTTACTAATTGTACCGTTTACGGCAATTCAGCAACGGGTAATGGTGGTGGCTTATATACTGTTCCCTCTTGTAGAAGCTATTATACTACTTTAATGAATTGCACCTTCTCTTCCAATAGTGCTAATGCAGGAAGTAGTGTGTACAATTCTCATAATAGCTGTACTTATTATTGTGGAAGTACATGGAACGGTACATCTTGGGTGAGCAATTATTGCAACTATGTAGATGGCGTTTCAAGCACCAATTCAATATTTTCTTGCTCAACCGGTACTAATTTTTCGATTAACTCAACGTTCACGGATGGTGGATACAATATCAGCAGCGATGCTAGTTATTCGCTAATAGCCACAGGAGATCTGGTAAATACAAATCCTTTGATTAACAGCCTGGCTTCAAATGGTGGGCCTACTCTAACCTGTGCATTGCAGGCGACAAGTCCTGCAATAAATGCGGGAACAGCTACTGGCGCTCCGGTAACCGACCAACGAGGCGACTGTCGGAACGGGACAACGGATATAGGGGCGTATGAATACAATGGTTATGCCCCTCCCATCATTACGTCGGAGCCTTCCACCACGACTCAGACTGGATGTCCTGGTTTTACGGTTACTCCACTCACGGTGGTCACCATTGGAACAGGCTTAACCTATCAATGGTATAGTAACGCTGTTTCTTCCGATACCGGCGGTTCGGTAATTGGCGGTGCTACCTCAGCCTCTTACTCTCCACCCACGGGCCTTGTTGGCATGACTTATTATTATTGCATCATAGGCAACTCTTCTTGTTCTACAACAACCACCGCTTCGGCTGCCATTACCGTAATGCCAAGCCCAGCGATCACCTCTCAACCTTCCACTGTTTCACAAACGAATTGCCTGAATTTTCCCGCTTCTGGTTTACAAGTAAGTGCAACGGGTTATAATATTACGTACCAATGGTATAGCAATACAACCAATACAAACACTGGAGGTAGTGCTATAGGTGGGGCTACATCATCTACGTATACCCCCAACACCGGAACTGCAGGAACCACCTATTATTATGTTACGGTCAGTGGGGCCTGCTCTCCTGCTGTCACCAGCAATGTTTCAGGTGCTGTTACTGTTACAAATCATCCTCTTGCCACTGCTGTGTTTTCCATCACAAACGTCAGCTGTTCCGGATGCAACAACGGAAGCATAACGGTTACACCTGCTGGAGGCACATCTCCTTATACTTATTCCTGGAGTCCTTCTGTTAGCATTTCCGGCTCAACCACCGCATCCCCTGGCAATATGTCTGCAAGCACATATACTGCTACTATTACAGATGCCAACGGGTGTGTGATAAGACCTAAAGTTACCCTATCCCAACCTTCCTATATTATAAATACAGTTGCCGGCAGTGGAGTCATCGGGTTTACTGGTGATAACGCAGGTGCCACCTCTGCAGAACTGAATTACCCTCGGAGGGTGGCTGTTGATGGAGCTGGCAATTTGTATATAGCAGATGCCAGCAATAATCGAATTCGTAAAGTAAATACGAGTGGAATTATTTCAACGATTGCAGGTAATGGAGCAGCTGGATTTGCGGGTGATGGTACTGCTGCAACATCTGCCGAATTGAATGGCCCTGCTGGTATCTGTGTAGATGCTTCAGGAAATATTTACATCGCTGATGTGAGTAATAACCGTATCCGGAAAATTAATACGAGCGGGGTTATTTCCACCATCGCAGGTACTGGAACACCGGGATTCAGTGGTGATGGGGCCACTGCTACTGCAGCCGAATTATATTCTCCTGAAGATGTCAAAGTGGATGCTGCTGGCAATGTGTATATCGCGGATGTCAATAATCAACGGATCCGGAAAATTAATACCAGCGGAAATATTTCAACAATTGCAGGCAATGGCACCGCCGGATTCAGTGGGGATGGTTTTGCAGCCACAGCTGCTAATTTGAATACTCCGGAAGGAGTTGCGGTGGATACCTCCGGAAATATTTATATTGCCGATTATGCGAACAACAGGGTCCGAATGGTTAATAAAAGTGGGATCATTTCTACAATCGCAGGAACCGGAACAAGCGGATATAACGGAGATGGAATAGCCGCCACATCCGCTCAACTGGGGTCGATCTACAGTGTATCTGTAGATAGTGCCGGGAATGTTTTCATTCCAGATGAAAGTGGTGCACGAATCAGGACGATCAACAGCACTACCGGAATCATTTCAAGCATAGCCGGTACAGGCTTAAACAGTTTTGGCGGTGATGGAGGCCCTGCCACATCAGCTTATCTAGACGGACCTATGGGACTTGCTATAAGCTCTTCCGGTAACATTTACATCGCCGACTACGTTAACCAAAGGGTTCGGGAACTTACCCAATGTGATCTTACAATTACTGCACAACCCTCAACCACAGCACAAAGTGTCTGTCAATTTGGAACAGCTCCTGCTCTTTCACTGGCTGTTACCGCTCCCTGCTCAAGTGTTACTTATCAGTGGTATAGTAATTTGACAAACGCTAATAGCGGAGGTACTCTTGTTAGTGGAGCAACAAGTTCCAGCTATGTACCTTCGACAACCGCAGCAGGTACTTTGTATTATTATTGCATTGTAAGCGGAACTGGTGCTCCTGTGGTAACAAGCGCCGTTTCAGGCAGTGTGACCGTGACAACTGACAATATCAACCCGGTTATTTCCGGAATGCCTACAGACTTTACCGTTTTCACAAGTTCTTCTTGTGATGCACCGGCAAACTGGGTCAGCCCAACAGCTACCGATAATTGTACGCTGGCTTCGCTGACAAGTAACTGGACTAGCGGACAAACATTCCCCTTGGGTATTTCAAAGGTCATTTATACGGCCACCGATCTATCCGGAAACACTACGGTGGCTTCCTTTCATATAACAGTGCGCGATACTTCAAAGCCGGTTTTTGTTTCCTTCCCGTCAAATATGATTGTAGGTATATGTCATGATACAGTGACTTACCAAACACCAATAGCCACTGATAATTGCGCGGTAACGGTGGCGCTTCAGTCGAGCTTTGTGAGCGGATCCATATTCCCTGTTGGAACAACTACAGTGAGCTTTACGGCTACAGATTCATCGGGTAATGTAAGGTCATATAGTTTTAACGTTACAGTTAATCCTGCCCCGGTTGCAACTCTGACAATTCATCCTGATACAGTCTGTATGCATTATGGCCCATCTACACTTACCGGTGGCCTTCCGACAGGAGGGACTTATAGCGGCGCAGGAGTTAAAACCAATATGTTTACTGCTGATTCAGCTGGTGGAGGCACTCACCTGATTACTTATACCTATACTGATGCAGACGGTTGCGTGGCCACAGCCACAGAAAACATGGATGTGGACATTTGTACCGGCATCGTTGAGAACAATCCTGGCTTGGAATTTTCGGTTTTTCCGAACCCTTCACGAGGCATCGTAACAATAATGGTCAGCGACCTGTCGGAGCACACGGTCTTTTACATGTACAATTCACTTGGACAAGTTATCCGTGCAATTGAACTTACCAGTCTTCAAACCATTCTGGAGCATAGTAATCTGCCAAACGGACTCTATATGTACCGCATTCAGAGAGGAGAGAAATTAACCGCTAGCGGAAGATTAATTTTCATAGATTGAGGGCTTTGATCACACTGGCATTCCCAAGAATTGACACGATGGCCTTGAAAAGGGTTGGCAAGGTTATTATTGGGATTTACTTGCAAAAAACTTTTGTACAAAGTAAAACTCCCAATGAAAATCCAATCCCTCAAATCGCTTTGGTCGCTCTTCTTAAAGGAGGGTGTATTTAAGAGTGAAACGTGTCAGATACCGTTGCGATTAACCGGTCCTAACACCTTAAAATATTCGTTTTTGTTATATTTACTAAAGAAAAAACAAACAAGATGGAGGACAAAAAAAATCAAATAGACAAAACAAATTCACCGGCAGACTCAACACCAAAGGTGACAGGAATCGGCGGCATTTTCTTTCTTTCAGACAATCCTAAGGAAACGAAAGAATGGTATGTTAAAAATTTAGGGCTTGAGATCAGTAAGTGGGGGACGGTGAGTTTTGAATCCAGAAACATTAACAAACCTGATGAAATAAACTCGCTTCAATGGAATACTGTTAAACCTGGAAATGAATTTTTTTCCCAATCAAAAAAAGATTTTATGATCAATTACCGGGTTCAGAATATTGAAGGACTTGTAAACAAGCTCAGAGAAAATGGAGTAACGATACTTGATGACATTGCTAGTTACGACTACGGGAAATTCGTACATATTATGGATGCCGATGGTAACAAAATTCAACTGTGGGACCCGATTGACTGATGATTCATTAGAATTCCAAGCCGAGGGTAGAATTAATTGGAAAGGTGAATAATGGTTGGCTGCCAGCAGATGACGACTTTGAAGAATCTACCTAAGAATAAAATTAAGAAGGGTCTATTTGAATTAGGTTAGCAGAATGAAACATTTCGCGATTTTAATCTTTATTTCGACTCTTTCCGCATGCTTTAGAACACCAGTAAAGATCATTTATCAAGACCATTCGGGAACAGCCCAAAAGTCTTCCCCTATTGATACCTGCAATTCAAAAGAGTGCCTGATGGAAGTAATTAAAAACCATCCTGAAAATGTGGATGCGCATTGGTGGCTTGGGACAAAATTACAGGCGGAGCATGATTATAGAAAGGCACTCGAAGAATTTAGTGCATGCATTTCGCTTGATTCGTCTTATAATTTGGGATATCCCTATCGTGATCGGGCGAACTGCAAAAACAACCTTCGAAATGACACTGGAGCAGTGGCCGATATGAGCTCAGCCATACGTCTCAATCCTACAGAACGATATTTTTATCTGGACAGAGGAGCCTATCTCAGTAATTTGAACAAAAAGGAAGCTGCCTTGGAGGATTTTAATAAGGCGCTTGAAATTTGGGATCAATTTGCTGAAGCACGCATTGAGAAAGCGAAAGTCCTGGTGCAAATGAAATATTACAAGGAGGCTATGACTGAATATGATAAGCTTTATTTTTCAAATGGATTTGCCCACGACCCCAATAATGCCTGGGATTTTTATTATCGGGGAGTAGCTCGATATAATTTAAATGACAAGGAAAAGGCTTGTTCCGACTGGGCCATTGCAGCTGTAAACTGCGAGGATGCAAAAAATGAAATGAAAACAAAATGTAAGTAGACATGGGCCTCTATTAAAAAAGGAGGACGCAGGTGCGTCCTCCTTTTTTAATTTATCAGTCATCACGCCAAAATTAAGTATTGCTCAATGCAAATGCGTTTACATCCGAGGCATCATACTCATCCAGCCTTCTGTAACCATCTGTTGCAATGGAGTAGACATAGAGATTTTCTGAAAACGCGGCTTGTCCGGGGCAGCCGTTCAGTAAGGAAAGCACTGTGAGGTCATCCTGATAAACTCCTGCCAGGAGCAGGAAATCGCCTACACTGGCATTTACATAACCGGCAGGGTTGATACCCGTCGGAACTGTGTTATTTCCTTTAATGAGACTGTACACAAAATAGGCAAAGTTCCTGGGCTGCGTAGCCTCAAAACTCAGTCTAACATGTTGATTGGTGTCGGTGTACTGAATAAAGCCACAGGCACCCGACTTTGCCATGGTTTCCAGCAATACCGCATCGTGAATATTCGCATTGCAGTGTGCATTGTCAATTCTGACCAGCATGGTGAAGTTTTTGGCCTGTAATCCGCTCATGTTCAGGTAGGCTGATGTAGGATTCTGAGAATTGTCGAGATTGCCATATTCAGAGATCTGGAAGGTGTTCGGATCAACAAGCGTAACGATAAAATTTCCACCGCTATCGTATTTGCCCAGCTCCAGGTCAAAACGATACAGTCCGTCGGCAAGAGAGGTGCTGTCTACGGAGCCTCCAATCCAGAAAATATCTCTCCAGAAGATGTCAACGAGTGGAATTTTTCCGGGGTGTGCTGCAAGAATGGTCGGTTCAAGACTGATGTCCTCGTGAGGGATGCGGAATGCGATATTGTCGCCGGAACCATCCGGCCCAATATCCAGATTAAAACTGTGGTAGTGAAACGTATCGAGGTGTACGATGTATTCCCGGGATATCGTTCCGGCAGCATTCAGGATGACCGGTGTTTGCCATCCCAGAGGAATGGGGGTAAGTTGTTCGTTCGCGATGCGTGTGGCCTTCCAGCGGAAGTGGGTAACTCCCGTACCGGAGCTATAGATGTTCTCACCGGCAAATACTTCGAGATTGATGCCTCCGGCAAAAGGACTGATCCAGTCATACCCGATAATATCCGTGCATCCCACGTTCTGGAACGCAGCACCTTGGATTGTTCTGGTATTGCTCAGGGTCTGTTCTATATGCAATGCCCCTCCGGCGTCACCGATAGAGCGGAACCAGAATGCATCACCAGGACCATCCTCATTGCATGAGCAAGGTATTACGCGTGTATCGGTGATGTTGATATTGATGTCGGTGCCGCAGGCATAATTCCACCAGGTATTGCAAGGCAGGTTAGGTTTATAAATTGTTACCCAGGCCCAATCTATATAGGCTTCTATCCAAATATAAATATTCAAAGGCCCATCCTCTGTAAAGGTGTTTTCCCACATTTCGAAGTGTCCGTTGCAGTCAGTGGTGACTACCGTCTGTTCATCATAGGTATAGATCCAGGGCCAGTAATAGGGCCAGAGGCAGATATACGGGATCAGCAGATCATGGTAATCGGAAAAGGCTTGTTTTCTGGAATCAATGGAGCCCAAAGTCACTGCTTCGAGCACTTCGGTTGGAAGTGGTTGTAAGGAGAAACTGTTGCTATTGCCCGCAATCGATTTCCGTAACATTGCAGGAGCCTGTAAACTGTTTGGACCCAGTGAACTCAGAGGGCGGTTGATCTTGCTTCCCTGAAAAAGAGGTCCTGTTGCCGGTGCCGAAGTTTGTATGGTGGAAGGCTGCACTGCCGTATGCAGGTCCAGGATGTTCTGGCCTATTTCCACAATCACCCAGGGCGGAATATACTGGTAATAAATAGGGATATGGGGCCATTCCAATTCTGTTTCTACCTCGCAGATATGCACGCGCAGATCGCATAAAGGAATAGTGGTCGACTGACCATCGATCAGAAAATTCTTTGAAACATGACCGGTGATCAGGCAATTTCCCAGGTTTGGGGGATTAAAAATAGCGCTGCCCAGTTTACTGATGATCAGATTATTTCCAACAAGATTTTTTACTGCCTGATAACCGCCGGTTTTGATCAGTGTACTCTCGTTAATCGTCCCGGTAAAATCCTTTGGCAAGGTATAGGCGATATAGATTTTGCTGCGACCGTCAAATTTAGCTCGGGGCGATTTGAATGTGGCCGTATTCGCTTTAAAGGGCACTGCTTCCACCAATGCTCCGCCTTCATTGAGCAGATAGGCGCTGAGTTTTTCGGTTTCACTGGCCTGATAATCTGTTTTCAGCTGAACAGTAACAGGACTTGCTTTAGGTTCTTTCATTTGTTTCATGCATTTAGGTTTGCCTACTCTTTCCCTTTTCGGCAGCCGGGGACATACTTAGTTTATGTGCCCTGCAATTATATGGATAAAATGAAATATATGCTATATGAAATACATTTTTATAAATATTATAAAATAACTAATCACTAATAGAGGTAATTTCGGGAAGACAAAACATGGAACAGCCCTTTAGGGTCCTAAGAACCTGAAAAAGTAAATTTCATGTTATAATGATCCATAGTTAACCTTTGCCATGTAACATGGGAATATCTTTGTACTCAAATCCAGTTCCACAACCATGAAATTCTCGGAAAAGCCCAATATCTATATCGCAGGTTCAGGACAATTGAAGATTGAAAAGAATTCTTCTTTAAGCATCCGCCAAATGGGTGCTGAGGCGGTGCGGTTGGCTATGGTTGATGCAGGCATAGAAAAGGCAGATGCTATCTACCTTGGCAATATGCTTTCCGGTGTTTTGTCTAATCAGCAACAACTGGGTCCACTGATAGCTGCCAGCGCGGGGCTTAAGGGCACTGAATCAGTTACTCTTGAAGCGGCTTGTGGGTCGGGAGGAGCGGCTCTTCGGGCAGGAGTGATGGCCATTCTAAGTGGTTTATCGGATACCGTAGTTGTTTGCGGACTCGAAAAAATGTCGCATCTGGATAAAGATTTCGTCACCCGTTCTATTGCTACGGCATCCGACTGGGAGACAGAAGGTGGAAAAGGAGAGACCTTTGTAACCTTGAATGCCAAGCTTATGAAAATGTATATTGAGAAGCATCGGATTTCTCCAGACTCTTTTGGCATGTTTGGGGTCAATGCCCATAAAAATGCAAATACAAACCCGAATGCGCTTTTTCATAAGGAGATTACTCTGGAAGATTATCTGCACAGTAAGTTTATTGCCGACCCGGTACGGATCTATGATGCTTCACCGATTTGTGATGGAGCTGCAGCCATTGTGTTAACCCGTTATCCATCCGGCAATAAAGGGAACAGGCCCCAGGTTAAGATTACCGGATCCGGTTCTTCAACCGAATTTGTAGGTATAAACGACAGGTGCAATCCGCTTGCTGCAGAAGGTATCCGCCGCTCAGGAGAAAAAGCCTATGCCATGGCAGGAATTAGTCCCCGGAATGTTGATTTCTTTGAACTACACGACGCCTATTCTATTATCTCCACCCTTTCTCTTGAAGCAATGGGCTTTGCTGAGCCTGGTAAGGGATGGAAACTCGCGGCCTCCGGAGATATTCTTCCGGATGGAAAAATACCGGTATCCACATTTGGAGGATTGAAGGCGCGTGGCCATGCAGTCGGAGCTTCGGGAGTTTATCAGGCGGTAGAAGCCTATCTTCAACTGACAGACAGGGCCGGAGTGAATCAGATTAAGAAAGAAGCCAAAGTTGGCCTCATCCAAAGCATAGGAGGTACTGCTTCTACAAGCATTACGCACATCCTGGAAAGAGAGTAATTTTTCCACTCCCAAGGGCAAGAAGAAACCCGTTCAGCCCCTACTCCCTGTTGCTATATTACTTTCGGGAATACGATGCTTAATCACATACTTCGTTTCTTTCTTGCTATCCGTTTGAGTAATGATAGGATTATCAGATTTGATGGTTCTGTTTACCTTTATTTTGGGAGTGCGAATCATTTTGTCGAGAGATTGATTATACGTTGCACGTTGAATGACTGTATACGAATTTAGCTAAACATCCATGGACTTTCAGCCGTGTTTGAATTCTACTTATTTTGTTAACTTTAACAACATGATTTAGTAACCTAATAACGCTCAATGAGCTCTAAATCAGTAAATCTGACCTCTATACCAGTACTTTTAAAAGTATTAACAGTATGATAACATACTGTACCAATTCCTAAACACTTAATTCTATAAATTTATCAATATCAATCACATCTATGTTTTCCAAATACGGATTCAATCATAAAATTGATGATCTGCTGCTTCGGGTAAGTTATTCCGGAACCATCACGAATAGAGAAATGAAAGAGATTATGGAAAGGATTTACTCCCTGATCCGTGATAATTTTATTGAGAAAGTCTTAATTGATGCCCGGAAGAGCGATGTGCTTCTGGAATTCAGAGAATCCCTTGATTTTGCCTCCAATCACCCTCCGGAATTTCAAAGAGTGAAGACAGCCGTGGTCGAAAACAAAGAGAAAGAGGCCCAGTTTAAACTTTACGAAATGTTTGTAAAAAACCGGGATCTCAATCTCAGTTTTTTTACAAATATGGAAGATGCTGAACAGTGGCTTAAAAACTGAGTATCCGACCTATCTTATTTAGTGCATCTACTTATCGGCTAGCTTCTTTTATCCGCTTTTGCACATATTCCTTGCTTCCTTTAAAGTGCTTCATCCCATACATTGCAATGGCATCAAGCACGGGTTTTAAATCAAGGCCCGTTTTCGTAAGCGCATATTTTTTTCGTTTCGCGGTACCTGTGTAGGTTATTAAATCCAATTCCGTAAGTTTTATCAATCTGTCGTTAAGAATATTAGTCGAAATCCCTTCCGATGAATCCAAGAACTCATTGTAAGTGCTTTTCCCAAAAAACAGGATATCCCTTATAATAAGCAAGGACCATTTATCGCCAATTAAATCTAAAGTGCAGGAAAGAGGGCACCCTGACCGCTTTTCACTATTTGTCTTCTCTATCTTACTCATCGAGCTGAAATCGTACAAATATACAAAAACAAAAGCTTTTTAAAATTAAACTTGCAAAATACAAGTTTAATGGTTTACATTTGCAACTTCATTTAGATCTCAAATTAAAAATAAATAAAAACAAGAAAATGGAAAATCAAAAGCAAATCATCGTAAAATCGGTTCTTGACCTTTGGAATGGACGAATAAAAGAAGCAAACAGTTTACTTGAAAAACTGACAGATGAGCAACTGCAACATGAAGTTGCTCCAGGTAAAAACAGAGGGCTATATTTATTAGGACATCTTGCGGGTGTGCATGACAGAATGTTGCCACTTCTTAATTTTGGAGAGCAGCTTTACCCACAGTTAGGCGATATGTTTTTATCCAAACCGGATAAAGCTGTTTCAGAAATACCCTCTACAAAAGATCTGAGAGCGTATTGGAATGCTATTAACTCAAAGCTCTCCGAACACTTTAATAATTTGAAGGCTGATGAATGGTTTGAAAAGCACACCACGGTTTCTGCTGAAGATTTTGCTAAAGAACCACACCGGAATAGATTAAACGTAGTGTTGGGCAGAACAAGTCATCTAGCCTATCACTTAGGTCAATTAGCACTTTTGAAAAGTAAATAGGCCCTATTAAAACAAGTAAACTAAAAAACAAAAACATGAACCTAAACGGAAACACAATTTTAATAACCGGGGGTGCGAGTGGCATTGGTTATGAAATGGCTAAAGAATTTATTAAAAATAAAAACACCGTTATCATTACCGGACGCAATGAGCAAAAATTGCAAAAGGTAAAAAAAGAATTAAGCGGTGTTATAACTATTAAAAGTGATGTAAGTAATCCCGATGATGTGAAGGCACTTTATGAGCAGGTGGCTAAAGATTACCCGGGACTTAACCTGTTAATTAATAATGCTGGTGTTATGAAGGAGGTCAATTTGCAAAAGCACCAATTATCCCCAGCTGACCTTACCAAAGAAATTGACATCAATGTGAAAGGAACCATTTGGATGGTGGATGCCTTTCTTCCTTTGCTTAAAAAGAACAAAAATGCAGCAATCGTTATCGTATCATCCGGATTGGCATTTGTTCCACTACCTATTGCTGCTGTTTATTGCGCAACCAAGGCTGCATTGCATTCGTATTGCTTGTCACTAAGGGTGCAACTGGGAAATACAGACCTGAAAGTGTTTGAGTTAGCACCTCCAGCTACTGAGACGGAGTTGCTTTCCGATTTTAATGAAGAGGATAGGAAGGGAATATCCGTTATGTCGGTTCAGGCAATGGTGGCCAATTTTCTAAGTGGGTTCTCCAACAATAAATTTGAAATATGCCCCGGTCAATCCAGTCAGTTACGATCTATGAGCCGGTTTTTTCCTAGCTTTATTTTAAAGCAATTGAGTAAACCTGTAGCCAGAATGCATGCTGGTAAATAGATAAAGAAAAAATATAATGAGCGATTGTGGTATTAATTTGCAGATTTCAGAAAATCCCTGATTTTGGTTATTTCTGCATGCGTCAAAATGGCTTTTTGACGCATGTGTTCTGCAGCTGCATCCCATTGGTCATCACTGTATCCTTTGGGATCGGGTGAGTTGTGGCAGCGGATACAATTTTCTCCCCACAACTGAGCGCCGGACTTGTCGGCGATGGATTCCGGCACTTTACAGCCATCCATCATTACAAATGGGACGAAAATGATTGCCAGTACCGCGATTATGGAGAATGTTTTTGGAACTCTGATACTTTTCATAAATATGATTTTATGGATTGTTAGAAGAAATATATAAATCGCGCTGTGTAGGTGGTTATTGCAGGACTGCCCTTTGTACTCAGCATATCGTAGGCAAAGTTGAGCGGTGTTTTCCAGGTGAACCAATAAGTTAGACAAACAGTAGTTTGTTGTTCCGCATTCTCACCCCATACCGCCGGAGTAGAAGGAAGACTGGTATATTGGGGAGGTGTGTACCCTCCTACCCGTGCCCCCAATTCAAAATTACTCAGGATGGTGTTCTTTACTCCTGCAAGGCGAAGGGTAGCCCCAACAAACCACCCGCTTATCTGGTTGTTAAATGCAGGAACAAGTAATTTGGTGGTATCTGCAGTTGACCTCCAGGGGTAGGTTTTGTTTTGAGTGATGGTACTATTATATTCAGCCTGTACCCTTACCAGAAGTGGGTTGAAGAGGTGATAATAATTCAGATCCGCCGCCCACGACATGCTGCTCACACTTTCAAACGGGGTCCCCATATTACCGGTCTTGGCAGCCATTTGTCCGGATACGTCCACCTGCAGATTGGAGTTGGATAAAGGAAGAAAACCAATAGATCCACCGATTGCCTTGTTGTTGTTATTATCGGAATAGTTTCCATAGTTCAACTTCCCGGTTTGGTTACTATTGCCCTGGGTGGTACTGTCAACAATCAACTGAGGACCGTTAGCCAGGTACAACTGGTAATTTAATTTTGAAGTCCCTGTTTGTATGCCACCCTGAATACCGATTCCTGTTTGTGTACCAGGGCCCCTGTTCATTCCTATCGGATTTGTAGCATAACGATTCGTAAAATCATCCATGACCCCCATATACAAACCGTACTTGGGGCTGAAGTTTCCTGCGAAAATATTCAGACAATTGGTGGCTCGGTAATACACGATCATTTCATTCAGATTAATGGCCGCACCACCGGTAGGGTTAGGATCCACTTCGATTTGAGCATCCAGGAAAAGTCGGTCATTCAATTTAACCAGGGGCATCAGCATCAACGCATCTGGATAAAAGGTGTGAGAGGACGGGCTTCCTTCTACCTTTGTATTTGTCCAAGACTGCTGGGCCTTTCCAGCCAGAAGAAATTTGGTGCCTCCTCCTTTGGCTTTGTTGGGGATCTCACTTGGAACCGCTGCTGTGGAATCGGATTGCGCATGGAGAGAGATGCTGCTTAGGGGGTGTAGCAAAACTATGCCTAAAGCAAAGACCACTTGTAGCTTATTTCTTGTGTTCATGGTTAGAATATTTGTTCGTTATTTTCAATCAACCTTTATTTTTTGCCGGATGGAGCCTTCAATGTTCTTATAAAATTGACCACTGCCCAGCGCTGAGCAGGAGTGTATATTTTAGCATAGGCTGCCATTGGAGGCCGTCCATTGGTGATCTTCCAGAAAAGAGCTCCATCCGATTGCTTCTGTGTTTTTTCGCTGCTGTGATCTGCTGGTCTGGGTGTAAGTCCGGCTGAAGCTATTCCGTCTCCTTTACCCTTATCACCATGGCATACTGAACAGTTCTTCGCATATATTTTTTTACCATCCTCCACGGATGCTGCATTCCCCTTGAATGGGTTTTTGATGGTATCGGCAGAAGCCGGAGCGATCCATTCTCCCACTAAACGTTCCGTGGCTTTTGTAGGTGCGAAGCCTGAAGGTGGGGTTGCCGATATCCAGACCATTGCGAAGCCAACGACCAGGACTGCATTTAACCTAAGTGTGTGTCTCATCTTTTTCATAATACGCTTGTAAATCTGTTGAGTTTAACCTAAACCGTGCACAAACCTACACCGTATCACCACTTTCAGTTATGACTGAGGTCAGATGCTATTATGATTATCGTCATCCTTCAAGGCTTAGGATTGGAAAATGCCGAACACTGATAATGATCACCCCAAACGCTGTTACTTATCATAAAAGTCCAAGCACATTCCTTATACTTTCGAACCGAATCTAATAACCATTATTATGAAAATTAAACTCGCACTTATCTTAACAGCTAGCCTGTTACCATTTGCTCATGGTTCGTTTGGGCAAGAAGGGGAAAAACTATTCAAAGCCAACTGCGCAGCGTGTCACACCATTGGAAAGGGCAAATTGGTGGGTCCTGATCTCTTAGGAGTCAATGACCGGCATCCCGAATCCTGGAGCGTAAAATGGATAAAATCATCCATGACCATGGTACAGTCTGGGGATGCTGAAGCGGCACGTCTGTTCAAAGAGAACGACGGAATGCCAATGACTGATCAGCCATTAAGTGATCCAGAAATCAAGTCGGTATTGGCTTTCATTAAGGAAAAAGGGGCTCCGGTTCAAGCCATAAATCCTGTTGCTCCGGAGAATCCCACAAATGTGGCTTCGGTCAATACGGCTGAGAAGATGAGCCAGAGCCCTTCCATACTGAATCAATTCAGTTGGTCGGCCTATCTCTTTGGTGGGTTATTTATATTCCTGATCATTGTAATCATCGTGCTTTGCTCCACATTGAAATTGTCAGCAGCTAGCAGAAAGTAAGGAAAGGCATAAAAAAATGCATCCTGAAACAAACAGTAAACAAAAAGCCCTGCATCTCTGCAGGGCTTTGTTTTTATTCTATTTTCTATTTATTTAAGCAAAGGGCTGGGCAACTGTGCATTAATTTTTACCCAACTCTTAGAACCATCGCTATATTGATAAAGCGCTGTATTTCCAGTTTTAGTGTCCCATGCAATGTTATAACTGTCTGATGGGGCATACATAAATCGGGTGAACATAACCAAGCCTTGCGGGTTTTCCATAGGGGTTTCAGGCATCTGACTCTTCCCGATATTTACCTTACTGCCAGCAAACGTATAAAATGTTGATTTACCCGTTTTGGTGTCCCAGCAAAAGAAGGTTGTATTGCCATATATATTTGGTATAAATAGAACCTGACCGGAAGCTCCTTCAACAAGTTTGGAAGGCAAAGAAATTTTTCCCGGCTCCAGTTGTCCTAATTGACTATTAAATGCCCAACAAGCAGAAGCACCTGATTTGGTATCATAAGCAATGAAACTTTTAGAACCTACGTATGGGTATATAAGAATATTTCCCGTTGCACTACTTAAAGGTTTTTCGGGAAGAACCACAACTTTTTCTTCCGAAAACTCCGGTTTATTAGTCCCCATTGTATTCCCATTAGAATGAACTGACCGATCTGCACTGTTTGAGGAGTTATTTACTGCATGAGTATATGACTTCGATTTTCCTGACTTAGTGTCCCACACCGTTATGAAAACTTCTCCGCCTTGGCCTCTTTTGGTTGCATACATGGCAATCTCTCCTGTTGCACCTTCCAAAGGCTTTTCGGGCAATGGGTATCCGGTTTCTTCCCATTTTTGCTCAGATATCTCATAAATTTTTGATTTACCCGTTTTTGTATCCCAAATCAAAATAAGGGGATGGCTCTCATGAACTTCAACCATCATAATGTTTCCCGTAGCACCGCTAATAGGTTGTTCAGGAAGCTGGGGCACATCTGTTGTCCATTGCTTTTGATCAAAATGCCAACCAGTAGATTTTCCGGTTTTCCTGTCCCAAACCAATAGGGCAAGATCGCCCACCTGGGTCTGCACCGCTTTTTTCTTTGTTCCACTCATATAGCTTCTGCCGTTATCAACATAAGTTAGCATCATGGTGTTGCCTGCACCAGCAGGTGCCAAAGGAATTTGTGCTTTAATCACACCTGGCAGAATAAAAAGCGCACTGAGAATTAATGAGTTTAGGGTTTTTTTCATGGGCTTGGTTTTGTTGGAGATGTAAATGTAATTTTTTTTCCTACATGGGATTGTTGAACACGTATATATCTTGAAACTATAATGTACCCTAATCCCTGGGAGCTTTTATGGGTTACTTAACCAGTACTATTCTTTTATTAATTACTGTTTCATTGCTTAACAGGCTGAGGGTATAAACACCTTCGCTTAAATCAGCTACGTTTATGATAGAATTAGGATTATAAAGGACAGCTTGTTTTACTGCTTTGCCATTTACATCGTACAATGTATAGTGTGCATTGCCCACCTCTTTTGTCTTTAATTCTATATTTACAATAGAATTGGCAGGGTTAGGGAAAACACTTACCTGCTCATTATTACCTGCAAACTGCTCTATGCCTGTTGCCCCCAAACTTATTGCCCTAATTTCGTTATTAAAGCCATCTGAAACATATAATTGTCCGCTAACATCGATGCATAGCCCCCATGGATAGTTGAAACTCGCTGCTGCACCTGTTCCATCGGTATGCCCTGATGTGAGAGAACCGCATAAAGTAGTAACCACCCCCGTAGCAACAACTATCTTTCTTACTTCGTTGTTTATTTCATCCGATACATATAGGTTACCACTTCCATCCAATGCTACACCATCTGGATAATAGAAACTTGCTGCTGCTCCGGTTCCATCGGCAGAGCCGGATGTGGTGCTACCAGCAAAAGTTGTGACTACCCCAGTGGAAATAACGACTTTCCTTATTTCATTATTACCTTGATCAGCCACATATAGGTTTCCACTAGCATCCGCAACTATTCCTGCCGGACTAATGAAACTTGCCGCAGCGCCTGTTCCATCCGCATGGCCACCTGTGGTAGAACCGCAAATAGTTGTAACCACTCCGGTAGCAATAACAATCTTCCTTATCATATTATTACCATTATCAGCAACATACAGATTGCCAATGCCATCGCAGCATACTCCGAATGGATAATTGAAACTTGCTGCTGCTCCGGTTCCATCGGCATGACCAGGAGTGATGCTACCTGCCAAGGTACTTACCACCCCAGTAGAAATAACGATTTTCCTGATCAAGTAGTTACTATAATCAGCTACATACAGATTTCCACTTCCATCGGTGCATACTCCGGTTGGATAACTGAAACTTGCTGCTGCACCGGTTCCATCGGCATGGCCTGATGTGGTGCTACCTGCAAAGGTTGTTACCACCCCAGTTGAAATAACGATTTTCCTTATTTCGTAATTCATATTGTCAGCCACAAATAGGTTTCCACTACCATCGGCGCATACTCCATAAGGATGATGGAAGCTTGCTGCTGGGCCTGTAGCATCGGTAGAGCCGGATGTGGTATTACCACATAGGGTGGTTACGACCTGTGAATTTGCATTCAAACAAAATGCGATACTCACCAATAAGTAAATTTTTTTCATGGATTAGTTTTGTTGGATCTTGTAAATGTAATCCTTTTCCCCAGACATGGTTATTGAACCCAAAGTAGCTTATAACCATGCGCAAGAGTAAATGTATAAGGATATGAAACAAATAACACTTGAATATCAAGCGGTTTTTGTTTCACTTTATCAACCTTTTGTGGGAAGGATTATCAGGCTTTCCATGGGAGAACTGGATCTAAAGCCTGAACGTGAATAGTACAAACTTTGTCAAGGTCTGCCAATTTAACCTGCTATCTTTGCGACATGTTTCGTCATCAGGGTAAAAAGAGAACCTTTAAGCATAATTTACGATCAGCAGCCCTACTCTCCTTTATCGCAGGAATTGTAAATATTTGCGGAGTCTTAAATCTGGGTGTATTAACCACGAATGTGACCGGCCATTTTGCTTTTTTTGCAGAACAGGTCATGCTGAAAAATTATTCCAAGGCCATTAGCTTTCTAGTATACATTCTCTCTTTCCTGCTTGGGGCTTTTTTCGCAAGCATCATTACCGAGTTTGCTGTTAAAAAAAGAATTCCCTCCCCTCACAAGTTTGCAATCCTGTTCGAAATAGGAATCCTATTATTGGTCGGGTTATTGGGAGCTTCCTTAAATACTTACTTCCAATACCCCCTTGTGGCCTCCTTATTACTTTTTGCAATGGGAATGCAAAACTCCCTGGTTACTCAAATTTCTAATTCCACTGTCAGAACCACTCACCTGACAGGCCTTTTCACCGATTTGGGTATAGAACTCTCACAGCTTTTCTTTTATCGCGAATCCGGACAACGGGCTCGACTGAACCGAAGCATTCAGTTACGTTTGTCCATCATCGGTTGTTTTTTTGGAGGATGCGTAATTGGTGGGGGGCTGTATTCCATTTTGTCACTAAAAACAGTATTGGTCGGAACCGGGCTGCTGGTCATTGCATTGGTTTATGATACCCTCCTACTCCAGTACCACAAAATTTCCCGTGCCCGGAAAGGCAGAATCGATAATTCTCATAACTTTAACTGAATTAAGTAAGACCCATTAAAACAAAGGAAGTTGAAACGGGTTTTGTATATCCGACGAAAAAGTAAAATGCATTCATAAATCCTAAACTATGAGAAAAATAATTTCCTTTATGCACATCTCCCTCGACGGTTTTGTAGCAGGGCCCAACGGAGAAATGAATTGGATTAAAGTGGATCAAGAAATCTTTGATCATGTGGCTAAGCGAATAAATGAAACCGACACTGCATTATACGGACGAGTCACTTATCAGATGATGGAAAGTTACTGGCCTGAAGCAGGAAAGAAGCCAGGAGCAAATAAGCACGACATTGAACATTCTATGTGGTATAACGACGCTCACAAAATTGTGCTCTCCAAAACAATGAAAGAGACTAGTTTGAAGAACACCACCATTATCAGTGATAACCTGTCGAAGAGAATTAATGAAATAAAACAATCCAGCAATGGCGGGAGTTCAGAAATTGCACTTTTTGGCAGCCCTTCGGCAACACATTCACTTATTCAGCTGAACTTAATTGATGGCTATTGGCTATTTGTTAACCCGATTATTCTGGGAAAAGGCATTCCCTTATTTGTGGACATCAAAAACCAGATAAAACTAAAACTATTGACGACCCGACAATTCACAAACGGGGTAACGGAGCTGAATTATATAGTGGACAAATCCTAGCAACGAACTTGATACTTGTGGAAGCCCCGCCGCACCTGCAGCTCTTCATATCCAGCCCTCAGAAATTATCTACTTCCTCACTCCCACCACTGATCGGCGGGATATTTTTCCCCTATTAAAATGGGCTCTCCAATTCTGGGTGTGCTGATTTTTACATTTAATTCTTTTGCCCTTTTTGTCACTCTTTTTATGGGTTCATCCCAGGGATGAAGAGAAAGGGAGAATTTTCCCCAATGCACGGGAAGCAGTACTTTGGCTTTCAAATCAAGACTTGCAACAACCGTTTCTTCCGGCATCATGTGAATGCTTTTCCAGGCTTCATTATATTGCCCGGATTCAAGAATGGCCAGATCAAATGGGCCGTATTTCTCTCCTATATTTTTAAAATGGGTATCATATCCGCTGTCTGCACCCAGGTATATAGAGTAATCCTTCGATTTCAGAATAAAGGACGACCAGAGGGTCTTTGATCTTGTAAATCCTCTTCCTGAAAAATGCCGGGCCGGGACAGCCTGTAATTGAATTCCTTCCACTTTTTCTACGCTTTCGTACCAATCAAGCTCCGTGACTTTATTCTTGTTAACTCCCCAATATTCAAGATGAGATCCTACTCCCAGCGATGTGATGATGTGTTTGGTTTTATTCTGGAGCAGCAGTATTGTTTTGTAATCACAATGATCGTAATGATCGTGAGTAATTAGTAGAATGTCGATGGGTGGCATGTCCTCGACACTGTACTCATTGCTCCCGTCAAAATTTTTAGCAGATTTAAGTTTGAATGGGGAAGCATAGCCGCTGAATACCGGATCAACCAGAATATGTTTCCCGTTAATTTTCAGCAGATAGGAAGAATGACCGAACCAAACCAGCACCGGCCTTCCATCGGGAAGGTTTTTAAGGTCTGTTTTAACGGAGGGCAATGGAAAAGGAGGGATGACTGATTTAGGTTTATTAAGGAACTTCCACATGGTTCGGAATAGGTCCCCCCTTTCTTTCATCATTTCAGTGATACTGAGGTTTTGAAAGATTCCGTTTCTGTAGTTCTCGGATTTTTGAATTTTCTTTAGGCGCTCACCCCAGGGGTTTTTACCCATTGATTTTAATAATGCCATGGTCTCGCCTTCTTTTATTTAGTTAGACGAAGATAGGGTTGAAATATTTTAAATGGGTCGAATTTTTCAATCAAGAAGAGACCCGATGAGGCGGATTTCTTTTCAACTTCGCTAAACCTTTTTCTTTTCTTTAATTACTTTAGCAGAACCTAATTTGATTTCAGAACAATTATATGTCCCTTTTCATCGCCTCTTTAAATTCAGGAAGTAACGGCAACTGCTATTATATTGGCAATCGACGGGAAGCCGTGTTGGTGGATTTGGGTATTTCCTGCCGGGAGCTGGAAAAGCGGATGAAACGCCTGGAACTGGATATGGGTAAAGTGAAAGCCATTTTCATCTCCCACGAACATACAGATCATATCAGCGGATTGGCCGTCACCTCCCGTAAGCATCGTATTCCGGTCTTTATCACCCCTCCTACTTTACAAAACAGCCGCCTGCAGTTGGATCATTCACTCGTCTCTTCCTTCTGTGCAGATGTACCGGTTGCTATTGGAGCATTAAACATCACCCCTTTTACAAAGCATCACGATGCTGCTGATCCATTCAGTTTTCTGGTAGAAGGTCAGGGAATAAAAGTGGGGGTGTTTACGGATATCGGTCATAGCTGTCCTAATGTTATTCGTCATTTCAAACAATGTCATGCTGCTTTTCTCGAGGCGAATTATGATGAGCAGATGCTGGAAGAAAGTGCATATCCCATCTATCTGAAAAAAAGGATCAGCGGGGAAAAGGGACATCTCTCGAATGAGCAATCACTCGATCTTTTCCGAAAGCACCGTCCTGCTTTCCTGAACCATCTGTTTCTGGCCCACCTTTCTAAAAACAATAACAAACCGGAACTTGTTCAGGAACTGTTCAGCACCCAAGCCGGCTCCACGAATATTGTGGTGGCTTCCCGTTATGAGGAAAGTGCCGTTTATGAAATACAGCAGGAATCGGCAAGTAAACCGGGAAGCAAAACTTCCGATCTGCAAATGAAGATTTTTTAATTACAATCTTATGGACGTACAGGAAGAAATCAAGAAGTATATTGCCAGCCAACCTGAACAGAAACGCAGTGAAATGCAGGAGCTGCACCGTCTCATTCTGCATATAATGCCTCGATGTAAACTTTGGTTTTTGGATGGTAAAAACAGCGAAAATAAAACGGTCTCTAACCCGAATATAGGATATGGACAGCACCTCCTGAAATATGCGGATGGAAAAAGCAGGGAGTTTTATCGAATTGGGTTGAGTGCCAACAGTACCGGAATCTCCGTCTATATCATGGGTATTGAAGATAAGACCTACTTAGCTCAAACGTATGGTAAAAAACTAGGGAAGGCCAGCGTGAGCGGATATTGTATTAAGTTCAAAACATTCAAGGATATTAATCTGGATATTCTTGAAATGGCCATTCGTTACGGGGTTGAAAATAGGTAACCACGGTTAATTTTCCGATTTCAAATTAACCTGCTTACATTTGATTTACTCATCCCCAAGGAAATGAAGTTATCCCAGCAACCGGATTTAGCAATTTTACAGAGCCTTCTACAGCAATCGGCAGAATTGAATGCTGAGCAAAAGACAATGGCCGTCTCCGCCCTTCAGAAAGTCCTGGAAGATTCGGAGCTGAAAGCGAAACAGCTGGACTTCTACGAGCAAGAGGCTAAGTTGGACATGGCCCTGGAGAAAGTGAGATTCAAAACCATGACCATGCGTACGAGCGAAGATGTGGCTGAAACAGTTTCTCTTATGTTCGATGAAATGGTGAAGCTGGGGGTGAACACCCTTCGAAGCGGAATAGGGATTATGAGGGAGGACATGACCATGGAAATCTGGACTTCCAACATCGAAGCCAAAGAAACAGCAGAAATGGTAGCCGGACGCTTTGACCTTTCCAGTCACCCCATGCTCCGAGGTGCTTATTTCTCCTGGAAGAGCCAGGAAGGACATTATTCCTATGAACTTAGAGGGGATGATTTAATGGCATACTACGTTGCAGTGAACAATATGCCGGAGTATCATATAAAATACAATCTGGAAACAGTACCCAAACTCCTCTTTCAGAATTCTTTTCATTTTGCAGAAGGGAACCTTTTTGTATTCTCTCTCGAACAACTCTCTGATGAAACCTGCCGCATCTGTAAACGGTTTGCAGATGTATTCGGTCAGACCTACCGGCGTTTTCTCGATTTGAGAGAAGCGGAAGCTCAACGGGAGCGGGTTCAGGAAAAAAACAAAGAGATCACCGATTCCATCAACTATGCTCAACGTATTCAAAAAGTGTTGCTGACTTCCGAAACTTATATCAAAACCTATCTTCCAGAGTTCTTTCTCTTCTTCCAGCCTAAAGATATTGTGAGCGGTGATTTTTACTGGGCCCTTTCCACACCCGGAACGTTTCTGCTGGCTACAGCCGACTGTACCGGGCATGGAGTACCGGGAGCTTTCATGAGCATGTTAGGGGTGAATTTTCTGAATGAAATAGTCATTGAACGGAATATCACCCAACCCGACCTGATCCTCAATAAACTAAGGGAAGAAATTATCAAAGCCCTGAATCCCAAAGGCAGCGAAGAAGAAACGAAAGACGGGATGGATTGCGTACTCTGTGCTTTCGATTTCGAAAAGATGCAGCTCCGGTATGCCGCTGCCAACAATAGTTTTTACATCATCCGGGATGAAAAGATCCTCCTCCAGCCTGCAGATAAAATGCCAGTGGGCAAGCAGCATGGAAGCTCTGAACCGTTTACATTACATACCATACAGCTTGAAAAAGGGGATACCATCTATACGTTCACGGATGGGGTTGCAGATCAGTTCGGAGGGGAAAAAGGAAAGAAATTTCTTTATAAACGATTCGAGGAATTACTCCTGGCCAATGCTCACCTCCCCATGCAGGAACAGCAACGAATGCTGAGTAGCACCATCAATACCTGGAAAAAGGATTACGAACAAGTAGATGACATGCTCGTGATGGGAATGAGGTTTCCGAAATAGCTCCCCAAGCAATTCAGGCCTTTCAATTTCCAATCCTCAAGCAAGTTTTTAAGGCTGAAGAATGTTATTATTATGTAAATTGCTCTTCATCTCCATCTGAATCCTGAAATTAAAGAGTAACAGAGAAAATGAACAAGATCAAAACACTCGTATTACTACTGATTCTGAACACATTAACCTTTGTTCAGTGCTATGCAGATAAAATTTATATCCTGGATTCTCCTGGATATAACCGTGCGGAAGGGGCATTAATTCAGAAGATTGCGGCCAATGGCCATCAGATGACGGTGGACAGTGTGAGCTACAACTCCCTCCCTGCAGGATTCACCTCCTCTTGTGTGGATCCGGTGAATGGGTATGATTGGCTTTGTTTTTTCGGTGATAATGATTTTACGGCTTTGATTCCTCAGATAGAAGCCTATCTCAACGCGGGAGGGAAAGTTTTCTATCAGTATGAAGTGAGTTGTTGTACCACTTCGGCCTCTTCCATCGCGACCATCCTGAGCGGACTGACCGGACTGTCGATCAGCCCGAATGCTAACCCTTATATAGCGCTCACTTCCGGACCGGCCTGGTCAGCAACGAATGTAAGCTGTTGTGGATCTTTGACCGGGAATGCTTATAAAGGGCTTGACGGGATGCCGGTGCCTAATCAATTTCAGGCCACCTCCAATCTGAATGGTTCCTCCCCCCTCATTTCGGTCTGCACTAATTTTGGATTCCGGTTTACAACCAATGATTTTGCATTTGCGGGAACCACACACAAAGGAGCCATTGTCGGTCTCGGCGATATCAATGCCTGGTATGATGGAGGAGAGCCTTTCTGGAATTTCGGTGCAACCCCAATCAACCTAAACACGGTAAGCTTCTTTTTTCCTTCCAATACTTCTTCCTGTTATGTTCTTCCTCCGGGATGTGTCATTACCTATTCCAACGCAAGTGCCGGTGCTGCTGTTGCCAACCTCGGGAACGATACCACACTCTGTACCGGCCAAACAATGATGCTGAACGTAACCGAAACTTCTGCCACCTATTCCTGGCAGGATGGTACTACAGCGGCCACGTATAATGTGACTCATGCAGGCACTTACTGGGTCAAAGTAACTACCTCTTGCAACTCGGCTTCGGATACTATTCATGTTCAGTATACCAGTCCCTCGGTACTAAACCTTGGCAACGATACCACCGTCTGTCAGGGAGCTACACTTACCTTATCTGCCGGATCTACAGTCGGGACTTATCAGTGGCAAAATGGTTCTACAGCCAGTACCTTTCTGGTCACCACTGCGGGAACCTATTGGTTAAAGGTGACGAACAGCTGCGGGACTTATTCAGATACTATTCATGTTCATTATAATCCTGCTCCGGTAGCCAACCTCGGGAATGATACTACTTTATGTACAGGACAGAGCTTGACCTTAAATGTAGCCCAGGCTTCAGCCACTTACTCCTGGCAAGATGGTTCTATAACCCCAACGTATCTCATCACTCATGCGGGGACGTACTGGGTCAAAGTAACCACTCCCTGCAATTCAGCAATCGATACCATTCATGTACATTATACAGGACCTGGTATTTTAAACATTGGGAATGACACCACGCTCTGTACCGGAAACACTTTACACTTAACCGCAGGATCTAATATAGGTACCTACCATTGGCAGAATGGTTCCACGGCTAGCAGCTTTCTGGTCACCTCAGCCGGAACATACTGGTTAAAGGTGACCAACAGTTGCGGGTCTTTTACCGACACCATTCATGTGAGTTACAAATCAGCGCCGGTCGTTAGCCTGGGCAGAGATACGACTATTTGTGAAGGATTAACGTGGACCCTGAATGCGAATACTCCGAACGTAACGTATACCTGGCAGAATGGCACCAGTGCCAGCACGCTGCCTGTAACACAGGCGGGAACCTATTGGGTTCGGATAACCAACCGCTGTGGTTCAGGCTCTGATACCGTACACATTGCATCGGAGATCTGCGGAATATTGGAAATGCCAAATGTATTCAGTCCGAATGGAGACGGGATGAACGATTTCTTCAAGCCATCTAAATATGCAGATATCGTTACTGCTCACCTTGAAATCTACAACCGCTGGGGCACGAAGCTGTTCGACACCAATGAGGTCGAGACCGGCTGGAATGGGAAATACAACGGGATGCAATGCTCGGAAGGTACTTATTATTGGATTCTGAGCTATACTACGGAATCCAATCAGTCGAAAACACTAACCGGATTCCTTCAGTTATTAAAATAATTCACCTTGAAAAAAAATATCTTTCTGTACTTCCTGCTGTTTGCGGGGAGCCCCTTATTCTCCCAAACTTTTCAGAGCAATGACAATGCATTCCGTTTTAATTATCCGAAAAAAGTAACACCGGTGGTTATTCCGGCTGCTCAGCCGATCAAAGATGCAACCGACACCCTGGATATCCAGTCGGCTTCTGTCAACCCGGCAGCCATGGATTCCATTCCAGACGATTGTTACAATGTGGTCAAAGTATTCGTAACCAAATCGGGAGTAAAATTCAGTGAATATGAATGCGATCAGGGTGCAGCAGGGACGATGTACTATAACTACCTCTATACGACTCAGAAAAATAATTACCGGGTCATTCTGAAATTTACCGTTCCTCACTGCAACGCTTGTGCGGATGACCAGGGAAATACCATTCCCTATGATGAGAAAAAGGAAACCGCATGGTTTACGGGAGTCCTGGAAAGTCTGAAATTTAATAAGTAGAAATCAGCTTCTGGGTATAAACATTTCCAGAAGTCTGGATCTTCAAGAGATAAATGCCTTTGGCTGCGGTTTGCCCGGCATCATTCTTTCCATCCCAAACCACAGCCGAGTCGGTTCGCAAATCACTTTTTCCGAATGTCCGTATGGTTTTTCCCTGCAGGTCCGTAATGAAAATCATCTCCATCTGCTCTTCATTGATCTGATAATGAATCACCACATTCCCCGAAAAAGGATTCGGGAATGCAGAGATATGGCCAGATAACGGAACCTCCGGAACAGCCGTCACCACACTTTTAAAGAGTACCACCAAATCTACAAAGGGAGGCTTTACAGCAACGGTAATTTTGTTATTCACCAGGGAAACAGCTCCCGAATCAACCGCTTTGGAAATAATATTGCTGTCTATCCGGAAGATATAATAATTCTCCTGCTCGGATGCCGTCATTCCGTTCACGGTAAGGGTGTATCCATGAGCGGAAGAGCTGTTATCGGCAACAAGCACTCCGCTAACAGAATCGTTGAGCGATTTACCCGCCAGAATTGAAAACCCTAAAGTATCTCCCCCACTGGCCTGAAGCCGTCGGGGGACGGTCCTGAACTGTGACATATAATAATAAGCCAGTCCGGTAAAATTATAGTTGCCACTGGCATCGAACATCCCCAAGTCCGTACCGTCTGTCCGATATCGAAGCAGCTTAAACACATCTGTGTTCTGATAATAAGTCAGCGAAGCGATGGCGCTGGCTGCCATGAATGGATCGTTTCTCCACACATAGTAATTATTCCCCGGGTTATAATTGTAATTGCTCCATTCACTTACAATGCGTTCTTTGTTTCCCAGTCCGTAGGTATTCAGAATCTGTTTAGCCAGCTGATCAGACCTGAAAAAATCATAGGGGTTGAACGTGTGATAATAGTGATAGGAGAAAAAATCAAAAGGGAGATTCTCCGTATGCACGGAATCGAGGAAGGTGTATAGAAAGGAAGTACTGCTTAATCCAGCTATGGCCGGTCCGCCAATCCGAAGAGAAGTATCTTCACTTTTCAGAACCTGACTTGAGAGACGGTATAATTTGATAAAATCATTCACGGTCCCGTTCCAGCCCAGATCGGGCTCATTATATATTTCCCAGTATTTAATGCCATAGTGAAAACCTTTGTCCCATCCCATATTGTAATGTTTCATGATCTGCCCGCACACAGTGGCCCATTTCATGTAGTCGTTCGGAGGATTATAATAAGCCCGGTTGTTGGTCCCGCTCTCCCCTAACCGGAAATACACTTTAGAACCGGCATTGACGATACCTTTAATGACAGAATCCGTCAGTGCAAAATTATAGGCGCTTGAATCGAGTGCACTTCTGGAGGTATCTGCAAAGATCAGATGCATATCACAAGGCCCTTCGAAATCATGAGTCCGCACAAAATCCATTCCTACCTCCCGGAAGCGGGAGCTGAGATCCAGGCTGGAAACAGATGGATCTATAGGACCCACATTGGTAGAGGTGAATGGGTTGATGGTGGTTCCGGTAAATGCGTTCAGGGTAACACTCAGGGGATGATAAGAAGTGTCGGTCAGTTCTGTCAGAGAAATATCATCAAACCATGCTGTTCCGTTTGTGGCGCCGAGCGCCACCATTAGCTGCAGCGTGTCACAACCTTGAGGCATGTAAAACCGGTAGCTCTGCTCCTCCCACCCTGCAGTGGTACCGCTAACACCATACCCTCCTTCTCCATAAAGGCGCTGGCCATGGAGGTAGAGAATACAATATTGCGCGGCGCCTCCGTTTACGACAGAATCTGTTTTCACAAAACAATCGAAGAGGTAATGGGCTCCTTTCTTTAATTGAAAAGCCTGGTATATCACTCCGGTCTGTGAAGCCGTGTCATGATTAATCTGGATCTTTATACTGCTGGCGCCGGTATGGGATATAGTGTTATCAATCTGCGTGGTAATAAAGGAAGGTCCGTTTGTATAAACACCCCAAGGGCCCAGACCGCTTTCAAAGCCCGGGTCGGGAATCAGATTCTGAGCATGGGCGAATACACAACCCAGGAAAAAGAATAGACTCAACAGTCCGATTCTCATTTGTTTCTCTGGGGTTTTAAACATGCTCATTCTGTTTTAAGGAAACTGAGGTCAGAATCGAACGCCCATGAGCAGGACATCATCGGTCTGATCCATATCCCCTTGCCATTGCTCCAAACGTTTTTCAACATTCGACACCTGCTCATGCATAGGGAGGGCCTGGATATTCTGAAGCATATCCCTGAATTCTCCGACCATAAATTTCTTTCCGGAAGGGCCTCCGAACTGATCCTGGTAACCATCGGAGAACATATAAATAGTATCGCCGGAATTTACATTCAGACGATGCTCGGTAAAGAGTTTTTCGGAATCATACTGAAAGCTTCCGATCGGAAATTTATTTCCTTTAATCTCCAGAAGCTCTCCTTTCTTAAACAGGTAGAGTGGTCTTTTTGCTCCGGCAAACGTGAGTTCCTTCTTGGTTATTTTATACCTGCAGATGGAAACATCCATCCCGTCGTTGGTGATGGCTCCTCCATGATGACGCATGATCTCCAGTAATTTCCGGTCAAGCTGATTAAGAATTTTTGCAGGGTCTGTAATACCTGAAAAATTCACAATCTGATGCAGGATGGAATTTCCGATGACGGTCATTAATGCTCCGGGGACCCCATGCCCAGTACAATCGATGGCTGCCATCACCACTTCATCACCAGAATGGGCAAACCAATAAAAATCACCGCAAACAATATCTTTGGGTTTATAAAAAATAAAGGAGTCACCGAATACTTTTGAAATGCTTTGCTCTGCGGGGAGGATAGCATCCTGGATACGCTTGGCATAATGAATACTATCCCTGATCTCGCGATAAGCCAGTTCCAGTTTACTGTTCTTCTCAATGACTTCCTGCGTTCTTTCCCTCACCTTCTCTTCCATTTGATTGGCATAGACCCTCAGGCTGTCTCTCATATGGATTAAGGCATTACCCAACATATCATTCTCTCCAAGCCTTTCATAGCCAACCGAGAGGTTGCCTTTTCCAATTTCACTGGCAAAGACGGAAGTCTTTGTAAAGCTTTCGGAAAGCCTGTTCACCGATTCTGCCATCTCCCCGATCACATTCCGTGTAACCGGAATATGCTGGTGTGGCAGTTCTCCTTTACCCAACTGGAGTACAATGTCTCTCATCATCTGTACCGGTTTACGGATGGCGCTGGATATAAAGACCGCTGCCGCGAGAATCATGAGCAGAAGGCCGACAGAGACGCCCAAAGAAATCAACAACAGCTTATTGAACGAGGTAACCAATTCATTCCTGATCTGAGCGGCTTCTTCCCTGTTTCGGGTGATGGTTGTTTTCAAAGAAGCCATGATCTCATCTGTACGCGGCAAAACCTCCGATTCCACAATGTCTTCCGCAACAAATTTCTTCTTGGGGTTTTCATAATCCTCAAAACTGATCAGGCCTTTCATAATCTTCTTCTCGATAACCAGGAGCTCCTCGAATTTACCGAAGATCGACTCTATGCTGTCTTTCTCCGCTTTTTTGTTCAGCTTGATGAGAAATTCATTGATCGATTTTTTCAATTCCGGATACTTCGTGCGGTGCAGAGCAGTAAGACTATGTTTATCTTCCGTACTGTTCTGTAGATAAACCCAGTTCGTAGAATACATCTTTGATTCTGTGACGAGGAGATTAAATTCCTCCATCTTCTCCATATAGGGGTTTACCACCTCTGTCATCCGGGAGATGGTAGAACTATTTTTTTTCAAGATCAGGTAGCTGACCAATACATTCATCAGCACTACCAGAATGACGAAGAGAAACCCGATTGTAACCTTTCTGAAACCAGTATTGATGAAATTCAGATTCATAAAATCTTAGGAAATGAGTGACAGAACACAATGTACAAATTATTTTTCATATCACTTATTTTGTTATTTTTGACAGGCACGCTCCCCATACCCATGACGAGATCCTTACGCAATTCCATCACTTTCATACTCTTGATTCTCTGCGGACTTTTCAGTGCTGCCCAGGCCCAGCATGACTCCACCGTTACAGTCACGCATAAAGACAGCCTCGACTATTACGACATGAATCTTGAGCAGTTGCTGAAGCTTAAAGGCCACGACCTTCCCACGGAATTGGAATCACTGGTTAACTCGCTGATCGCAGTGGCTTCGAAAAAACCCCTGAGCAGCCGGGAATCACCCAGCATTGTCAGCCTTGTCACCGCTGAAGAAATCAAAAACTCCGGAGCCCGGGATCTTATTGATGTGCTTCGGATGGTTCCAGGTTTCGATTTCGGAGTGGATGTGGAAGGTGTGGTAGGCATTGGGACCCGTGGATGTTGGGCACATGAAGGCAAGATACTCCTGCTGATTGACGGCCAGGAGATGAATGAAATGCTCTATGCCACCACCCAATTCGGAAACCACTATCCCATAGATCAGATCAAACGCATTGAGATTATCCGTGGGCCAGGGTCGGCCATCTACGGAGGCTATGCTGAATATGGGGTGATCAATATCATCACCAAAAGCGGGGCCGACATTAACGGCATTTCTTTATCAGCGCTGTATGGTCAAATGCAGAACGGAATGGGCCGTGAAAATCTGAGCCTTGCCGCAGGAAAAAAAATAAAAGATTTTGAATTCAGCATCACCGGATTGGCCGGCTTAGGCAACCGAAGCGATCAGGTTTATACAGACTTTGGAGGCAAGACTTTTGATATGGCAGGAAAGAGTTCCCTAAACCCCAACAACCTCAATATAGGGTTGTCGTGGAAAGGGCTTTCTTTCAGAGGCATCTACGACAGCTATCAAACCATGGTAGGTGATGGGTATAATTCTGTTGCAAATCCTCCTTATCATCAGGACTTCAACTCCATGCTCGGCGAGCTTAAATATGTCTGGAAGCTCAGTGACAAAATCACTATCACTCCAAGGGTCAACTACAAAAGACAGGAGCCCTGGCTGACACCGAAAACCGATTCTGTTCCTGCATTTAACTTTTTGGCTGAGCGGATCACGGGTAATCTTACGCTTTCTTACAATTTAAACCGTCATATAAATATTGTTGCAGGAGGAGAGGTGTTTAACGACAGGGCTATTGAAAGAGACGGGGGCCTTTTTGTGGACTCGAGCAAAACCGTTTCTTATATGAACTATGCCGGCTTTGTGCAGGGAGTTTTAAAATATCCTATCGTTAATTTCATTTTCGGAGCCCGGTATGACAAGAATTCTCAGTACGGAGATGCTCTGGTGCCCAGAGTAGGCCTCACTAAAAAAATGGATCGGTTCCATTTCAAACTGTTATACAGCCAAAGTTTCAGGGCTCCCGCCATCGAAAACATTAATCAGGCGCTTTCACCAAGCGGAATCAAACCAGAAAGAACCGAAGTAGCCGAACTCGAAGTGGGTTATCAACTCACCCGAAAATCGATCTTAACCGTCAATATTTATAATATCAGTACGCTCAACCCGATTGTATATTACGTGGTTGGAAACAATACAGATGCTTATATCAACTTTGGCCATTCCGGCACACGGGGGGTAGAAGCTGAATTCAAGACCCGGCATGAGTGGGGTTATCTGACTGCCAACTATGCTTTTTATACCAGCCAGGGCAATACAGAGGTTCCGGCTTACATGGTTCCGGGCCATTCAGATCTACTGCTTGCCTTTCCGGCTCATAAGATCAATCTGAGTGCAAGCATCAATGCTGGAAAACACCTGAGCATCAATCCTTCGTTTCAGTACAGAAGTGAATCATATGGCTACACAAAGAATCCGGACTCCCTTAATCCGGTCATGCCTGTGCTTGCCCGATTCAATCAACAGTTTTTTGCCAACCTCTTCCTGAACTATAATAACCTCTTTGTAAAAGGACTGTCTGCAGGTCTGGGGGTCTACGACATCTTTGATGAAAAAGTGCTTTATATAGAACCCTATAACGGACCCCATGCTCCTTTACCCGGTCCGTCCCGTGAGTTTATTCTGAGGATCCGCTATGACTTCCAGACTGGAAAAAAAGAATGAGAAAGGGGCTGAAACATATCCGAATGATCGCTATCGTGGTCCTGCTCTTCCTTCTCGGAGGAGGATGCACCAGCCGTGTCTGCGCACAGGATGTGGATTATAAATCCTATACCCTCTTCGTTTATAATTTCATCAAATACATCGAATGGCCCGAGAGCAAAAATCAGGGCGATTTCGTGGTGGGGGTATTGGGTGATTCCCCGATCATCAAAGAACTGGAGAAACTTGCGGCTACAAAAAAAGCTAAAGGGCACACGATCGTCATCAAGAGATTCGCTACTGCCGAACAGGTAACCGATTGTCATCTTCTTTATGTGACCTCCGCCAAGAGCGGCTCCATCAAAGTGCTGAAAGATTTTGCCAAAAACAAATCGATTCTGATTGTCGGAGAAAGAGAGGGACTAGCCAAAAAAGGAGCTGCATTGAGTTTTGTAACCCTCGAGGATGATGGTCTAAAATTCGACATCAATAAAGCAGAGATCGAACAACATAATCTGAAAATTCCCGGAACCCTGATCCTGCTTGGACTGGTTATCTGACTTTGTCTTGTTGCCGTTGAGAGAATTCCTGCTGAAAATCTTTGTAGATACGAGCGGTAGCCCCACTTTTTTTCTTGACATAATTCCTGCTCACCTCCGCAGCTATCTTCATCACATCGGGATCCGATAGCATCGCAAACACCTTTGCGAGCTCCTGTGCATCATTCACACAAAATGCTCCTCCTGCAGTGATCAGCTCATTGGCCTCAGAAAATTTCTGATAATTCGGCCCGAAAAGTACCGGTAATCCGCAGACCGCTGCTTCCAGGATGTTATGAATCCCATTCCCGAATCCACCTCCAATGTAGGCTATGCTCCCGTAACGGTAGAGAGAGCTAAGCATGCCAATATTATCCACGATCAACACTTCCGCATCCTTGACATTGGCTTTGTTGGCACCCGACCAGGTGATGACCCGGTACTTGCTTTCGAAAGCAGTAACCACAGCTCCCACCTGTTCTTTGTCAATCTCATGTGGGGCAATCAATAACTTATAAGGGGTGTTACTCAGATTCAACGCGAGGAGCAGATCCTGATCTTCTTCCCAGGTGCTGCCGCATACAATAAGTTTCTTATCACCCCGGAACGCTTCGGCAAGCGGGAGTTCTCTGGATTCTGATGCTATTTCAAGTACCCGATCGAACCGGGTGTCGCCTGTTACCAATGTATTCTTCAGGCCGAATTGCTCCAGCAGTTGCTCCGATGCTTTGTCCTGCAGGTAAAAGCGGCTGAAGGTTTTCAGTTTTTTCAGGAACCACGATCCATACCATTTGAAAAAATACTGGTCTTCCCGGAATATTCCGGATACGAGAAATGCAGGTATCTTTCTCCTTCCTATCTCATGCAGGAAATTGAACCAAAACTCATACTTGATAAAAAAAACGGCCTTCGGTTTTACCAGATTCAGAAAACGCCAGACATTAAAAGGGGTATCTGCTGGAAGATAAAATATATAATCAGCCCCCTCATAATTTTTTCGGACTTCATAACCGGAGGGAGAATAAAAGGTAAGCAGGATCTTTGCCGAAGGATCTTCCTTACGGAGTAATTCTATCAGCGGTCTGCCCTGCTCGAACTCACCCAAGGAGGCACAGTGAAACCAAAAATACGGACCGTCGGGAAGCAATTCCCTTTCCATATTACGGAACAACCAACGTCTTCCCCTGACCAATTTGCGGGCCCTGTTATTGAACAGAGATACAATCCTGATGATGGCGAGGTAATGACGAATGCCAAGAGTATAGATTATGCGCATCAATAGGTCAGTAGTAGTAGCGTTCCTTCGGTGCCCGTGCATAAAGTGGCAAGGTCCATCCGGCTCTGATCCCGTTAAGAAGATCCAGACGCTGAGCATTATCTTGCTTCTCCTCCTGATAATCCCAGTTGCGTCTTCCCTGTGTAAAGGCCTGCATAAATTCAAATCCAAAGAAGAAATTTACATACCTGCTCTTGCTCAGAAATGAATATCCGACATACTCTGAAACGGAAGGGCCATTGGTAAGCTTATCATATCCTTTCTTAAGTACACCAGCCAGCTGGGGGCTTCGGTTATCAATATCGTCAATCTTAATATGATGTTCCAGAAAGCCGGCACCCAAATTAATAACCAGTCCCGAATTAGGATTTACATCAAAAATCGGAATAAGTTTCCCAACCCAGGCGGTTGTGGAGAACCCACGTTCATAGAAACGTACATCTGCCAGCTCTCCATTCACATCAATGACCATATGCTCCACTTTGGTGGTGATACTGTCGAGCATGCTTTGCTTAAGCTGGTTCCCGAAAATATAGGTAAAATCGACCCCGAAAGTCCAGTTTTTTTTAGTCTTTACCGTAAAGTTGAGATCCAGGTTGTTGGAAAAACCAAATCGCTTGGCCAGGTCCCCTCCGGGTAACTGACCGGCATAAGAAAATTGAATCATCGGAACCAACATACTGGAGTCCTTAATGCTAATCTGAGCCTCGACCATAAAGGGAAGTGCCAGTAGGATATAAATAAGAAGTTTTCTCATTGCAAAAGCGAAGTTAGTCTTTTTTATTTGTTCCTAACCTCCTTCAAAGGGAGGCATCCAAGGTTGCTTTTAAATTTGCTTATATTCGTGTCTTATAATAATTTATAAAATGAACAACATCATGAAGAAAATTCAGATGGTCGATCTGAAAACTCAGTATGAAAAAATAAGCGGGGAGATTGATGCCGCTATTAAAGAAGTGATCCTGGGTTCCACCTTTATCAATGGCCCCCAGGTTAAGGCTTTCCAGGCTGATCTTGAAAATTATCTTGGAGTAAAATATGTAATACCCTGTGCCAATGGTACGGATGCATTGCAGATCGCTATGATGGCACTTGGACTAAAACCTGGAGACGAGGTGATCACCGCGGATTTCACGTATGTTGCTACTGCCGAAACCATTGCCTTGCTCGGACTGACCCCCATACTGGTGGATGTAAATCCGGAAACATTTTGTATCGACGTAGAGGCTGTTGCGAAAGTCATCAGCCCTAAAACCAAAGCCATCGTGCCCGTACATCTTTTCGGTCAGTGTGCCGATATGGATCCGATCATGGCCCTGGCTGCGAAACATAATCTTTTTATTATAGAAGATACAGCCCAGGCACTGGGAGCTGACTACACTTCTGCAAACGGGAAGAAAAGCAAAGCAGGGACCATCGGTCATGTAGGCTGTACCTCTTTCTTCCCCTCTAAGAACCTGGGATGCTTCGGCGATGGTGGCGCCCTGTATACGAATGATGATGAACTGGCCAAAAAGATCAGGATGATAGCCAACCATGGACAATCCGTCCAGTATGTTCACGACTCCATAGGGGTGAATTCGCGTCTCGACAGTATCCAGGCGGCGATCCTCAAAGTCAAACTCCAGTACCTGAATGAATATGCTTCTGCCCGCCAGGGAGTAGCCGCATTTTATGATAAAGCATTTGCTAATCATCCGGCATTGCAGATACCTGTGAGGGCAAAAAACTCCACCCATGTCTTTCATCAGTACACTCTTCAGCTGAAAGGGGTGGACCGTGCCAAACTCAGGGAGCACCTGCAATCCCAAGGGATCCCGGCAATGATCTATTATCCAATCCCATTGCATCTTCAGAAGGCTTATCTGAATCCACGTTACAAGGCAGGATCGTTTCCGGTCACCGAAAAACTTTGCTCCAGTGTACTGTCTCTTCCTATACATACAGAAATGGATCTGGATACGATGGAGTACATCTCTAAATCAGTTCTGGAATTTATTAATCAATAACAAAATATTTTAAGAGACAAATGAATATAGTAGTAGTAGGAACAGGATACGTAGGATTAGTAACCGGTACTTGCCTGGCAGAGACCGGAAACACCGTTATCTGCGTGGATATTAACAAGGAAAAGGTGGACCAGATGAAAAATGGGATTGTTCCCATCTACGAGCCTCACCTGGATGTGCTCTTTCACAGAAATATCAAAGCTGGCCGGTTAATCTTCACGACAGACCTTGCCTCCGCAATTGAAAAAGCTAAAATTATTTTCCTCGCACTCCCTACCCCTCCGGGAGAAGATGGTTCCGCAGACCTGAGTTATATCCTAGGCGTTGCCGGCGATCTTGGAAAACTGATTAAAGATTATAAGGTTGTGGTTGACAAGAGCACCGTACCGGTTGGTACTGCAGAAAAAGTAAAGAAGGCAATGGCGGCTCATGCCAAATGCGAATTTGATGTCGTATCGAATCCTGAATTTCTCCGGGAGGGTTATGCAGTAGATGATTTCCTGAAGCCTGATCGTGTGGTGATCGGAACAAGTTCTGAAAGGGCACGCAAAATGATGGAAGAGCTTTATAAGCCTTATGTCAGACAAGGCAATCCGATCATCTTCATGGATGAACGATCTGCAGAACTTACCAAATATGCCGCCAACGCTTTTCTTGCCACCAAAATCACATTCATGAATGAGATCGCAAACCTGTGCGAGAAACTGGGTGCTGATGTTGACATGATACGTATAGGGATTGGTGCAGATGACCGAATTGGAAAACGATTCCTCTTCCCCGGTATCGGATACGGAGGAAGCTGCTTCCCGAAAGACGTACAGGCCCTTGCCAAATCGGCCCAGGAAGTGAACTATGATTTCAGTCTGCTCCGCTCCGTTATGGAGGTTAATGAGAAACAAAAAACGATTATCATTCCTAAAATAAAAAATTACTTCAAAAACGATCTGAAAGGTAAACGGTTTGCACTCTGGGGACTGGCATTCAAGCCTGATACGGATGATATCCGGGAAGCTCCGGCATTGTATGTGATTGAAGAACTCCTGAAAGCCGGGGCGGAGATTTGCGCACATGATCCGGAGGCTATGACCAATGTACGCAAGGTCCTGGGTGATAAGATTACGTATGCTAATGATCCTTACGAAGCACTCAAAGATGCCGACGCCCTTGTCATTGCAACGGAATGGGGTCTTTTCCGCACCCCTGATTTCGATCAGGTGACCTCCCTTCTTAAGAATAAAGTCATCTTTGACGGAAGAAACTTATATGGGATTGAGCAGATGAAACAATTGAATTATTACTATGCTTCTATTGGCAGGGAGACTGTCGGAGCGAAGTAGTGATGAACTAACTGATTCTTTCAACCTGGTCAAAAAGGTCAATGCCCACAATTGCAATTTGCTGAAAAATAAATCTTGGTGTCGGGTAGGAGAGCAACGATCCGGCTCTGTTCGGAGTCTGCAATGAGAATGACCCGGAGATCAAAGGTTTTTAATTTCTTTAGATTTTTCAGCTCCTCCGGAAAGTGGTCCAGATTATTGCTCCACATATCGAGGTATTCCAGTTTGGTCAGGTTCCCTATCTGGGGAGGCAGCAGGCTTATTTCATTCTGATTCATTATCAGCCATCGAAGATTCGTTAGACTGCCCAGCTCAGGAATAAAAGCTTCTATATCGTTCTTGGAGGTAGAAAAATACTGGAGGTTCTTCAGATCTCCTATTTCAGGAGGCAGTTCTTTGATGCTATTCTTGCTGATATCGAGATACTGAAGGTTCTTAAACTGCAAAATTTCCTTGGGAAACTCTTTAAGCTTTTGTTTACGAAGACTCAGTCTGATCACCCGATCCGGATTCTTTAAGGCCTGTTGAAGATCTACATACATTTTGGCCGTGTCGAGAGCAAGTGAATCAAGCAAAGGGATGGTTTGCGAAACAGAACGCTGAGGAAAAACAAAAAGGAAAACCAGGCCGATCATCCATATCGCAGCAGAAGGAATATTTGAAAAGAAGGGCTTCAGATTTTTCAATGTTGGTAGTATGATTGTCTGAAAACGGTTTCAGGCAAATACTCTTAAAGTTTCTTCCCGGTCTAATGAGAGCTGCGTCTTCAATTCTTCAAAGCTTGAGAACTTAACCTCATCCCGAAGGCGTTTAACAAAATCGACTCGAATTTTTTCGTTATAGATGTCTTTATCAAAGTTAAGAATATTTACTTCAATGGTCCTTACGTTTCCATCGCTAACCGTCGGATTTCTCCCGATGCTCATCATCCCTATTCCCTGCATCCCCGAGGAGAAAACTCTGACTGCATATATTCCTTCAGCCGGAATAAGCTTAAGGGCATCCTCCACCTCCACATTGGCAGTCGGGTAACCGAGTGTACGACCCAGTTGCTTTCCTTTCACCACTTTGCCTTCCAGTGAGTAAGCCCTGCCCAAGTAAGCCTTTGCAGTATCCACATCCCCCTCCTGCAATGCTTTACGGATCTTGGTAGAGCTCACCTCCACCTGATCTACATCCCTTGCCGCTATTTCTTCCACATCAAAACCATAAAGAGGACCGAACTCCCTCAGATGTTCAAAGCTTCCTTCCCTGTTTCTCCCGAAATGGTGATTATAACCAATCACTAATTTTTTGGTACCTATTTGATTTACAATGATATTACGAACAAAATCGAGAGAAGAAAGACGGGAAAAGGCTTTTGTGAAGGGATGGATAATCAGATGTTGAACCCCTGCTTCTGTGAGCAGATTGATCTTTTCATCGAGGGTACTGAGCAGACGAAGACTGTCATCGTCAGGATAAAGAATCATACGGGGGTGTGGGTGGAAAGTAAGAACGACAGATTCTCCACCCTCTATGGAAGAAGCGATCTCTCCCAGTCGGCGGATAATCTGGAGATGTCCCAGATGAACACCATCGAAAGTACCGGTTGTCAGTACCGGATTGGCAACTCCTTTGAAGTCATGAATATCCCTATATACTTTCACTTAATTTCTCCTTCGATAACCGGCATTAAATAATCGCTGAGACAGACTTTCTGATCCATAAATCTATCTGGTTTCGTCAGGTACCGGGACTCAAAATTAGATATTTTAATTTTATTAACAATCTTTATCCCAATTGATCGATTTATAGTACTTTCGCAGTCGAAAACAGAAAATAACCCTTATTCCTACCCTGAAAAATGTCACAAATTAGCGGAAAAATCACCCAGGTAATTGGTCCAGTAATCGATGTTAGTTTTGATTCCGGAGGCAAGTTGCCGAATATTCTGGACGCTCTCGAAGTATTCAAAACAAACGGTCAGAAAGTCGTTCTCGAAACTCAACAGCATGTTGGTGAAGACACTGTCAGAACTGTTGCTATGGATTCTACAGATGGTCTTTCCCGCGGTATGACCGTGGTTTCTACAGGTGCACCTATAACAATGCCAACAGGCGATAAAGTAAAAGGTCGTTTATTCAACGTGGTTGGAGAAGCCATTGATGGAATCGGACCGGTGAGCAATGCTGGCGGTTATGCCATTCACCGTTTCCCGCCTAAATTTGAAGATCTGAGTACCTCCACAGAGGTTTTGTTCACTGGAATCAAAGTCATTGACCTTCTGGAGCCTTATGCCAAAGGAGGTAAAATTGGTCTGTTCGGTGGTGCAGGAGTAGGAAAAACCGTTCTGATCATGGAACTGGTTAACAATATTGCAAAAGCTTACGCAGGAATTTCAGTGTTCGCCGGAGTCGGAGAAAGAACCCGGGAAGGAAATGACCTGCTGCGCGAATTTCTGGAGTCGGATGTTATTAATTACGGCCCGGAGTTCAAACACTCTATGGAAAAAGGTGGATGGGATCTGACCAAGGTAGATGAAAAAGCTCTGCTTGAATCAAAAGCCACCCTCGTTTTCGGACAAATGAATGAACCTCCAGGAGCACGTGCTCGTGTGGCTCTTTCCGGACTCACAATGGCAGAATATTTCCGTGACGGTGATGGAGAAGCCGGAGGACGTGATATCCTTTTCTTTATCGACAACATTTTCCGTTTCACACAGGCCGGTGCGGAGGTATCTGCACTGCTTGGACGTATGCCCTCTGCAGTGGGTTACCAGCCTACCCTCTCTACAGAGATGGGTCTGATGCAGGAACGTATCACTTCTACCAAAAGAGGTTCCATCACTTCCGTGCAGGCCGTTTATGTTCCGGCGGATGACTTGACTGACCCTGCACCAGCTACCACATTTGCTCACCTGGATGCTACCACTGTATTAAGCCGAAAGATTGCGGAGCTTGGAATCTACCCTGCCGTGGATCCTTTGGACTCTACTTCCAGGATTCTTACTGCAACGGTTCTTGGCGATGCTCATTACAATACCGCACAGCGTGTTAAAATGATTCTTCAGCGCTACAAAGAACTCCAGGACATTATTGCTATTCTTGGTCTGGATGAACTTTCTGAAGAAGATAAGCTGACTGTACATCGCGCACGCCGTGTGCAGCGTTTCCTCTCCCAGCCTTTCCATGTGGCAGAACAGTTTACCGGCCTCAAGGGAGTTCTGGTTCCAATCGAAGAAACCATTAAAGGATTCAATATGATCATGGATGGAGCCGTGGATGAATATCCTGAAGCGGCCTTCAACCTGGTTGGATCGATCGATGATGCAATCGCGAAAGGCAAAAAGATGCTTGCTGAAGCTAATTAACTATATAGATTAGAAACACTATGTTCCTAGAGATTATCACACCCGATAAAAAACTATTCAGCGGAGAAGTTAAATCAATTGTCCTTCCCGGCGCTGATGGTAAGTTCGGTATCCTCAACCATCATGCACCGATCATTTCTTCCCTGAAGAAAGGAACGGTGAAGGTGACCGACACTGTTGAGAAGATACAGAATTTCGAAATAAAAGGGGGAGTTGTGGAGATGCTGAACAACCAGGTGATCATTCTTGCGGAATAGCATTCTATTTATTTCATGAAAAGCCAGACCCCGTGTCTGGTTTTTTTTTATCCGGACTTAATTTCAGTATCTTTATCAGACCTTTCCGGCATACATGAGAAAACTATTCCTGCTCACGGCATCTTTCATGCTCCTGACCCTGATGATTCAGGGACAGCAGAAAATTGAATTCCCTTCTAAAGACGGTGTCAGTGTTTCTGCTGATCTCTACCTGCTGAGCGATACGCTTCCCTATATGATCCTCTGTCATCAGGCCGGTGCCAGCCGAGGGGAGTACAGTGAAACCGCAAAGCGATTTGAGAAATTCATGTATAACTGCCTGGCCATAGATCAACGCTCGGGAGATGTTTTTAACGGTGTAAAAAATGAAACAGCTATCCATGCAAAAGAAAAGAAGAAGCCTTGTGGCTTCCTGGATTCTGAACAGGATATTCTTGCAGCAATCGATTATGCGTTTGCAAAATCAAAGAAAAAGGTAATTCTGGTAGGGAGCTCCTACTCCGCTTCACTCGTTCTCAAAATTGCGGCTAAGGATGAACGGGTAAAAGCTGTTATGGCTTTCAGCCCGGGTGAGTATTTCGGAAAAAGCTTTTCTATGAAAGAAAGTGTCACCAGCATCCCTGTCCCAGTCTTTACGGCCTCCTCTCAGGAAGAAGGCCCTATGGTCAGTAAGCTGATGGAAGGGATCAAAGTGGTCAAAAAACAACAATTCACCCCGGCATCCAAAGGCGATCATGGAGCAAAGGCCCTCTGTAAGGAAAATCAGAATGCCCATGAATACTGGCTCGCCATTTTGATGTTTATGCGTTCAGTCAAGTAAAAAGAATTTTTGGATTTTCGGATTTAAGGATTTAAGGATTTTAAATCCCAAAATTTCCAAATCCAAAAATCCAAAAATCATATTTTCAGCTTCTTGTTTCCCTTATGCCTCAACTTGTCACGCTTTGTTTTCTTCTCCATATTTTCCTGAAAGGCTTTAGTCAGATCCGTGCCGGTCTGATTAGCGATACATATGAGCACAAAGAGTACGTCAGCTAGCTCTTCTCCCAGCTTCCCCTTGCTCTCTCCTTTTTTAAAACTTTGCTCCCCATACTCCCTTGAAATTACCCGGGCTACCTCCCCTACTTCTTCTGTCAGAACAGCCATATTGGTCAGTTCTGAAAAATACCGTACCCCGTATTTTTTGATCCATTGATCCACTTTTTTTTGTGCTTCTTCCAGAGTCATATCGCTTCAGCTTATGTTTTGTAATTCGTTATTCCCGGGCTTTCGAATCCATAACAATTGTCACAGGCCCATCGTTCAAAAGCTCCACCTTCATATCTGCACCGAATTCCCCGGTCTGAACTGGTTTACCTAAGTCCAGGGAAACCTGGCGTATAAATTCTGAGTAGAGCGGAATTGCTTTTTCAGGTTTTGCTGCATGAATATAGGAAGGGCGGTTTCCTTTTTTTGTGGAAGCATACAGGGTAAACTGTGAAACAAGGAGAATCTCTCCATCACATTCTTTTACCGAGAGGTTCATCACACCCTGAGGATCATTAAAGATTCTCAGACTAAC
>Ga0207068_1009_pt1 | contig 80282 bp, 86 predicted proteins | sample Alteio_BWMinCont_23_FD_153475 | JGI IMG/M metagenome (GOLD analysis project Ga0207068, IMG submission 153475) | Enriched cells from forest soil in Barre Woods Harvard Forest LTER site, Petersham, Massachusetts, United States -... | ecosystem: Environmental > Terrestrial > Soil > Temperate forest >... | reverse complement strand
GAATGGAGAAGGGTTTAACATTCCAGTAAGCATTACGCTTAAGGACGGAACCGTATTTCATGGGTTTAAACTATTGGAAAACAGGCCCGCGTATGTTATGGGGTTAACGGAGGATCAAAAAAGTTACGCCGCAAGTTCACCCCGTCCTCCATATTATTTTGTTACCGTAATAATGAAGGATCAGATTGAAGACATTGAATGCATTACGCTTGACTTGGGCGGGATTCAAAGGCCAAAGGGACTGTAATTAGGCTACCCTTCTTCACTGTCAACCTTCTTAGCAACAGCAGACAACAAGGTGCGTGTAATTTTCCCATACACCTGCGTAGAGCTGAGAGAGGAATGTCCAAGCATTCGAGATAAGACCTTAAGATCTATTCCGTTTTCCAGCATTACAGTTATACTGAATGTATGTCTGGCTGAATGGTGGGTCAGCTTACCCGGAAGATCAAGTAGTCGGGCTATCTCCGTCAGATGGCGGTTTACCTTCTGATTGCTTGGCATGTTGAGTACGTAACCTGTTTGTGCCCGGTATGTGGCATACTTATCATATACTTCACGGGCTTTGGACAACATTGGTATCTCCACAGGGTCCCCCGTTTTAAGCTGAGTGGTCATAATCCAAAGCCGTCCATCAGAATCCTCCTTGACGCTCGATGCTTTTAAGTGACGAGCATCGCCATATCTTAAACCTGTGTAGCAGGAGAAGACAAAAGCATCACGCACCCTGATCAGAGCTTCATTACCTGACAAAGGATGTTTACTTAGCAGTTCAAGCTCTACTTTGGAAAGGAATCTTCGTTGCGTTTTTTCGAGTTTGATGCGGAAGCCCTGAAACGGATTTACCAAGATGATCTCCGCTACGACCGCCCTATTCAGTGTTGCCCGGAGCTTTGTAAGATGTTTGGAAACAGTGTTACGCCTAAGGGGCTGGTTCAGGGTTTCTACGATTGAGGTAAGCATGAAATGTTCGAATCCTGCAACATGGAGCCGTTTGAAATCGCGGAGTAGGATATCTTGGCTCTTGATACTCTTCAGGTACAACTCCAGTTTGTTCTTCATCTGCTTGTAATGGTAAACGACCGGATAGGTTATTTCCTGTCTATTGGCTTCCTTCTCAAGAATCACCTGTTGAGCGAACGCCAATAAGGTTATGTCTTCCGCCTTCTTTCGTCCCTTGAATATCTGAACAACATCCTTAGCGGTGACTGGCTTATTTGCTCGCTCTAATTCATACTTTCTGCTTACGACCTTACTCTCCACATCCAGGAGCTTATTATTGACATGGGCCTCCAATCGGTTAGGATTTTTTATTCTGCCCTTGGAATCGTCCCACTTTACAGGATCGGCGTATTCGGCCAGGAAAACTTCGCATTTCTTCCGGTTGACGGTTACTCGCATGTATATCGGCACCTTATCCGGGGCCTTCTTCCGCCTGGGGTATAGGAAAAACTTAACTGAGAATGCTCGTACAAAATTCATTTTCCTTTGTTTTCATTTAGTAGCTGTTCGAAACTTGACCGGAGATAGAAGACTCCCTTGCCAGCGATCGTGCTTCCGATAATCTTCCCATCCGCTCGCAGCCGGTAGAGCGATGTTTTCTTCAATCCGGTAATTGCTCGGGCTTGAGCTTCGGTTATCCATTCTCCGAAACAAAGAGTATCCGCAGCTATTACGCTGATCATTCTGTGGATTTCCTGCATCTGCTCACACATCTGTTCGATCAGTTCTGCCAGTTCGGAAGTTGAGACTTGTTGCGTCGGCACAACCTTCATCGGCGAGTGTAGCGATTCCGGGCCAACAGGTATTTTCGGTATGGTATCTTTGCGTTTCATTGGTTCAAAGGATGGTATTCGTCACGATGCACTGTAAACCAAGGCTTTAGATTGGTTTCGTATTATTATGAGTATCGAAGACTGCAACAAGCAGGGTTCGGAATTGGTTCTGTATGATGAAAAATGGTCGTTTGGAATGCAATGGGGCTCACCAGGAGCGACCAAAGGTACTTTCTGCATCCTACATCATCTCGGCGGGTAAAAACTCTTCAGGAGCGACCCATGAACATTGTTAGTCACGCTATCGGTCCTTAGCTCAACCTGAAATCAACAGCTGGCGGCGATACCGGAAGGACCAATATCTCACCAGCCTCCAATGGGTGTTGTCAACCTCCGTAAAAAACATCAAGTATCTTAATGGCCACTTCACACAGAGCCACAGCCGCATCTTCTTCCCAAGCATCGGCCGCCCACTCAAGTTTTCGGAAAACGCAAGTGAAAATTTTCAACGGACCTGATTCCAGAAGTTCCGGGTGCGCTGCAAACCGTTCGAGGAAACGGTCCAGTTGAATAAGTACCATATCAGCCATTAAGTCTCGATCATCCGACTCCTCATAGCCTGCTGCTAAATGATTTAGAGTCGGTATTAAGTCAAACCGGGCCAAGGAATATTCAAAGAGAAATACTTCTTTACTGTGGGCCCTCAGGATACCCGTCGAATACCTGTCCTTCTTCGGAGCGAAACCGACCACTTCCCCAGACTTAAGAAGCTTTAATGCACTTTTCCTATTGACGTCAGGCATGTACTTTGTGGTGGTGTATACATCATAGAACTCCTGTTCCATTTCCGTGGTTAGTACATCTACGCCTACGCTGAGAGTTGTTGGTTTTTTCTTCATGATGGTTGGTGGTTTTTGCTGGTTACTGATTTGGTTTTTATTTTTTGCTCGTTGAGTATCTGTTGTTGCTCATCAAAAGCCAGGTTTGCTTGTATGTAAGGCGTCACGTCCCTCTTCGGTACGCCGGCCTTCTCCAGAATGTTAATACGCACATGTTCACCTATTTTTTTCATGAAGAGCGGCATTATGGAATTGCCGATTCGATTCCATACCTGGCCATACGAACCTCCATATTTCCAATCAGCGGGATAGGCGCAGAACTTAAGAAGCTCCTCTATTCGAAAATCCCGCATTATACCATCCTCACGGGCCCATATATTGGGGGTCTTGGTAATGGTGTTGCATATCTCCTCTTTGTACTTCAGCTTTTTCCCACCGTATCCATAGTGTATGCCTTCGAGGTACGGGAGTACATCACAGATACGTAATCCTTCGTCGCCAAAGTGAGTTGGGTCGGGTAACGAAGCCTTTACTCCCAGAGATTTGTGCACGCCCAAGAGTATAAACCGGTCCCTAGCCTGGGGCACACCAAATCCCTTGGTGTTCAATACATCATGTACGATGTCGTATTCATCACTCAGGATGTCAAGCTCCTCCTGCATGAGATTAAAGAACGGCGCCATAGGTGCTTCTGTTAAGCCCTCGACGTTTTCCAAAAGAAAAAATCTCGGAGAGGTAGCCGGCACGTAATACTTAAGAGCCCGTAACGTGAGTACATTCCTCCGGTCATAGGGGTTGCACTTTCCTGCTGAAGACACACCTTGGCATGGGCTGGCTATAAGGAGTCCATCCGATTCTGCTTTTCGGATACCAAACTCCCGCATAATAAATTCGATACGTTTATAGAACAGGTCCCAACCCTCCACCCGTGTTGTTGGGAAATTCAGCTTGAAGCAGTCTCGTGCATGTCTCTCCCAGTCAATGGCCCAAGGAGTGAAGAAGCCAGCATCGTGCAGGCCTCTGTCACCGCCGCCCCAGCCACAGAATGTGGAGAAGAGAATATAAAGTAGCTGGGTTGCCTCAGGCATTACTTACCTCGCTTTCTTCCTCATTGACATCACCATAGTTTGTAATCTCTTCTTTAAATTTGTTCCTGCGCGGGCAATCTTCACAGGCTGACTCGTCCTTCTTGCCTCTCGCAATCTCCTTTTTTAGTGAGGAAACCTTCGTGTTTTTATTCCGCGCTACCTTGGCTGCTTTGTTGAAGGTCCAGAACTTCTGATCCATGTTGTCCAGGAGGGTTTTCTTATCCGGGTGAGCGCAGATAACCTTAAAATCAGAAACGTAGCGCTCGCTCATTTGTAGGATGGAACCCATGTACTGGCGAACGGTGAGTTTTGATTCTTCATTCTCCCCGCTGCCATTCTCCTTCAGATAGAGCTTAGCGTGCTTTTCGAGGAGTTCCAGCTTCTTTGCCTTCATTGCATACGTTACCTTGCGGCTGCCGGAGTTCAGGATTTGCATTATCTCGAAAGCCCGGTGTTTATCTACATCCAGTACGATACAAGACAGGTGGGTAAACCCGGCGGCCTTCGCAGCGTGCAGGCAGCGCACTCCATCTATAATCGAATGCTGACCGTTCTCCCCTGGATACACAATAACGTACTTGTTCTGACCGAATTGCTTGAAACTGCTTGTAAGTAACTTGTGGCGATCATCGAACAATAGCGGTCCATTGATTTCCTCATTCTCAGGCATCGGAACAAGGGATTCTACATTCAATTCGACGTGTTTAGGGCTGAACATCATGATGTACGTCCCCTGGACTTCGGGCATGGCAAGCCCATTACGAGTGTTTTCTCTCATTGCAGATTGGTTTTATATGTTACGGATGATTAAGCTGCTTGCTTTCTCAATGCTGGATAGTATTGCCCTAAAGTATGGCGGATATAATCCAGGTAAGCGCTGAGTGTGGCGTTAAGATCACGAGCTGAGGAGAGTTTCAAATCACGGGAATGAAGGTCATTAAACGTTACGATTGCCTGCATTATCTGAAGCTTGGTCATCTTGTGCCAGAGATTTTCGGATCGCACTGTAAGCCCAAGGTACATACTCAGGTTCCCCAGGTAACCTGGAATCGAGATGAATGCACCCTCACCTCGTTTCTTCACGTATACCGTTTTCAGGAATACTGCAAAACCTTCCTTAGAGCGTTCGGGCATGGCTCCTATAAGGAGGGGCCGCATTGGTGCCGCGAGTGCGGTGCTTGGGTAATTAACATTCAATTTTTCTACTGACCACATCGGGGTCAGGTGAAGATTTCTAAGCGTCAGAGAGGTTTCCATTTGTCAGTATGTTTAAGTGGTTAAAATCTTCAGCAAAATTATGTATCTGACAATCATGTGGTTAACCCTTAAAAAGAGTTAAGGAACGATTAAGGATTAAGGAAGAAGAAAGGCCGGAATAGCAAGACTATACGGTGGTAGGATCACATGTTAAGGCGGACCCTTAACATCAAAATACTTTAGGCATGTATTGGAGGGAGGATAATATCGACATCAAAAACCCTTATCAGGACGTCGGCAACCATCAACATTTTTTTTAAAGCAGGTAAATCCCTCTGCGGGTTCTTCACCCGGGAGCCATTCAGGTAAGAGTTTTGATGTGATTTGAGTACTGCAAAGCTGTTTGCGAAGGGCTTGTTGCCTTTTCTAAAACGGAAGTTGGAGTCTAAAAAATCTGCATTATCGAAAAATACATTCCGGGCGGGATTTGTCAGTGCATTTTTTTTATCTGTAAGAAGAAGTACAAAAAATAAAAGTTGGTTTCTTCCTCCTATCCATGTAATTTTAAAATCCGTATCCGACTTCGGCTCGAATAGTGAAAGAAATTTCTGATATGTAGCCTCGTAAAGCTTCCGCTGCTTCATGCCTTTTTCACTGGAATCCTCAACCTTCGATTTTTTCGCATCTATTAGCGGGTCAGGGCCGGAAGTAAGCTCCAAGAACAACCTCTCCTTGTACTTCTCCTTATTATACTTAGGTAACAATTCGAAGTAAAAGTAAGTTCCAGAAACAGAGGGCTTGGGGATTTCTTTGTTTAGTAGAGTCTTCAGGTATTTGATAAAATCCCGTATCGCCAGAACCTTACCAGCTAATATCTGTTTTTCGGATTTGAACATGGTGATGTATTCGACAAAATCTCCCCCTTGCATCTCGAGTGCAACAGCATGGAGTGCATTTATTTCTTCCGCATCCTTACAATCCAACCGGTTCAGAAGCGTAGTCCAATCATGGTGAGTGCCACCGACACTGAACAGCTCGTTGAACTGGTCCAACTCAAATTTTACGAATTCATCGACAGTCGATATCTTTGAAATTCTGGTCGCTGCTATTTGTCTTGTATCAAATGTTGCCTTCAACCAACCGTAGTAGGTATCCTGGTATTTCTTGATGTTTTGGTAGTAGACTTCGAACAGCTTCGAATCGCGTGATAGTCCTTGTACAATGCCTCTGATGTCTCCACCATTGTCGATGAGATCTATGATTTTACTTAACTCCTGCAGATAGAAGATCAGAGCTTTGCCCAAAGCCATTGACGTAGAATCAATGGTGCTATCGGAAAGCATGGGCTCCTCCTCGCCCTGAAGTATTTGATCTGCGTAAACTCTGGCCAGCCTACTATCAACAACGTCTGCCTTGAATATTGCCTTCACCGCTTGGCCGATTTCGTCTTCTGGGCTATCAGGCCGAAGCAGGTAGTGCCACATCTCTAATCTTCCCGTTGCTTCAACAAGGGGGGCTGAGCTTGATATAAGGCTAAAGTGAAGTTCTGAAATCAGCCTACAGTAGAATTTGTCAACAGCGTTGTCATAATCCACATGACCTGTTGCATACTTTACCTCTATAGAATTTGACATAATTGATATTGAACAGTTGGATTTTGGAAGACAGTTTCCCTACCGAATTCTAAATGTAAGAATTTGGGCAAAATTGCCCAAACTGGTTTACAACCGTTCTACAGAGGGATAATTCTTCTCTCCAAGCATTGGCGGTACTAGGCCTGACACCAGGAAGGAGTCGTCAATAATCCGTTTAATATCTCCCGTTTTTTTGCAGCACACAATCCAGCAGTCGTGAACTGTCAGGAACGGCCCCGCATCCTGCTCCAGCATCCTTTCTGCTATTATATTCAGCACCAGCTTTGATTCCAAGCGCTGACAGAGGCACGAAAGATTCTTATGACTTGCCTTGTCCCCGACCTGCTTACCCCGTATATCTGTATAATGCTCACCCATAAACGGAAGTTTATCACCGCTCACAACTTTTATTTCCTGAACAGCTCCGTCAATATTCGGGAACCTTCGCTTGAATTCTTGGACAAACGCAACTGTCGTTTTCTTGTTACCAGATTTCTGAAACCCTGACTTACTGAACATACAAGCAATCAGACATTCTTTGGATGCTGTGCGCCGTTCCTGTTTTGTCCCTGTAAACAGATACGAGAACTGTTCGTACAGAACACCCTCACAGCACAGTTCATGGAATCTGACAACATCCGACATCGTGCTATACCGCTTTAATCCTTCAATGATCGGCTCAAATTCGGGAACGAGGTCACGGATGATGTCTGGGTTAACGAGAGCTGTAGCCAAAAAGAAGAACTGCGAATTTCGAATATCCAGTTCCATAAGGCTTTCTTCTTCCAGTCCTTCGAAATACATATATGAACGTAAAGGTTTCCAGGTTTGTGTCAACGGGGTGTGCATTCGGAATCCGAAACTGTCCACCTTACAGTAATCCGCATCATGTTGGTTGTATGCTTCCATCATAACGAGGCTGTCCTTGAGCTTAGTCCTGGTTTTGTTGTTATCGGTTTTGTAGTAGACATCATCCAGGAATTTCTCGGCTTGGGGAATTCTAAACTTAACCGATAGCTCCATCTTGTGTAGACGATGATGAATTTCTGTCAAAAGCAGATGATCCACGCATTCCGTCTTGTTCTTTTTGTACTTATCCTTGGCCCGATAGATGGACTTCAATACAACAGGGTCGCTGATGGTTTCCTTCCTGAATTGTCTTACACCTGGCCCGTTAAAGGGGTTATCCATGATCCTGACGAGCTGGCTGTATGAGCCGGGTGTATAGCTGAGCCCACCGCCTTCATTACGCCTTCGTTCGATAACGGGATGCTCCTCCAGGAACTTCACATAATCTGGATAATTCTTTGTCACCAGTTCTTTTATTAGTCCAGAGTAGAGCGGTGACCACCCTTCGGTATAAACCCAACTATTCCCGGCATCGCCCTCGCCGGGCCTGATTAGCTTTAACCTACCCAGATAGACCTGATGTAGATACAACATCAATCGATCTGGCTTTAACCGGGTTCCACTTAACAACGTTTTAATGTCCGGCATCCATTTCGGGATAAAGACTGTAACAGGTTTGAGTTTCTTATTATCGGGTTTCACTTTGTCGCACTTTATTTTTTCAGGATTCGGGTGTCCTGGGATTCAAAAAGGTTCCACATAATAGGGGGTGGGATGGGGCTTCAGAATTTAAGATACCCTCTATTATGTGGAACCTTTTTGGTTTAATCTGAACTTTAGGATGTTTAAACAACGGTAAAGGCGTTATGAATTCCATTTTCAGGCCGAGGAGGGCCCAGGATGACATATTGATGGTGTTAAGGGGTGTTGAGCTGCCCTGGACGCCCGGACGCAAAATTTGAGTACCCCTGATTGTTTTCATATTCTTTGAAATCCGTTTAAAAAGAGAGAACCTGTTGTTATTGCCGTGGTGCGGACAACTTCAACAGGTTCTTCTGAATAAAGATCGTTTAGGTAAGGCACCACGCTTACTGACATTATATACCCACGGGAACTGATTGTCGCGGATGATTTTAAGCGTAGATATGAATTCTTATATCTGGGTGGTTATCTCCTGTGCTCTGGCTTAACGTAGGGAATGCCGATGATCTTGAACAAGTCTTGCTCCTCACCAACCTCAACGACTTTGCCGTCTTTAGTTAAGAAGCCGTCAACACTCTTGTATCCTTGCTTTTCCCAGCCATTAACCAGGACCCGAAGGTTGTGGTTCAAACTGCCGGTGCGAAGGGCATAGATATAGCCCCAGTTTAATTTATTGGCAAAGAACAGGTCGATCGCTATACCTTCTGGCAATATCCGTTGTGTGTATTTACATGGAAGCTCGGCTTTTCCAGTATAGGTTTGCAGGTTGCCCTTTACAAATCCCCATCTATTCACTACCGATGCGATGCCGCTTTCGAGGAGACCGATATCAAATGGTTTTGGTATTACCACCAGATCGATGTCTTTAACTTCCGGTTTCTTTCGTCGGATACTGCCAGCGATCTCACAGCGGTAACAATGTGGCCGGAGCTGTTCAAGAGCTTCCTCAGCTATGGCTAATGCCTTTTCATATTCCATGTTCAGAGTTTTGGTGTCTATATAATACACCGGATGGATCGGATTGTTCCAGGCAACTTCATCACAATATGGCGGTGGAACATCTGTAACCAGAATACCGGAACAGCTATCTTCGGTAAAACAAACCATTACTGACATGGACATTTACGAATACAAGAAGGAGTTCACACGTCTTCGGTACTCCGTTTGCGAAAAGCCGAAGTCCACTGCGATAATTTACTGCGACGATGTCACTCTCACTAAGGCATTGACCATCGCCGGGGGAAAACGCACAAAAATAAAACTTGATTTCCTGGTCGGGTATATGCCGGGTACAGAGACTGAATCGCATCCGTTTGGAGAAGCTATCTTTCATACGAGAAAAGAATCCAGTCCCGCTATGCAAATGTTCAGGGAACCGCAGCCGCTGGATGTTATCCGATCCTTCATCACAGATAATAAACTCCAGGACTGCATTACGGATTACACCATCACAAGATTAAGCGACGGTGTTGCCTTCGATTCTGTTGGTCCACATGAAATAATAGTCACAATACCGAAGGGGCTGGATTCGGAATACATCTTATCCGGGTTTGTACAGAAGCTCGGCCTTCCACCCAAAACAACAAAGATGCTCTTACACTACCGAAATTCGACCGTGATCCTGGATCAGGATTTCAATTTGCGTTCTCTTGACACGATGCCTCTTGAACAGCTCATTAATCTTCCGTTCGACGACAAGTTTCCAGAGGTGAAGACTGCGAAGAAGATATCGGGCTAAGCGGCCAGTCGTTATCCGCAAAACTGTAGTGTCCCTCGGGTGTCACGATAATATGATCCAGTAATTCAACTCCCAGAATACTTCCTGCCCGCTTCGCCTTTTCTGTGATAGCCTTGTCGTTATTACTCGGCGTTGGTTCTCCTCCTGATGGATGGTTATGCACCAGGATTATACTGCTTGCTCCCAGGTGAATCGCTGTCCGGTATACTTCCCTCGGTTCTACAATCGCTCCATGCAGGGCTCCGATGGATACCAGGTCAATATACCGGATCAGGTTCTTCCTGTTTAATCCAATCGTCCAGACCCGCTCCTTATCTTTCTCGAACCGCGGCAACCGTTTCAATACGTCAACAAATATCCTGTGCACATCGGCTGACTGTGTAACCTTAAGCCCGATGTGTTTCTTGACTTTTAGTAGCATAAACCCTTGTTTTATCGAATATACCTGAACTGGTTAAATAGGCACCGGCAGGGCGGTTCAAGTGTTATTTGCTGGAAAATAATGCGCTTGGAAACCATGCGCTTATGCAACCTGTCAGGAACGATTCGCCCCAGTTTCCTTTACGGGTCCCGGTTTTCCGCATCTTGCCTGTATAACCAAACTATTCACTAAAAATCTCAAAATGATGGAAACACTTAAACTGAATCAACAGAAGGCGCTCGGTTTTATAAGCGCGAACCAAGGGTCGAATCTTGATGATATCGCAGCCGGAGCTAAACTTAACAGGCTTGTTGCGGTCGGTTCATTAAAGCAGCTCGTCGACCTCAAGCTGGTTACGATTGAAGAGAAAGACGGAAAACAATTGTATACTGCAACCGGTAATATAAAGCCGGAGAAAGCGAAGAAGACAGCAGAGAAACCCGCCGCCGAGAAACCAGAACCGGAAGAAAAGAAGGAAGACAAGGAACCGAAACTCAAGGCCGGGAAGTCAAAGAGCGGGAAGGATTTTTCTACCTATAAATTCCAGGGCGTTGAATACAAGAAGGGACGACTTATTCACGCTATGATCGCACATTACGCCCAACAGCATGAACCCACGCTGGCTGAACTCAAAGATGCGTTTCCTGCTGACCAAATAAAACCTTATGGTTATGGGCTTTTCCGCCCCTTATCAGAGGCTAAGACGATCAACACTGAATCTGGTCGCACAAGATTCCTGACCAAAGATGAAGAGGCAGTCAAACTGAAAGGTTCTCGAATTGCAGTTACTAACCAGGTAACGGCGGATTTGCTAGAAAGGTTCTTAACCCACGCCAAGAAACACAAGCTATACGTTAAGTAACAGACGCTGACCGCTTATAAAGAACAGGAGCCCTTATTCGGGGCTCCTGTTTCGTTTTTTATCTGACTGAACATTTCCGGCTACAATATTACCGAGCCATCGGATCAACTGCCCGCCTTCGATATCTCTCAACGTCATTTCACGTATCTGCCCTCTGGTTCCAGCTACTATCAGTGGTGGCATTATCAAAACAATTTCGTCTGAGTCTTTTGCATATAGCACACGGTACAGTCCTGCTAAACCGTTAAAAGAATAGGTGTCTGCTTTACGTCGTTTGCCTGAATCATCCTCACTATCCGTTACCAGTTCAACGGCCGATGCAATAAAAGCCAGCACTTCCATAGGCAGTCCGCTATCTGCAAGCCCGCCATTCAGGAAATTATGGACAGACGAATGTCGCTCCTTATTATCGGGCATCGTCAACGTAAATTCTGTTCGGTCTTCGTTGAAGGACAGAGAATAAAATTTTCCTGTCGTTGTGAAGTGATCGAACCGTTCGCCCCCGATGCAATATCCGCCCACTCTCAGTGGTATTTCCATAATCCGTATAGGTTCCATATATGCTTGTCTTTTTAGTTTCCGGCTGCGTCTTGCCGTGATATTGCCTGTCAAATCTCAGCCGACTTTGTATATACCTCGTCCAGGAAAACCAGCATTCCGGTTCGTCCGCACCTCCCACTTCTATTAGAAGAAGGACATTGCTTGGTTACCAGCAACATATATTAGAGGGCACTAAAGAGGTCTTCCATACGGCCTCGTTTCGCTCAAAAGGCGCTGTACTTGGGCCGGCCTGAACCGGTTTCGACTATCTTCAGGTATCACCAACACAGAAGCTATGAAGACGAAACGAAACTCTGCCGGGCAAGAGACCGAGGGCCTGGATTGGAATACCGCCATAGGATTAACCCTTCGGCTCAGACAAGATGATCTTGTAAAAGACTATCTAATGTTAACGCTTGGAATTTACACCGGTTTGCGCATCTCTGATCTGCTCAACCTGAAGTGGGAGCAACTTATCGACAAGGACGAAGTAACGATAAGAGAGAAGAAGACTGGGAAGCTGAGGCGGATTACAGTAAATCCGAAAGTGAAAGAAGCTCTGGGCTACGGACGTGACCAACTACAGGCAAAAGAAAAGTACAGGCCAGACAAGTATATCCTTGAATCTAAGTATGGAAGCCCACCGACAGTTTCATACGTAAACAAGAGGCTAAAACTATTGTTCACCCGATATAATGTCAAAGCTCGGAAAGCAAGCTCCCATACCCTTCGTAAAACATTCGCTTTGCGACTCTGGTCCGCCGATCAGCGCTCTGAGAAATCCTTGATCTACCTCAGCGAGTTGTTCGGACATTCAAGTGTCTCCATCACACGCAGATACATAGGTTTGCAAAACGAAGTTTTCTCGGATATGTACCTCAGCCTCTAAAATAAAACCGGGAAGCCTTGTTGCTACACCAGGGCTTCCCGGTTAAATTCACGGAAAACAAAAAATCAAAAATCTATGTTAACCATTCTTATATCACCGACAGGAGTAATTGTTTCGGCATACTTATCCCTAATCTCGCTCAAAGCTCAGCGCCACCATCAATGCATAATCTGGGTCTGATGAAGCCTGCGTCATGTTATCCATACAACGGCTTGAGACAAACATCTTCCCGTTGGTTGTTCTAACCCAGGTTCCGTCCTGCTCAACCCTGAGGGTGCTCTTATAGCTACCTATATCCAGTTGTGGATATTGCTCATTGGCGATTTCAACGATACGACGAATTGCATCCAGATTCTCAAGAGAGCCCATATATTTACTTCGCAAATTTTAGCGACCTTGTCAATCCGGATTGACTTCGTATGTTGAGAGAATAGACTCCAGTTGGCAAATTACCTGTATAGATTATATTCCTTGCTGAAGCATCAACGTTGATACGCTGATTAAATATCTCTTGTCCTATCACATTTATGATCGAAATGAACAACGCCTCAGGTTGTGCGAGATGTACATCCACAGTCAGGCTTTCTGGTGCAGGATTTGGATAGATGCTCACGTCGACAGCATCCGTATATGAAGCAATACCTGCACAAGTATTTACCATAATTGTTTTCGATGCGGTGTCTGTGCATCCGTTTCCGTCCGTTCCTGTAACGGTATATGTTTTCGTTGTTGTAGGGGAGAATGCGACACCGTTGATGACGCCACCTGTCCAACTGTATGTATTTGCTCCACTTCCTGTTAATGTTACCGTTCCTCCTGTACAAATAGTATCAACGGAAGCGTTGGCTGTCACAGTTGGAAGCGGATTTATTGAAATAGTTACAGAGGCTGGTGAACCTAACGTGGTTATTGACGTACCGCCACCTGTAGAATCAGTTACTGTAAGAGTGTAAGTAGTTGTACTTATGGGGTTGGCAACCGGGTTTGAAACATTGGTAAGATTAAGGCCGGAAGAAGGAACCCAACTATATGTATACGGTGGTACTCCTCCCTGGGCAGTTGGTGATCCGCCTATAGTAGTGTTTGACCCTGCGCAAATGAACCTATCTGAGCCTACACTAAGATTGCCGGACCAGAATTGAGCTATGTTAACTGCTGGATTCCCTCCAGCTCTTGTGAAACCTCCTCCAACATATAGATTTCCTTTGTATACTGCTAAACCATTAACTGTACCTGTGGAAGAAGAAAAGGATACCCCAGCTCCAACTGCATTCCAACTGACCCCATCGTATTTGGCAATACTCGCAGCGGCGACACCACCAGCCGATGTGAAAAACCCACCTACATATAACGCCCCGTTATACACAGTCAGCGCTTTGACTGAATTCATCACTCCCATACCAAGGGGTGACCATGATGTTCCATTCCATTTCGCAATATTTTTCGCTGGAAATCCGCCGACTGTATCAAATGATCCACCAGCATAAAGATTTCCGTTATAAACTGCAAGTGCCTGGACCCCCAAACTATTAGTTCCAATACCTACGTTTGTCCAGCTCGTCCCATCCCATTTTGCGATGTTGCTTGCAGGAATACCACCGGCACCAGTGAAGTAACCGCCGACGTAAAGACTACCATTATAAACAGTCATAGCTTGTACCCGCCCGAAATTACTTATGCCTGTACTTACAGATGACCAGCTTGTCCCATTCCACATTGCAATGCCGACAGACGGATTACCACCAGCGGTATCAAAAGTTCCGCCGGCATAGAGATTTCCGTTATAAACAGCCAGGGAGAGTATGTTTGCATTCGTCCCTGTACCTACACTACCCCAGCTAGTCCCGTTCCATTTTGCGATATTATTTACAGGAACACCTCCTGCTTTCGTAAAGCTTCCCCCAACATATAAATTGCCATTAAATACTGCGAATGCCTCAGCACCCCCAGTAGAATCTAAGCCGCCTCCAACACTTGCCCAGGTGGTTCCGTCCCAGGTAGCTAGATTAAACACAGGGGTGCTGCCTGCCATCATAAAATGACCACCTGCATAAAGACTTCCGTTGTATACCTCCAGCGAAAAAACAGGCTTGAGTGCTGTTGAAGTTATTCCTGCGCTAACCGTATCCCATGTTTGAGAGAATACGCAGGAACTGCTGATTCCAGAAAGAATGACCAATAGGAAAAGCGTGATAGTTTTAGTAACTGTCTTCATAAGATAATGGTTTGTTTGGCTCCGGTTCTGGGTTGGAGCTTACCCATAATCAAATATACTAAATAATACATCACTATAGTAACCATGCCCATAGGCGGTAACACGGGGTGATGGTTTGCCCGATGTTTACGGGAAAAATGAAGAAAATGGCAGAAAACCCGGTGACACCTGAGCATTTAGCCAGGATAAAGAAGATAGGAGAGCGGGTAAAGGAGCTTAGGGTGAAGGCTGGATACACATCCTATGAAACCTTCGCATTTGACAATGAAATTCCCCGCGTGCAATATGGTCGTTTAGAAAGAGGGGCCGTAAACTTCAAGGTGGCAACTCTGATGCGGATTCTGGATATCCACGGGATCGGTCTGGACGAGTTCTTCAGGAAAATCAAATAGTCTGTTTCCCAAGCTTTAAATATTCCGCAACTTCCTGTTCGTCAGACGGCAACAGGGCACTGTATAGTTCCAGCAAGGTGTGAACGCTCCCTGGCAGGTCTTCGTTGGTATATTCCCTGTCCAGGCATTGGAGTGCCTGCAATACCACCGGGATGTCCTTGATAAGATCATACGCCAGAACCTCTGGTGCATTCGTTCTGATTTCTATAATCAGTTTGTTTCCTTCCGCTTTTATCATCTGTTAAAGACCGCACCCGGATATCGGTTAACCACGGCAAGCGGCATTAGTCCCGGATGCAGTCTGATGCGAGTATAGCTATTCTGCGGATGTGGGAAACCCTGAATTCAAGGCAGCTTGCTTTTTTCAGAAATATTCCCGTCATTTGATTAGGTTCAATCCTAATCCATTCCCATTTATGAGCGTTGCAAGTATCCCTGCGGCAATTCGACGTCTATATGAAGTACATGAAGAAAAGCACGCTATCGCAATTCTGACGGAGGATTTCCCTGATGAATTTGATGAGATTATTTCTGTTCTTCGAGGCTTTCGTCTTACTAAGACTATGGTAACCACTGCTGGTGGAAGAAAGTCACCTATAGCCACCGCCCTGGATTCAGAATTCGAAGCTTTAGGGTGGGAGGAGAAAAAATTTGACACGAGGATCGTCATTGATGAAACCGAGTTGGTATCGCCAACCCATAAGGTCGACTGCTACAAGAATCGTGTAGCACTAGAAATAGAATGGAACAACAAGGATCCCTTTTATGATCGCGACCTTAACAACTTCAGGCTATTATTCGACCTGAGGGTTATAAGTGTAGGAGTGATCATAACCCGTAGTTCAGGTCTTCAGAGGATATTCGATGGTCTTGGCAAAGGAGACTCTTATGGAAACTCTACGACCCACATGGGGAAACTAACACCAAGATTGGGTGGAGGCTCTGGTGGTGGATGTCCGATATTGGTTTTCGCAATAACCGACAGGTTATATGATGCTCGCCGTTAGTTTTCTATTTGCGGGTTGCCATTATTAATGACTCCTGGACTTCGCGACTCTTATCATTTTTCCGGCCCATTGTACTGTGCAGATAATCGATATACTCCACCGTAATCTTATACTCCTTTCCAAAAACAATCTTTGCTAAGGCAATTAGTTCATCCAGGCCAATCATGCCGGTATTACTATAGCTAAGTACCAGTTGTGAATTTTTCTCCCTGATCTTTACAAACATGTCATGAAACGAGTCCTTCACTTTAGTTCTAATACAGAATGGAGATTGATGCCTGTCAGTACGATATCGGCCTTTGAACTGGACCTCAGGATAGTCGTACTTTACCAGTGTCTCGATAGCGTGATAAAATCTTGAATAATGAACAAAACAATATGGCGGATCGGCATAAACCAAGGAATTTCGTGGAAGAGCATCCAAACACTCGAGGTAATCTAAGGTTGTGGCTTTAAATGAAAATTTATTTACTGTATTGTAAGCAGTTGTAAACTCCTTGAGCTTTTTCTCGAACAACGGCCAAATCTCCTTGTTTCTATAAATCATAATATCTGCCATCGAAGTCAGATCGTAAGCATCTCGATATTGTGCGTAATGCCCTGTACTCTGGGAATTATAGGACATTGCAAACATAAGGCTGGAAATAATAGGAAAATATAAACTTGTAGCCTTGTACTTCTCCGAAGCAAACTTAATAGCGTCGATCCAAAGACATTGTTCGAAGGACCAATAAGTACCAGAATAGAACTTCACGAACAAATGATGTGACATCTTTGAAAAGTCCATATCCATCAAGTCCTGCTGTGCTTTCTCTATCGCCTTGAATTTGCTTACCGTTTTTATTCCGCCGTAGGAAAATTTCACTTTAGGGTAAGCTTTCTGGAAGGAACAAACATATTCTGTTGCTGTCTTCAAGATATCGGATGCAAGATGCGGATGCTTCTTCCAGTCATAGTTGGACAGGTATAGGGATGACAGCACGGCTGAATATTCCTGAATATCATTTGACCAGACATTAGACTGCCCACGCAAAGCACCAGACAAGACAGAAGACCCTGCGAATAGGTCGCAGATAACTTCTTTCTTGTGAAGCTCTAATAATGCATCCAGAACGTTGGTGAGGATTTTTTTCTTAGAACCCATGTACTTAATAACATGGGGTATTTTAACTTTTACTTCATCTCTCGCTTCAACTATATCCATAAAACAAATATATAAATCAGTAGGACATTAACAACGAGTAGGTCTGCAAAGATTCAAACAAAGATTTCACTCTGAAAAATTTCAACAAGTCTGCCCACTTCAGGACTCACCTCCTGTACCCGAACTGCCGATTTATTCCCTCCTTGTTAACTCGGAAGGTAACCATAGCCCTGCTTGCGTTAAAATGTTCTGCCATCTCATCGATGGACATTCCTTTACTTCGAGCCCAGACTAGTCCAACACGAGGCATCTGCAAACAACCTCCTAGCCAGTTAGCCTCATCTTCCTGGCTTTTATTAAACTCTCGCATGATAAATGGGAAATTTGCTCTTTGTTGGTCAAAGGCCCTCATTTCATGGCCACAAATGACGTGAGCTAACTCATGCATAAGGTCACTCTCTTGTCGAGTAGGTGGGTGACTGCTGTTATACAGGATAATTTTACTATCATCCTCAGTCAGAACTGTTACTGCTGACCATTTAGACTTCTTCGGTTTTAATAGCACCTGGAGATGTTTCTCATCCATGCCATTAATCTCAGTAGGGCAAAATATAGGAACCTTAAGGTGCTCTGCCAATAACCGCGCCGGAAGATGCTCCTCTGGCCGAAGGCCAAGGGTCCGCCGAAAATTTACAGAATGTTCTTCCGCACTTTTCTTAAACCCTCGAACAAAACTACTTTTTGCTTTTTGCTTTTCCGGCATCGACCTTGGTGTGTTGATACGCCAAAGTAATCATTTGAATGAGTGATTCGGCCGTAGGAGTATCTAAGAGACGATCAGCGCGTAAGTGCGCCACTATTTCCCGTTGGTATGACTGCGATGTTACAGTTTCAGACTTAGTGAAGAAGTCTGTAGGTACGTTTAGCCATCCGCAAATCCTGACGAATGTGTCAATATCAGGGATGTTACCTTGTTCTACTCGGGAAAGTGTGGATGAACTTACCCCTCCTATCTCAATTGCTGTGGCTCGAAGCCCGCGGTCACCCCTCTTCTTCTTGATCATTTCTGCCAGCTTCTCGATGTTCAGAGTCGAACTCATGGTTGTTCAGGTTTTTAGGTGTTGCGCCAAAAATACAAAAAAAACATTTGCGGGACAGAAAATAATGTCCTATGTTTGCAACGGATTGTCCTACGAACGGGACAGTCTTTAATTCAACTCACAGTAAATATAAAGAAAAATTAATCATGAAAAAATTCTACTCTACACTTATTTCCTTGCAGGTTGGAGACAGGGTTGTTCTCCCTAAGAGTGGCCTTGACTTGGTTCAACATCATGCAATTTTCTTGGGGCTTTCCAATGGTCACTATTGGTTTATCGAGAATAAGGACGGAATCGGCGTCCAAGTTGTTGACTCCGAAACATTCTTCCTTGGTTCAGAAAAGATAACTCGGATTGAACGTTTTCAACCAAGAGCCGGATATTCCCGTCCTGACCTCGTTGAGTATGCGCTGAGCTTGAGAGGAAAGGGGTATGAGCTCCTGAAGTACAACTGTGAACATTTTTGTAACGATGTGCAACACCGGACTGTGTCCAGCAATCAAGCAAATATTGGTGTCGGCATTGGTATCGCAGCTGGACTAGCACTACTAATTGGAATTGCCGCCTCGGGTGACTAACTGGGAACCTTTCGTCCATCGACCAGTTATCTGGTTCGGCTAGAATAGAAAACTATTAATATCAACGGCACATAAAACAAACATACATGAAACACAGTATCAAAATTTATCCAGTCGGTAACGGCGACTGCTCCCTCATTACCCTATCTGATAAAACAACATTTCTTGTGGACTGTAAATACCGGGCTGGCGCCGAAGATCCTGACGATGATAGTCAGTTCGACGTGAAGCCAGACCTGCTAAAAAGTATCGGGAGAAGGAACGGCAACCCCTTTGTGGATGTCTTTACTCTTACCCATGCTGATAAGGACCACTGCCATGGTTTCGAGAACCACTTTTATGTTGGCGATCCTTCAGACTACGGGAAGACCAACAAGGATAACGAAGAAATTATCATCGACGAACTATGGGTGACCTCCGCGTTATTTTCAAGTCCCCTATCGCCGGATGCAAACGCTGTTCGGACTGAGGCTAACCGAAGAATCCGGTTACGGAATGAGAACCACCCTGATAAGGACAAACCTGGCAATAGAATATTTCTCATCGGATACGATGCAGGTGAAAAGTTTAAAAATGTGACATCATACGTCCCTGGTCAGCTTGTTAATTCATTCAACGGGAAGACAAAAGCGGACTTCGAGATATTCATACACGCCCCGTTCAAAGATGATCTCATCAAAGGAAAAGCAGATAAAGATCGTAACTCAACAAGCATAGTATTTCAAGCCCGGTTTAAGATTAACGGTATACTTGTTTGCAGGGCTATGTTCTATGGAGATGCAGACCATTATGTGATCGAGCAGATTCTGGCGAAGTCAAAGAAACACAAAAATGAAGAGTATCTGAAGTACAACCTCAAGCTTACTGCCCACCATTGCTCATGGACGTTCTTCAATGACGTCTCCTACGAGATAGAGGAAAACCAAACACCACAGGCATACTCGTTGGAAATTTTAACTCATAAACTTCCCGGTGCTTTCATGGTCGCATCCAGCAGAAAGATCGTAGTTGAGAAACCCAATCCTCCGCATCATCCTGCCAAGACAGAATACGTAAAAGCCCTTGGTAATGCAGCTAATTTTCTGAATACAGCCACCCACCCTTCGGAGGATAAACCTGAACCAATTGAGTTCGTAATCGATAGCGCTGGAATTCAACTTGTCAACAAGGCGAAGAAGGATAAAGATGCCCGTGTGAAAGAGGCATTGCTCAGCACTGCTGGCAGGGGTGATAAACCATGGGTTTCTATCTGATGAAAGGCTTCGACTTAGTCACTGATATTGAGAGGACGATTGAATTATATCCAACCCTAGTCAAGATCATACAGGAAAAGAAGGTTTGGACAGGAAAGAAATTGGATCTTCGTACCAAAGTATGGTTAGAAGGTTCCTTGGATATCCTGGATAACGATGGCGGTGTTATCCAGACCTTTAAAGTTAAAATTGAATACACCTCAGAATTTCCGTTCCGCTATCCACTTGTCACAGAAACCGGTGGGCTCATACCACGGGACGAGGATTGGCATGTTAATGTTTCTATTGGTCCCCTGCAAGGCACGCTCTGTATTGCAGCCAGGCCGATAGAAATATTGCAATGCCAGAATGGGATCACGACTTCTTGGTTCATCCATCAGAAGTTGATCCCACATCTTGCAATGCAGGAATACAAGCGAAGGGAGGATGTTTACCCATTCGGCGAATATGCACATAGGGAGAAAGGCCTAAGGCAGGCATATATTGACGTCTGCGAGGCAAAGGATTGGGATGCTGCCCTGGGAATGATTACCCTTGTCCTAAACAATGATGTCCCAGGAAGGAATGATCTTTGTGCCTTTGGATGCGCAACAAAGTTCAAGCACTGTCATCATTGTTCCATTTTCTCGAAACTCAGAACAATCGGCACAATCCGACTCCGGGAGGACGTGGCGTTAATAGATTATGACGCATAAGATGAAACTATACAACAAATACCTGTTTACCGCGCGGTACTTACCTACTGTAGTCTGCATCGTGCCCATACTTTTTATTTACTTCTATCTGGTTGCTCAGTATCCTCTCTACGACCCTGGTTCGTATTTTGCCAAAATGCACTATTTCATTGACGTTCCAGTCTCTGTTGTACTCCTATACTTTTCCTCAACCATCATCCGGATGATAGGCAAATGGCTTGAGGACATCGTCTTTCACCGGAAGGATGGATTACCTACCACTTACCTGATGCTTTTCAGCTCCACGCATTTCCCTGCTTCATTCAAACAGCAATACCGAGCACGGGTTAAGCAAAAATATGATCTTGAGTTATTGGATCAGGCGAGTGAACAAATGAACAAGGCTGAGGCTGTAAAGCTCCTGAACATAGCAACACGTTACTTGGCTACGGCTTACAACACCAATGAACAGGTTGAGAGGCATAACACCTGGTACGGGTTCTCGAGAAACATGGCTGGCGGTTCCTTCATATCCCTTGGAGTATCACTCATCGGGGTTGCGACCGGCATAGGCCTCCACGACAAACCGTTAATTGTGTGGATGACAATTCTAACCTTATTTTATACAGGTGTCCTTCTTGTCCATCTGCAAGGGTTCAGGAAGCGTGCGGTGGATTATGCAAACACAATAATACCCATATTCATGCGAGACGTTTAATCAGTATCAACAAAAACTAATCATATATGACACCTCAAGCTTCTCATCACAACTTCATTAAACTCACCCAGAGTAAACTGGACGAACTGGAAACATTTTGTTTAAGTCCGGCAGACAAAGGTGGGGCAGGAATCGCACCAATAACAATTATAGCTAAAAGTACTGGGCTACTGCAATTCGACTTTCTTGGCTACCAGTTTATTATAAAACCGGAAATTGCTCCTGTTATTAATTACGGCTATGTAAGGTTATATAAAATAGTAGATGGGGATATTGTGGGAGAACGCAAAATGGTCCCGGTGAACTCTATGGAATTGGTACTTGACGGTTTTGGGAATACAAGATTTGTCGACAAGAAAATCCGGAAGAGTCTTGTTCCATTCATTGATGTAGAACAAAACATGACGGTTATAACGAATCTTGGTCAGCAGTATTTCCGGGAACTTCTCTATCACCTGAATGAGCAGGAAACCGCGTACTTTATACAGAGAGGGTTAAAGGACCTTAGCTAAGCTTGAATGATAAACCAATCTAACACTTGTCTGTACCTCACCCAGGCAACTTTGTATCACTTTGGTGTCGCCAATAGTGACAAAGGTGTTGTACCCAGCTGACTATCTATCAGTTAGGGGCAAAGGCACGAATCCCTTCGGGACCACTGAAAACCCCTGATACCAAGTGTTTCAGGGGTTTTTGCTGTTATAGAAATCGAGAAATCTAAACCTGCATCATGATATTCCGTGAAACACTTAACCGTCTTCTACCGGAGGTAGAAGAAGCTTTAGATGAATTATTCGCAGCTGTAGTGACAAATCAAACCCATGAGCAGGACCTACTTTTAATTGGGATTAACGGATGTTACTACGAAGAACGTCTAAAGTGGAATATAAATACTTCCCCTTTTTCCTTCGGGCCCGGAGACTGGTCATATGAAACGGATCACACGCAGGCCCGGTTTTTCAATTCCTACAGAAAACAAATTCGGGATGAATCACGGGCAGAATTTTACAAATTGGTAGCCCAAAATCCAGAAATTGCTTTAGTTGCAGACCATTCGGTTCAAACAGAGTTATCGATTTATCAAAAATTCTGGGAGTCTAACCGTATGCTTAAGCGACTATACCATCTGTCCAATTTAGGCCAAGGAAAAAATTATGATTGGTATTACGATAGTCAGAAACCCAGTTCACGTCAAAAGATTATACGAACACTCATTCGTGATCCACTTGAAATAATCAGTCCAAAATTTTACGCATTGCTGAAGGATATTTACCATCCACAAATTCGCAATGCCGTTGCGCATTCTGAATTTTACATCGTGGGGACAACATTGGGGTTTAATAATTACGATGTTGCTAAACACCATCCGCTTACGCAAATTTCATTTGAGTTATGGGAAGAACGATTCCACAGGTTGATCCTTCTTTATAATGGATTGATTAAACGTTTTAATGCATCTCTGAAAGAATACATTTTACAACAAGATGATAAAGAATTCGGCCTACAGATCCGGTTAACAAACCCTGATGGAACAACCGAAACGCGGTTTATTAAATATGTTGATGTGAACAGGCCAGATTGGATGTGGTACAACCACTGGAAGAAGAATCACAAGAATAAATAAATGATTTCTGCCTAATCCTGTACCAGAAACAAACAGAACTTTAGTTCCTGCTGAATCTCCTTTTCCTACCCACAATGTATTCGTCCACTTCCAATTCAATTTCCCTCCTGGTCTTTCTCCTTCCTTCCATTAGCCACTTCTCCAAATCTTTTTGGGGGAAATATAATCGCTTCCCTTTTTTGCAGTAAGGTATTTCCATCCGGGAGACCAGTCCGTAAATTGTAGGAGGGGTTAGCTTTAAATAATCGGCCGTTTCCTTCACAGAAAGAAAGTGATTTTCCTCAACCGCCGGCTTCAGTCCTCCAATTTCATTCATGACTTTACGGACAGCATTTTCAATAAGTGATTCCAATTCCGTTTTTGAAAGTGATAACAAGATTTTTTCTTCCATTGTGATTGGCGTTTATTTATTTCTTCGCAAACTCCACAAACTTACGCCCTACGCTTCAAATGTATAGCACTCAAACCCGGATTCAAAACAGGGGTTGGTTTTGGCTATACGTATATATAAGGACTCTGAAATTCCTTCCCCCACCAGCCGGATTCTTCCCTTCCCCCCGTATGAAGTGCCTAAATTCATATCAATTTCGATGGTTCAAAATAAATTTCAGGATTTACCTGGGGTTGTCGCCCACATTGGGTAACAATTTAGGTAGCCAATACCTATATCCCAACAAGCGTTTTGTATTTAAAACTACAGACAAACTGGTTGATGGAGAGGAAGGAGAAAATAGCGCAGGTTCAGAATCAGTAACAGAGAGAAAATATTCCATTTATGTAAGTTCAAATAAACTTATTACCAAATTCAAAACTATAGTTAAGGAAACGGGTGTAGATTATAAGGACATTCTAAATTACACATTCTCGTCCATGGACCGGAAGGTGTCAAAGCTAATCAAAGATTACAGTCAGATAGAGAATAAGGACCCGGTGGAGAAGAGATTTATTCAATCAATTCTAGAAACATTTGATTTCATTTTTTTCCTATACTCCGTGTCTCCCAGAGTAAATACAACAATTAAGCTTTGCATGATTTTAAGCAAGGTCATTAAGTTCCTGAAAAAGGAGACCGGCATAAATTATGATGATAAGCATCTGGTGTTTAAAAAAATATCCGACGATGTGTTTCTTGTTCTAAGAAAGAATAAAAACGAAGAGCACACTCCGGTGGAGACACTATATCTATTACTTGCACTCATGGAATTAGGCCGCGAATATCGGTTAGATGAAAAAAGCTTGTGCGAGTATTTTAACATTGATCCGGATACTTATAAGGTAAATACTCCATTGAACTATTTCTCAATCATTGTTCTGCTTTTTTATATCGGTGACAGGGTCCGTTATTCTAGTATTAAGCAGAGCCTACAAATATACATCTTGGAAAGATTTGAGGACATCGGAGTCGAATCCGTGGGCAGGACAGCCGAATTCACTTTTCTTCTATTTGACCTTATTTCCTGCCCTTTTTTGAAATTGGATTACAAAAAGAAAGTTCTTTCACTCTGTGGTGTAACTGATTCTTCCATTTCTGAAAAGATTGTGTCTTATAGGAAGCATTGGTTTACAAAATGGAGTAACTTTAAATTTGATAAGGAACTTAATGCAAAGAAGAGTTTAGAAGTATATTAAGTATTGAAACCGCTCCGTCTAAATTTACCGCCAGCAATGGCACACACACAAGCGGTTTCTACTCCGATACAAGGAGGAACAGTGAGAGCAGCGAGGACGGGCTGCTTTTTTTATCATTATAGAACCTTTCAACCTATATCACATTTCAAACCAGGAAGAATGTATCGTATTAACCTTTTATCAGAAAAGAAGGGCATGGACACCTTCAAAGAGTTTGAATCTAATTTTATTGCCATTTGCGAGTCCCATTACAAAGATGATAGGGCACTTTGCTTTGCTTTCATACTATATCGTGATAGGGATGCGAATATCGTGCGAATTTTAACTGATAGGCCCTGCTGGGATGCACTGCATGAAATTTCTGGAAAGTATCTTACGGTCTTTAGTTTTATTAAATCTGTTGAAGAACAGCAGAGATTCGCCCCTACCGCCTTTATGACCAGTGTTGATGTAAACACAAAGCCTTCGGTTGCTTCAAATCACATCTTAGAAAGATATTTTTCATTACCAGATGAAATAACTTATCCTGCTATTCTGTTCTTTCAGGTTTCTAAGGATGAAATAATACAAGAGTTTGTTGTTCCACTTAAAGAAGAGGAATTTGAAAAGGGATTTCTGGAGATAAAGAAAATATTCCAAATTGCAGAGCAGACATTAAAGCAAATAAAAGTAAAGAAGAATCGGGAAGAGATTATCTCACGGGTTATTCTCGACCTTGAAAGCGATAAATCAATCAGGATAATACGGAGCCGGATTCAGTCAGCAAAGAACCTCGCTAAGTTTTTTGCTCCCTTTAGACACCTGTTAGGCTTTCCCTAATTATACGGGAAATTTTCATGGACATCAAGGATATCCTTTATGGGTTTATTTATGTGAAAGTTAATGGGGTATTGAGCTTGTGGATTGTGTCGAAAAACATGATTTGCAGTAGTCGCTAAATTTGCCGTATTCGCATTTGTAACATATACGCCTGAAACTCTCGTAAATTTTGGGTTCTGTTTAGAACCAAAGAAACCATTTCCCGTGAACTTCAATTTCTCGTTACGGTTATTTGGATTTTCACTCCACGAATTCTGCAATGAGCCATACAAAGCTTGCTGAACCTCCATGATATCAAGTGCAACACTTTGTTTGTTGAGGCATATTATATATGGAGCATTTAGATTACCATATCGAGTCGCCTTTGTCTCCAATGATCCAACTATGTTTTCGCTATCATTCCCGATCTGAGTTACTAATGGATGAATTCCGATAGACCCGGAGTTAGTCCCTCTATACATTGGGGATTTGGGTATCAATATGACCTTTATTCTAACTTTCTCATCTTCATATTGTACCTCAGGCATTGCTTCGAAACCACTTGTTATGAGGAGTTCTGTATAAAGGTCCGGGTTGTGAGAAGAAATTTCATCATTGAAGAACTTGGCAATCACCTTCCCGCTTGGTTGACTGCTATCTTTAAATGTAATTTCTTCTAGTTTCAGTACGAAATTAGACGCATCAACTTTGTTTATCGCATCCAGGAGAACGTTCTTCCTGTTTTCCAGAGAGAGTTCATTTCTTGTAAGCATCGTCATGTGCTTTACCTCGATATAAAACAATTCCTCGTCCTTCCTTGCAAGATAGTCGGGGTGTTTTGTAGTGCCAGGAATATCTGGGTGAATCTCCAAACTGTATCCTAATTTGGTGAAAAGGGCATAAATATATAATTCATAGAATGTCGGATAGAATGCTACCTTGAATTTCTGTTTCAATTCTTCTTTTTCACTTTCAGGATAGATACCAAACCAAAGTTCAAGTTGCTTGCGTACGTTATTAATATCTGCTCTTGTGCTTTCGTTATAGTATGTATATGAGTCTGCACTATAGTCCGAAGGCCCGGATAATGTCCTCTCTTTCTCGTCAAATAGGGTTTGCTTGTCTGAATGCATACTTTTAAAGGATTACCTTCCGGATTTGGGTCCAGCAGCCTTATACACATAAATGTACCGAGGTCTCGTTCCGCCACCAGTATCGCCACGGAATCCTCTCTCCAGAAAGTGTTTTTCAATATCCCGAGCATGGTCATGGTGATCTGCCTCCCAGTGCTTCCAAAGGACAGGGGTTTTGTGAGCACGATGACGTGTTTGTGGATCAGATGTTACTCCAACATACCAGTTGGTTTCTTCGACAAATAGAACACTGTTCTTCTCAATAAAGACCTTTATTGCCTGCTTAATGTATGATTTGCTTGCCATTTTATTTTGTTTTTTTACTGTTATTGTCTTCTAAGGAGAGGGTTAGTAATCCTAATGCAGCCATGATTAATCCTAAGTTTCGCCCTCCGTTATTATTTTTCCCTACCGCTACTGCTGTTGCTATACCAGCTATTGTCAGTCCTGCGCCAAAAATGGTGGTCTGTTTGCTAAACTCCCGTCCTGTCTGAACATAGTTAGCTAAGTGTTCACAGTTGTTCAGAAGGAGATGGTAGCTACTTTGATCTCTTCTGGAAAGTGCTCGCCTAACCGCAGATGTGCGTTGAAATTCTGATCCTATAAATCGGCGAATTCGATTAACACTGAACCCTACTGCATATGAAAGCACTTCCTGCTGTGTTAATATCCGGGTACCTTTGATGTAATTTGCAATAAAGAGATGCTCACCAAAATTCGACCCTAAGTATATCAGGTAGTGATCCAGTAAACCGGATGTGTCCTTCTTTGCAACGATTGCATCTGCCGGTTTAATGTTATTGCCGATGATAAATTGATTAATGTCCATTTCTTTTTATTTATTTGTTAGTAAAATAATTTCAATAGATCTTCAACGTGATTGATGACTTCTACATATTCTCGTTCATTTTGTTTCATCCTTAGACGCAATTTTGCCAGATCACAATTCAGCAGCGCACCGGATTCATCTATGAAATTCTCCTCCGCTATTTTCCAGAACCCTTTTCCGTAGCTTAGACTCAACAAGGGAACAGCGTTTTTATCAATGGGATTCTTCATTCGGTATAAAAGATGACAAAGTAGTGTCACTTTCGATGAATCAATTCTAACTGGATCGACATCCTTTCCTTCTGAAGTTAAAAGATTAACGAATAGGGTCTCTCCCTTCAAAAGTCCAGTATCTATAGAGCAAAGTTTCCGGGCCAGTTTGGATAGGTTTGTGTTCGTTAGCCGAGTTTTATAATATACGGCCTTTCTCAGTTCTTCTGTTTTGTATGTCTTTATTCTTTTTTTATTTCCATCTTCTGAAATCTGATTTGGTTTCTGAAGACGCTCCTTTTCCTGTAAGTGGTATGTATTCGGCGCCACTATTGAAATCTCATCAAACCCTAGCATGTCCAACACCTCCTCTTTCCTTATCCCCTCAATTTTTGCCACAGCTGTGGCCTGGCGAATCACTAAGTTTTTAACGCTAGTGGCAGCACAAGGATCTGATGCAATGAGTTCGGGAAGAGCTATTTCGTGTATTAAAATGCGGAGAAGTTTGGAAAGAACTTGTGAAATGGCCTCTCTTTCTTCCTCTGGAATTTCCACAGAAGTATCAATTCCCATTTTGGAAATAAAACTATAAGCAGTTCGTTTGAGATCCAATCCTTCTATTTCTTCTAGCGTGGTAAGAGAATCGAAGGGAACTGTTTCCATTACGTGAAGTACGATTGCCTGTAAAAACTCAGCAAGGCTATTGAATCCAATCTTTTGTAGGACTTCATGCAACAGTCCCTCTTGACCCGCAAAGAACAATTCTATACCTGTGGATACTTTTGAAATCTCACTGTTCGCAAGCTCTAAGTCCTCTGGACTTATTATCGTTGGTAGTAAGGGTTTTTCCATGAAAATGAGTTTAATGTCTGTTGTCTGGTAACAAAGGTAGGTCAACAGACACCCGTTAAAAAGACGATCTCTAGAAAAATCCCAGAAGATTGATCAATTGTAGGTATCGACAACCTTACATCATATTGTAAATCAATCAATTACTAAACAATAGATACTTAACAGTGTCTTTCAACCCGGAGTCTGTGAACCGTAAAAAAATCCCCGGCCATGGGAGAACTACCTTGAAATCGTCCTGGTGGCGGACTGGTGCAAAATCCGGATTGTTTGAGAACCCGGTGAATGAAGGTGGCAATGTGTTGAAAAACCACCCTATTCCCTCGTCAAGCGACACCCTTTTTTCGGTATTTTCGGACTAATTATGGCAGATAAAATAACAAATCCAATGGCGGAAGTCTTTGGCTTTCCTGTTTCCAATAACAGCGTTAAAGCAAAGCGATATAGAGAACAGAAGTTATGCCCATTTAATAATAAAGTCCCTAATTGTACTAAAGATAAAGCAAATAATCCTTTGGGGGTCTGTTCTGTTAATCATAACGGAACTGCTGTAATTACTTGTCCTATCAGGTTTCGGGAGGATTGGATAATTGTAGAAAATGCCGCAAAATTTCTTTTTAGAGATAAATCCAAATGGACTTCATTGACAGAAATCAAACTCCTGGATAAAAACGGGCAGTCCGCTGGCAACATTGATTATGTTATTGTCTCCTACAATGATAAGGGACAGCTTACTGATTTTGCATCTGTTGAAGTCCAAGGTGTATATATTTCAGGAAATTTGCGGAATCCATTTGAAGCCTATATTGCGAAACCGGAATCAGCATTTAATTGGAAAACCGGATACAATTACCCGAAACCGGATTACCTGTCTTCTTCTAGGAAGAGATTGATTCCTCAAATGTTATATAAAGGAGGGATTTTCAAGTCCTGGAATAAGAAGCAAGCTGTAGCGCTTCAAAAATCTTTCTTTGATACTCTGCCAAAATTGCCGACCGTTGCAAAAGAAAAAGCAGACATCGCCTGGTTTCTTTATGACCTTGTTCTTAACAAAAGCACTAAGCAATACTGTTTAACTCTTGTTGAAACCGTTTATACTGAATTTGAGGCTGCATTGCTTCGGGTAACAACAGCAGAACCAGGAAAAGTATCTGACTTTATTTCTGTTTTGCAAAGCAGATTAGATGAAAGACTCGAAGGCAATCCTCCGGATGCTCCAACGTTAACGGATATTATAAGTAGTTAACTATGCGTGGCCAATTAGAAATGTTTGAACAGACAGTAATTGAAAAACGACCCAGTAAAAAGGTTGTTAACGTTTCTTCTGTGCCTCAACGAAGCCCATTCCGGTATCCCGGAGGTAAAACTTGGCTTATTCCAACTGTTCGGAAATGGTTAGCCCAAGACAAAAAAATAGTAAAGGAATTGATTGAACCTTTTGCAGGTGGAGGAATTGTAAGCCTGACAGCCGCATTCGAAAGTCTAGCAGAAAAAGTCCTGATGATTGAATTTGATCCAGAAATTGCAGCAGTATGGGATGTTCTAATAACTGGGAAAAGTGAGTTGTTTGCGAGAAAGATTCTAAATTTTGATCTCACACGTGAAAATGTGATTGCTGAATTAGAAAATGAACACAAGCGAACCGAAGACATTGCCTTTTGTACCATCCTTAAAAACAGAGTTTACCATGGTGGAATTATTGCAAAGGGATCTGGGATGTTGAAGCACGGAGAAAACGGAAAAGGTATTCAATCGCGTTGGTACCCCAAAACTCTTCATGATAGAATCCTTGCAATAAATGAAGTCAGACATAAAATTCGGTTCAATACTGCTGATGCTTTTGAAGTGATCACGAATAATATCGATAATAAAGATGCTTTCTTCTTCATTGACCCACCATACACCGTTGCAGGGAAAAGGTTGTACACATACTTTGATATTGATCACGAGAAATTATTTGAACTCACATCCCAAATACGGGGCCGATATCTTTTAACATACGATGACACTCCTGAGATTAGACTTCTCGCGAAGAAGTATTCTTTGAAATATAAAACGATTCCAATGAAGACTACCCATCACTTGGAAAAGAATGAGATTCTAATTTCAGATAATCATAATTGGTAATTACGCAGAACCAAAATATTTAGAGAAAGTCACTTGAAATGAACCCAATTGAAAAGGTAACTATTTTTAAGAATCGATTTCTGCAGCGTGGCTTTGGAATTTATTTAAGCCAAATTGGAGGTTTTGATAAGTTGCTCACAGCTTTAACAGACGAAGACATGATGAGAATGGAGGAGTTAAATGTGTTTTTTTGTAGGTCTTACGCTCCATCTGTTATAACTGAATTGAAGAACACTCCTTCCGTTGAAACATTACGATTAATCATTTTTGAAAACGAATATCTGACAAATTCACTACCAGAAGAAGTGGTTGCAATAATTTTACACGAGATTGGCCATGCGTTCTACCCTGAAGGAGATTTAAAGCAAAAAGAATTTAGTGCAGATGATTTCGCCATCTCCAGAGGTTATGGAAAACACCTAAAACAATCTCTAGAATCATCAATAATAAATTTTCCACACGTTTTTGCAAACGACTTAAATGCTGAGCGTGTCTCTCGAATACAGTAATTGTCTTAAACCAACTATTAGTGGATTCGGTGGAGTGTTTTGAATATTTCCCAATGGTAACGGTCAAATATTCCATCCCTTGTCCTGTAATTTATACCATTAGCTGACCCCACCTGGTCTTATAATGCTTAGTTTTACATCTGTGTCTTATCAAATTTAAAACGTCATTACTATGGAAAAAATTCAGGCAATCAAACCAGGTCCAAAACCAAAAACAGAAGAAGGAAAAGACGACAAGAGAAGACGTGTTGATCCACCCACCCGACCGAAGCATCCTACTTTAAAACCTCACAACCCTGAGCCAAAAAAGAGATAGGTTTGGGTAGTTGTAACAGCGGTATAACGTTCGTTTCAGTACATAATCTGGACAGGTAGTGGAATCGGTCGAGTGTTTTTGACTATTTCCCAATGTTTTTGGTTAAATTTTCGATCCTTTGGCCCAATCCGGAACCCTTTATGAACGTTTATCGATATCTGAGGCTATACTATCGTTTATTCCCTTCGGGACCACAAGTCACAACCGTGTAAAGGCTTCATCCTTACACGGTTGTTTCATTATCAAGCATTGGGATTTTAGATTCAAGGGGAAACGCAACATTCAGATGCGATAGCTTTGCAAGTTGCAAAGGAACCTATTCCCAGTTAATTAAAATCCAACGGGATTGAGTTGCATCGTATAAAAATGTAGCACAATGTGCATTTACATTGGCCCCGGTGTTGGTAATTATTTGGTTAGCTAAAGTGCCGCCGGCAACATTATTACCGATGGTCATTTGATTAGCTGTTGCATTGTAAATAACTACGTATTCCCCATCTACCGGTGGAGCGGATGCCACATTATTTGTAAAGCTGTTCAGGGAAAATGCGGCAGTAGGTCCGGTTAACTTTACAAAAGCATTATTTCCGATAAGCAGGTCGTTGGTAGCTCCGGTGATGGCTGTTGCAAGCGCATTTTTGGTAATGGAAAGGTTTCCATTGATATTAACGGAACCGATGTTACTGGTACCGCTAGGGGTACCCGAAGCAAGGACAATGCTGCCTCCGTTGCCACTACCGCTGCCACCATTACCTCCGGTGATCGTTACATTACCACCGTTATTGTTACCGGCAGCACCGTTACCGGCAGTAAGTATAATTCCGGGCCCGGCTCCGAAACCAAAACCACCTTGTACATTTAACATGTTTAATCCCGGGGTCGCGGTACCAATCCCGGTATAATTGTAGACGATCAGACCATTTGCAGGTGCGGCAGCATTATAGCCAATAGTAACTCCACCGTTCATCACCATTAAGGCCGATGAAAGCGGGAGTGCTTGTCCAATACCCAGATATCCATTCACATTATCCCAATACATGCCTTTGGCCGGAGTACCAGTAGTTGCAGATGCAATGGTAGTAGCTGTAGGGCTATAAGTAACTGCATTGATGGTACCGTTGATAATATTCTGATAGGATGGGGCTGCATTGCCAGTTGATTTCAATATCTGACCTGCCGTACCATAATTTGCAGCTCCGCTAAATGCAAGTGCTCCTGTATTGGTAATACGTAATACTTCTGTCATGGCATCAGCCGTTGCACCGCTGGCACCCACCGGAGCAGTCTGGAAGATAAGATTTCCCGAACCACCTGCACCTACTCCATCACCGGAAGTGATTGTTAAATCTGCTCCCACAATATCAGTTCCTGCCGAATTTGGTGCACGAAACGTATAACCCAGAGGTGTTGCCGTTTTATCGCCGCTGCCCACTACGGCACTTCCATAACTTCCGGTGGTAGCTTTTGCACCGGGAACGAGATAAACATTTCCTCCATTTGAAGATCCCGTACCTCCGCTTCCTGCACCTAAATATAAATTGGCGCCATTCGCTCCGAAAGGACTTCCCGATTGTCCGAGGATGCGGGTATCCAGTGTGGGATTGCCGGTTCCCGGATCCAAATCAAACAAATATCCTGCAGAAGGTGCAGATTTAAATACAGACATGGTCGTACCCAGGTCATAGATATTACTGCAAGTCAAGGTCGTTGCCGTTGCCATTTTAGGCACATTATTAACCGTGAGGCAAGCATTCAGCGCTCCGATTGAACCAGAATTGACCATATAATTCCACTGTGCATTGGCCCAATAATAATAGCCAACCCCACTACCTCCGGTAGTTGTTGTGGAAGTGTTGTATACAAGCATTCCATTGGAAGAAGCACCAATAACAGGAGACCAGCTGGTTACATTGGTCAGTGCTACCTGAGGGCCCAGGAATCCCATATTGGTAACCCCTGTACTGATATCGAGTATGGCAGAAGCATTGGGTGTTACCCCTCCCGGGTTGATTCCCACATTCTGTCCATTGATTGTATGGTATACAAACAGTACACTCATACAAAGTAAATAGTGAAAGAAGTTTTTTTTCATAGGCGAAAGAAGTATCTGTATTTAACAAACCATGCACAACCCTGTTTATTTCCAGGAAACCAAAATCCACCGGTGTTGGGTTGCATCGTACATCAAAGTGGCACAATGCGCATTCAATACATTGGCCCCTGTATTTGTAACTATTTCATTGGCTGCAGTGCCGCCACCATTATTACCGATAGTCATTGCAAAACCGGTCGAGTTATATACGATCACCTGTTGACCATCTATCGGCGGAATAGCCGCAGCATAATTGGTAAAGCTGTTAAGCGTAAATGCGGCCCCCCCCGTCAGTTTCACAAAAGCGAAATTCCCAATAATCAAGTCATTGTTTACTCCAGCCGCTACTGCAACAGAGGTCTTTGTTAAGGTCAGATTACCATGAATATTCACGGTTCCTATCACACTCGAAGCCGGAGCACCGATAGCACCCGGAGTCAGGATAACCGAGCCAGTGGTCGTAGGAGAAGCAGCACCGGCACCGTTATTGCCTGCAGTAATTGTGATGTTGCCTCCACTGCCGCTAAATATTCCACCACTGCCGGAGGTAAGCACAATTCCAGGTCCGGCTGCTGCACCGGTTCCACCTTGTACATTTAATATGTTCGTTCCAGGAGCAGAAGTCCCAATCCCCGTATTGCCTGTTACGATAAGGCCGCTGGAAGGCGCTGCTGACGCATATCCGATAGACATTCCACCGTTTTCGAGACTTAAGCCACAATATGGAGTTGTGACACCAATTCCCAGATATCCATTCACATTATCCCAATACATGCCGTATAATGGCGAACCGGTTGTGGCAGACCCAATGGTGCTTGCTGTGGGACTAAACGTAACCGCATTAATAGTACCGTTGGTAACATAGTTCTTGAAAGCAGGAGCCGCGTTGCCATTGGATGTTAAGAGCTGCCCTGCAACACCATAATTTGCAGCTCCGCTGAATGCCAAAGCACCCGTATTTGTAATACGCATAATTTCCGTCATCGCATCACCCGTAGTACCGCTGGCCGCTACGGGAGCCGTCTGGAAGATTACACTACCGGAGCCACCTGCGCCAACCCCATCGCCCGAAGTAAGCGTTAAATCCCCTCCGGCAATATCGGTTCCTGCTGCACTCGGTGCACGGAGGGTGTACCCTAATGGAGTGGCTGTTTTTTCACCACTGCCCAGTACTGCACTTCCGTTGATTCCTCCACCCACTTTCGCACCGGGTACGATATATACATTTCCTCCGTTTGTACCTGCCGCATTTCCAATTCCGGCACCTAAATACAAATTACCACCGTTAACCCCTGCTCCACCGCTGCTTGTTTGTGCCAGGAAGCGGGTGTCGATTGTCGATACAGCCGCATTACCCGGATCAAGGTCGAACAAATAGCCCGCCGAAGGATTGGGTTTAAATATAGAAATGGTTGTACCCTGGTCATAAATATTACTGCACAACATGGTGTATGAATTCCATATCCGGAGTACTTCAGTTGGTGTATTGCATTGGTTCAGGGGACCAAATGAACCACTGTTAGCAATATAATTCCATTGGCTGTTTGCCCAAAAATAATAACCAATTCCACTGCCACCAGTAGTAGTTGTGGAAGTATTGAATACCAGCATTCCATTGCTGAAAGTACCCACTACCGGAGCCCAGGTATAAATGCTGGTAAGCGCCACATTGGGTGCAAGGAATCCGAGATTGGTAACCCCACTGGCAATATCGAGAATGGCTGAAGTATTGGGAGCTACGCCTGTTGTATTAATACCTACATTCTGTCCATTACTTGAATAGGATGCAAATAACACACTTAAACTGAATAAATAGTGAACGATACTTTTCCTCATTCGTTAACATAATTAGGTATCTTCCTAATACTAATAAACTTGATATTAGAAATAATACTTAACACCGTGAATCTCCATCGCAGTTCAACACTCCAAATAAAGAAGGATGGGGCTTTGGACTTATCTACACAAATATCCTAATTAAACAAAAGATAGTCAATAATAATATACGTTCCAAATTGGGAGTCGAATGCCTTAGCAAAGGCTTTCTTCTTATTTTTGAAGTACAGGAGCTCCTTTCGTTTTCCAAAATTATAACCATTGAATTGTAAGTAAAATGGTTAAGTGTAAATTTTTATAGTTGAAATATATGGGAATACTGCGCATACTTTTGGCCATAGCCGTTGTTTTAGCACATTCCGGGCCAATCTTTGGTTTTAGTTATCTTGATGGTACAATGGCAGTCCAATCATTTTTTATAGTTTCCGGTTTCTATATGTCTATGATACTAACCGAAAAATATAAAGGGGCAGATTCGTATGTTTTATTTATTTCAAACAGACTCCTACGTTTATTTCCAACCTACCTATTCGTGGCGCTATTGACATTAATATCGGTATTTGTTATTCCTGAGGTCGGTTTCCCTAGAACGATACAAACAGATTTTAAAGATTTAACTCTTCTATCCAGACTATATGTTATTGCAGTTAACCTGTTGCTGGTTGGACAAGATACAGCAATGTTTCTAGGACTCAATTCAACCGGGGCCTTGCATTTTACAACCAACTTTGTTCATTCAAAGCCAATGGTTTTTATGTTTCTCTTGTGCCCTCAGGCTTGGTCACTTAGCCTGGAGTTGATATTTTATTTTATTGCGCCGTTTTTAGTAAGGAAAAAGATTTCGTTTATTTTATTTGTGATGTTGCTCTCATTAACATTGAGGTTATGGATATATCACCAGGGATTGTTTGCTGATCCCTGGACCTATCGATTTTTTCCTACAGAGTTATTCTACTTCCTGTTGGGTTGCATTTCATATAGAATTTATGGATATATAAAGAACATGGAGAAATTCAATAAGGTTGGATCGATCGCTTTATGGGCACTACTTCTTTTAATATGCGTGTTTAATTATATTGCAGTTCCGTACACGATAAAACAATCCATGTTTTATTTGATATTTGCCGCGGCAATACCTTTTGTTTTTAACTACACCAAAAAGTTGAAATTTGATCGATTTATCGGAGAGTTGTCTTATCCAATTTATTTGACACACTTCTTCATTATTAATTTTGTTCTTGAATTCCTTCATCAGCATTTGGCCATAGCTAAAGTAATGCCTTTGTTGGCAGTCGTATTTTCAATACTCTTTTCGATATTAATAGGAAAATATTTGATAAAACCAATTGATAACTACCGGGAAAGAAGAGTTGGGCAGTTCAAGAAGGGACATCTCTAGTTCGTTATGCCAAGGCCATATCCATTTAAGGACGATTACCGCTCGGTAGAATTAGTTTCCTGGATATATTAATATACTGAAATCGTCAAACAATGCTTCACCTGGAAGAGGGTAGGTTAGCTTTAGACGTAATCTCTTTGATAAACTGTCCCTGGGGATTCTAATACGGCAACTGATTTGTTCCCAGCCATCAGATCCATGGTTACATACCACTAAACTACTGATTTCTGACCCAGTACCGTCACATAAGTCATAAGAGATTCCGCCTAAATGGTTTGTTGCTTTCCTCCAGACTCTGGCATTCACAAAATCACCAGGACTAACTGTGAATTCGATCTCTGCACCGTCTGGGTAAGCCTGAGTTAAAAGCAGAGCGTTGGTTCCGGAATGCGCTCCTTTACGTGTGAGTGTGTGTGCATTAATATTGTAAGATTTTTCCTCTGTTGCTTGTCCATCCTTCTCTTGAAGTGGGGTTTCGAAATCACAGATAGAAATGATTTTTGGAATAAATTGTTTCGCCGCGAGCGCCGTGTCACTTTCGAGGAGATAAATGTGCTCTTTTGTTTCTGCATCGGAATAAATCTGTTCATATTTAGCCACTCTGATTGTATCGCCCGCTATGCAGAAATGCTGCAACATGTCTTTTTCCGCCTCCGGTTGGTCACCGATATCGTACACCAACACTTTTGAGTTTTTTGCTATAATTTCGAGAATCGGTACCTCTTCCTGCCAGTAATCAATCGTTTTCCGGTCATGATGGTAGTAGTATGAATTAGGGTACTGTTCCTTTGCGTAAGCATAATATTTATACTTCAAGCTTCCGGCCCATTCGAATCCAAAACAAATAGACGCTTGAATAGATGCACTTTGATTAGCTCTACAGGAGATTACAGGGATATCTTTATGTTTTTTAATAACATTACACGCTTCTGTCATGGAAGCCTTCTGTGCTATAAACGTGCCTGCATAGCTGATTTGTTGAAAGGCCACTAGACCTATCATAAGCCCTCCTACTGTAACCACAATCCTCTTTTGCCTTTTCGTTATCTGATCAAATTCAAATGAAGGGAAGATGATTAACCAAGAAACAACAATAGCCAGAGAGAAAAAGATTTCTGCCGGGATGAGATAATGAGATGCATAATGTTTGGCAACAAGAAGAATAAGCAGTGTGGTAGACACCCACAGTCCAGCAGCTATCCGTAATATGGCTTTGTTAGCATTATTTGTAAGTACCTTTTTTCGCACAATTAGGATCAGTGCACCTGTCAGAAATAAGTAAATAGATGTGAAGACAATATCATGCGTGAACACTTCTTTCAAATTTTCAAGAAACGTAGTTGGGTCAATGACTTGCTTTTTTCCGGATCCATATATCCCATCATGTGTAAACAGGTCAGTTATCCAGGTAAGGCTACGCTTGAATTGCCGAATTCCCGGAACAACGAAGAACAGAAAAGAGAAGAATGCACATATCGCAAAAAAGATGCGTTGCCGATTATTCTTTAAAACAAAAAGAGCGAGGATCACCAAAGGGGCACACACGTATTTGGTCGCTACCAAAAAACCAACAAAGATCCCCATTATTAATATGATCTTCGTTTTCCATTTTCCGTATTCCGTTTGATATGCCTCAACGGTATTGAAGAAGACAAATGCAGAAAAGAAAAGACTTGTAATTACAATAAGTGATTCAGGCTGTAGAGTGAGTGTGTCTTTAAATAATTCGGCATTCAGAAACGGAGCTAGTTGAAAAATAAAACTCAGTATTTTATTGCCCGATCTCTTGTGGATATAGCAACCTGTTATATAGGTGACGAGTGTGAATAATCCAATAAGCACTAAACTACAGGAATATAAATAGGATTCAGGATTCAGGATTACATCCTGGTCAATGGGGAGGTGGTTATGACGGATGATGTGAATCACCTTTATAAGTAAGCCTCCCATAACATCGACAGTCATACCAGGATGCTCATAGATACCCACTTCCCAATGAGCTCCTGCCAGATTCAGACCATTAAACAGATAGGGGTAAACAGGATCATCTCCACTGAAATGAAAAGGACTAAGACCGTGAAGATAAAAGAGGGAAAGAACTAAATAAATTAAGGGCAAAAGCAACAAAATTGCTGGTTGCTTGGACAGTCGGTTAAGAATAAAGCTCATGAAACGCACTTTTGTTAAAACTCTGTAGTTAACGGGCCACTAAAGTATGTGTTTTTGTGCTAATATCTCCAGATGAATGACAACGACACAAAGAAAATTTCACAACTGATCCGATCCCCATTTTAACTCAAATGCAAACCAAAAGAATTTCGTTACGCCTTAGAAACAATCCTATTGACCTCTCCCCTCTTCAAACTCAAAGATGTAATCATTCTGTTAAGGAACTGCAAGCACAAGTAATCGTATATACTTTCTCTGCTTTCGCTCCTCCTCCTTCTCTTAAGAAACCGCCAGCATAAGTAATCGTATGTACTTTCTCTGCCCTCAACCCTCCTCTTTCTGCAAAGAAACCGTCAGCACAAGTAATCATATATACTTTCTAAGCTCTCATACCACCTCTTTAAGTTATGATCTGGTCTCCTTTCATTGCAATACGTCTTCCTTAAGCTTCCATTCGGTCTCCTTTCTCTTCAATATTTACTTCTTAAGCTTCCATTGGCACTCTCTTCCTTGTCGGAGGTGGTTCAAGAGCTTCCATTTGTACTTTCATAGTTACAAGAAGTCGTTTTTGTGCTTCCATTTTTACTTTCTTAGTTGTCGGAAGTCGTTTTTGTACTTCCGTTTGGTCTCCATTCATTGCAAGAGGTAGTTCTTGAGCTTCCATTTGTACTTTATTAGTTGCAAGAGGTAGTTTTTGTGCTTCCATTTATACTCTCTTAGTTATAAGAGGTAGTTCTTGAGCTTCCATTTCGTCTCCTTTCGTTGCAGTTTGGTCTCCTTTCATTGCAGGAGGTAGTTCTTGAGCTTCCATTTGCACTCTCTCAGTTGTCAGATATAGTTCAAGAGCTTCCATCTGGCCTCCTTTTATTCCAGGATGCTCTCCTTAAGCTTCTGTTGGGTTTATTTATTATCTGGATAAATAGAATATCTTTGATTTTGAAAACTCCGGTCTGACATGCCGGTTTTTGAAAACCGAACTCAACTCCTGCTTTTCACCTAAAATCAAAACAATGAAACTTTCAAAAGCAAACGCCTTTATACTGCTTACCGCTCTGGCTCTTACAACTCTGTTCTCTGCCTGCAAAAAAACCACTCCTGCTCCAGCAGCTACTACTAACAATATTACTGTGGGCACGGCAATACTCACGGCCACTACGAATGGATATTCTTATAAATGCAGCACCACCAGTTCTGCGAGGCAAGGTGTGGAGTTTATCATCTCCTCAACCGATGATCATAATGTCAGTGGAAATGCTACAGCTCCATATCACGGACTTGCGATTTATTTCAATGTGGGGATCCCAACTGTACAAACCTACACCCTCACCAATCAGACTGCTTCCAGCACCAACTATGCACAATATGAGGAGGGTCCCACCAACACCTATACCTCTTACCATACCGACAGTACGCGAACAGGAACCGTTGTCATTACCAAATCAGATCCTGTGGCAAAGAAAATATCAGGAACTTTTTCTTTTAATGCCGTTCAGTATTCCCCTCCTGGGACTGCCGTTATAAGTGTTACAAACGGTTCGTTTACGGATGTTGTTTACCAATAACAGTGCAAAAATATCTCCTTATCGAGAAGGATGATCTCATAGCAGTTTTCGATGACGGGAAAATCAAAAGGCGGGAAGGAACAGGAGTAGCCTCCTTACAAAGTTTCTTTTAGGTAGAGGGGTTATCCAAATCAATCGGATCCTAGAGCTTAACTTCGAGAATCCGATGCAGGGGTATCTGCATGCTGGTTTTCAGCAGGATGTATTTCTCGGTAACACTCCAGATAGTAGTTTCTATCTCTTTTATCCCGGAGCTGTCTTCAAAAACAATCTTCACTTTGCATTTATAATTGTTTCCAAGTAGCATTGCCCGCTCGGCATCCGCTCTTCGTTTGCTTCTCAATTCCAGGGATTCAAGAACATCGCTTTGTGGGAACTTCAGGCCGGAGACAAAGGCTTTGTCGATCACCGAAGGGTGAAGGTGTGGTGCGCTCATGGGGATAGATATCAAGGTGAGCTAGGTTCTACGAAGGCCGACAAATTAAGTTTCATGTTTCTTTCCCAGGCTTTTCAACCTTTTATCAACAATGAAGCTTTTTGATTTTCTTATCTTTATCTCCCCAAACTTCTACAATACATAAAATTGTCCTCCATGAAAAGAAAACTCGCTCTTATTGTAATAAGCACCACATTCTTCTTCAGCTGCCAAAGCAAATCTCCCAAAGAACCGGCTGCTCTTTCTTCGGGGTTCATCTCCTCTGATTCTTGCAAGGCTATGAGCAAATCCACCGATGTTTCTTGCAAGCTTACTACCCCTGAACTGCAGATTCGTAGGGAGACGGTGCTTGAAAATCTGAAAAAACAAATGGTCGATAAAAAGGAACTGTCCAACGGATATGCCTTCAAATTCTCCGGCTCCGACAAAGTGGTAGACGAGCTTATTGATTTTATTAAGAGCGAAAGGGTCTGCTGCGACTTCTTCACTTTTAATTTGTCTATTGCAGGCGATAAAAGTGAGGCCTGGATGGAGCTGACCGGATCAAGTAAGGCAAAGGAACTGATTAAGTCGGAACTTGGACTTTAATGGTGATATGGTGCAGAATCAAATTCTTTTCCTACACCTGAATAAATAACTGCTCCAGAGGACGTCTGACCTTTTTCATTTTAGACAACGGATCTGCCTCCGTATTCCGGTACCCTAAGGCCATAATGGCAACACTCCTCAGTCCTTTTTCCTTCAATCCCAGGATCTCATCAAATGCTTTCGGGTCGAAGCCTTCCATAGGGGTTGAGTCCACATCTTCCATAGATGCTGCGCTAAGGCCTGTTCCTAAGGCAATATAGGTCTGACGGGCTGTCCAGTTAAAGTTCTCTTCCGCATTCCTCTTGAGCAATCCACCCATTCTGTCCTTAAAATCTTTCAGCATCGCAACGTCCAATCCCCTAACCTCTGCAATGAGATTTATGTAAGCACTGATTCGCTCTTCCGTAACATTATCCCAGGCTGCAAAAACGAGGATATGGGAGGCTTCCGTGATCTGAGGCTGGTTATAAGCAGCCGGTTTCAGTTTTTCTCGGATCTCCTTGTTTTCAATAACCAGTATAGTATATGGCTGAATGCCAAAGGAGGATGCTGAGAGTCTGATAGCTTCCAGGATTCGTGTCAGTTTATCGGGTGCTATTTTTTGTCCGGTCATTCGCTTGGCAGCATAGCGCCAGTTTAGTTTTTCAATCAGATTCATATTCGTGGGTTTTAATTCGGGTACAAATATAAGTAAACCAAGGTGTTTAGCGTTATTTATGCTGACAAGGAGAGAAATGGTTTACTTTGTATCCAGGTATTGCAAACAACATCTGATACGAATCAAAGAACTAACGGCTATATATGGGACCTACTGATTTTGAAGTTTATCGTAAAGAAGTCGCAGCCCGAATGCGCCAAACCGGAGATACTATTCCTGAAGTCAGGGCTGCATTCCGGATGAAATATTCTTTCTCCTCACTACCTTTCGCGGAGCAGCTCCCGATCTGGACATATATCTGGAAAGAGGAAAAAAACTACAAGGTCAGGTGTCAGGCCTTTTTTTATTCAGAGGTACAGGCCCTCAAAGAGCCACATAGAAAGACTGCCTGGGCTGTCCTTCGTCAATGGCAGGACTATGTGGATGGATGGCCTTTTTGCGATGGGCTTGCCAAGATTTATACTCAGTTATTAGTCTCTTACCCGGAAGAGGTCTTTGCTCAGCTTGTGAAATGGAATAGTAGTAAGGACCTCTGGAAAAGGAGGCAATCGGTGGTGAGCCTTCTTTATTATAGCCGCACCAAGAAAACACATCTTCCGTTTGAACGGATGATTCCGTTGCTGGATAATCTGATGGAAGATCAGCAATACTATGTGCAAAAAGGTGTTGGATGGTCCTTGCGGGAGTTTCACAATGTATATCCCGAAAAAACATTTTCTTTCCTCCGTTCAAATATCAAAAGAGTTTCTGCCATCGCTTTTTCTCCTGCAACCGAAAAGTTCGATGCGAAGAAGAAACAACTAATTCTTAGCCTGAGAAGAGCCTGAAAAAAAATCCTTGTATCAGCTGATCCTTGCTCGCAGAATTCTATATTTCTCTGGATTTGCAATCTGATCTACTTTTTATATCTTTCCTGTAAATAAACTCCCCCATGAAAAAACTATGCTCATCTATTACGGGATGCTTGCTTGCGCTTTCTCTCTTTTCACAACCTGGATCCTGGAAACAAGCCGGCAAAGCCGGTGAATGGATCGGCACCATCCAGGCTGTGGAAGCTGATGGAAAATTATTTACCATCGAATCATCCGGAGTCTTGTATCAGACGAATGCCGACCAGGGCACATGGCAAAAAATCGGAAAGCCGGAGTTCGCGAATACCGCGTTTATGTTCTATGCAAACAAAATGATTTACACGGTGGAGAAGAGTGGAAGCCTTTATGCGGTTAATCCGGCTGACGGAACCTGGAAGCAGGTGGGTGCCGCCGGAGCCTGGAAGGGTACTATAGCTGGCGCCATCCTGAACAACCAGCTCTATACTGTTGAATCCAGTGGCATACTTTACGTGACGAATCTGAGCGATGGTGTCTGGAAAAAAGTTGGGAAACCCGATTTCATCGCTACCCGCTTTATGGTTTCAGCAAACAACAAATTATATACCATTGAGACTTCCGGGTCATTATACGAAATCAATCCATCCGACGGTGCCTGGAAACAGGTTGGAGCTGCCGGTGCCTGGAAAGGAACGCAGAATGCAACCGTCATGAACAATACTTTATACACTGTGGAAACAAGCGGAGCTTTGTATGCAACCGACCTCAGCACCGGAACATGGAAACAGTTGGGCAAACCCGATTTCATTGCCACCCGTTTTATCACCGGTGAAATGGACAAGCTGCATACAATAGAAACTTCAGGCTCCCTATACGGGGTTAATGTGAAATAAAATGTCCGAAAAACATACTGAACCCTGGCTCAACTATGCAGCCCTTACTACCATCTTATTTGCGGTATGTGCTACGCTTTCTTCCTTTAAGGAAGGAGGATACAGCACCGATTCATTAAGTTGCCAAACTCAGATCTCCGACCAATGGGCACACTACCAAAGCAAAAGCATCAAGTTCTATCTATATGAGCTCCAGATCGACAACCTCCAGTCTGAGTTGGATGATCTAAAAGATTCATCTTCGGCAGGAAAGATTCAAAAAAGAATTGCCGACTATAAAGCGAAAACCGCCCAGTATATTAAAGACAAAGAACAAATCAAAAAAGAGGCAGACAAATTGGAAGTTTCGCGCAAAGACAGCAGCTTGCGTGACCGCGCTTTTGGAATTGCCGTCATCTTCCTGCAGATCTCCATATTGTTATCTTCGATTTCTGTTCTTATGAAAAAGAAATTCGTTTGGTATATAGGTATGGGCGTCGGACTCTTCGGACTCTTCTATTTCACCAATGGATTCTTTCTCTTCTAGTCAGGTTTACGATCCTCTGTTTCTGCCTTTATGAAAAAAAATCTGGTTTTTCTTCTTCTATTCTCCTCCCTGTATTCTTTCAGCCAACACAAACTGGATTCACTCCAAAACCTGTTGAATGGCTCCCTGGCCGATACCCAAAGAGTTAAAATACTGATTTCCGTCCAGCATATCTTTCTGACTAAAGGCAAAATGCCTGAGGCTTTAGCCAAAGCAAAGGAGGCGCTGAGCCTGGCTCAAAAATCGGGATTCGGTCGTGGAGAGTGTTCTGCATTGGAGGCCCTGGGAGTCAGTGCTGAGTATCAGGGAAATTTTGAGGATGCATTTAAATATTTTGATCAGCAACGTCTGGTGGCAGCATCTCATAAGGACCTGTTGAATGTTTGCTACTCCTTCTCCAACAAGGGTAATTGTTATATGGATCAGTCCAAATATGAAGAAGCCCTGAAGGAATACAAACAAGCCATGGAGGCGGCACTCTCTACGGGCGATAAGAAATCTATCGCTCTCTGCCATGGTCACCTGGGTGATATTCACACCCTCCAGGGAAATTATGCGGATGCGCTGAAAGACTACCTCATCGCGCTCAGCACGAATGAAGAGATTCATAATAAACATGGTATAGCTCATCACCTGGGCACGGTGGGCAACATCTATTATTATCAGGGCAACCTGCAACAAGCTCTGAGCTATTATGAAAAGTCGCTGGACTTGTTGAGGGAAATAGGGGAAAAAGAGAAAATGCCTTCGGAGCTGACCAATTGCGGGGTCATCCACCGGCAGCTGAATAAACCGGAAGAGGCAATGAAGGATTACAAGCAGGCTCTTAGCATTGCCAGGGAGTCGGGAGATAAAAAAAGCATGGATGAAATATACCTCCACCTGGGTATCCTGGACCAAAGTCTTAAGAAATATGAAGAAGCCCTTGTCTATTTTCATCTCGCGATCTCTCTCCAAAAAGAAATGAATGATATAGCAGGAGAAGCAGATACCTATGCCGAAGTAGCACATACAGAATCTGAAAGCGGTCATCAGGAAGAAGCCCTCCTTGATTTCGAAAAGGCTCTTGAGATGGCAAAGACCAGCACCAGCAAGGAAAGCCTGAAGAATGTCTATGCAGGGATGGCAGATGTGTATGAGAAGCTGAAAAACTACCCCAAGGCCTATGAATTTTTCGTTCGGTCAACCCAGATCAAGGACTCATTGGTGAACTCGGATAATAATAAGCAGATTGCTCAGATGAATGCTTTGTACCAGAGCGAAAAGAAAGACAAAGAAATTCAACTGAACGAAGCGGAGCTGAAAAAGCAGAAAGCAGAAGCAGAAAAACAAGCTTCCCAGCAGCGGGTCTTTGTCATTGGATTTATTCTGGTTGCCTGCATTGCAGTATTCATCCTGGCCTTTGCAATTTATATTTTTAGAAGCTACCGCCAGAAACAAAAAGCACACCGTATCATCGCTTTGCAGAAGGCGCTGGTAGATGAAAAGAATAAGGATATTACAGACTCTATCAATTATGCAAAGCGTATTCAGGAAGCCGTGCTTCCTTCCGACAGCCTCCGGCAAAAACTCTTTCCGGAATCTTTTATCCTCTTTCTTCCAAAAGATATTGTGAGCGGCGACTTCTATTGGTTTTCAGAAAAGAACGGGAAAAAAATAATAGCAGCGGTAGACTGTACAGGTCATGGTGTACCGGGCGCATTTATGAGCATGATTGGAAATGCATTCCTGAATGAAATTGTAAATGAGCGAGGGGTTACCACTCCGGCCCTGGTCCTGGATCAGCTGAGGGAGATGATCATTGCTTCTCTTAAACAGCAGGAGAGCGATAATAAAGACGGTATGGATATTACACTCGTTTCTATCGATCTTGCGCATAACAAGCTGGAGTATGCAGGAGCCAATAATCCTTTATGGATTATCCGTAACGGAAACCTGGAGGAGATCAAAGCTACCAAACAACCGATTGGACTCTATGGTGACCAAAAACAACCTTTCACGAACCATTCACTTGGGCTCCACAATGGCGATACCCTTTATCTTTTCACAGACGGATATGCCGATCAGTTCGGAGGTGAGAAAGGGAAAAAATTCAAATATAAAACTCTTCAGGAAAAGCTGACTTCAATTTCTTCCTGCCCACCATTAGAACAGAAGGAGATCCTTCAGAAAACATTTTCCGACTGGAAAGGCGTTCTTGAGCAGGTTGATGACGTTTGTGTGATCGGAATAAAAATTTAATGGTTAATCACTATCTTTCCTTCTGCCACCGGCCTCGCTGCAGAGTCTGATTGAATGCGATAAATATATAATCCTCCGTTCAAATTCAGTGTAAACTCCTCTTTTCCCTGATTTATCTGGCCCTTGTAGACTTCCTGTCCCAGCAGGTCATAAAGAATGAACCAAGCTCTTTCGGGAACTGTTCCGGTGGTGCTAACGGTAAAGGAACCCTTGTTTGGATTTGGATAAACACCTACCGTTGTCTTGTTCTCCAGATTTTGTACGGATAAAGGACCTCCAGAAATATTAATGTTATCCAGATAAAGAATATTTCCCCATCCCGATTTACTCTCAAAAGAGAACATCACATTGGAGGCTCCTGCCAAAGCGCCGAGGTGAATAGAGTCTGTCCTCCAGGCTGCTGCATTAGGAGGTACAAAACAACCGTGTCCGTGGCTACCGGCAGTATCTGTTCCTGCATTGGTACTGCCTCCAGTGGTGCAGAGTGTCATTCCCCCCTTCGAATAAATTTTGTTCCAGGTGCCTCCGCAATCGGTAGATGAATATATATTAAGGGTGTCGCTATAGGTGGGAACATGGCTTGGTTCATAGGCCACATCAAACCACATAAGGCCGTTGGTGGAAGAGCTGAAATTAAAATCTGTTGTATAGAGCTGCTGCCTCTGCCCGGAAATATTTACCGTCTGTCCGCAGTTGGCAGGGAAATACATGCACTGAGAACTATTGAAGCCATTCGTGGTGCAGAGCTCCCAGACACTGTCGTACGTTGCCGGCACATTCAGATACCAGCCTGGAGGAGGAAAGGTGGATGATTGAAAGTCTTCAGCAAAAGGCAATGATCCGGTATTCGCTACATGAATATAGCCAGCAATAGTCACCGAATCTTTTCCAGCGGTAGAGGTCACCACTTCCTTGACTGGATAATTTCCCGGAATGTTGTAAACGACGGTCGGGTTCACCATGCTTGAAGTATCCGGAGTTCCACCGGTAAAGGTCCATTTCCTGGAAGTGATGGTACCGGTAGAAGTGCTTTGATCGGTAAAGTTCACCGCCCCTCCTTGGCAGATTGATTTCACATTCGAAGTGAAGCTGGCTAATACCGCATTGCATCCAATCAATGTATTGAAAGCATTCATGGTTCCATTAAATACATCCCCATCAACCCCTGCCGGACTGCCTGGAATTCCTGGCACTGTTGCCACCCAGGTATATTGCTTGAAATCCCACGTGGTCCATACTCCTTTATTAGGTGGAGGAGTGAGGGGACTGCTGTTATAATCATCAATCCAAAGGCCATAGACATTTAGAGAGCTATTCACATAGGCTGCATTACTCGGACCAATGTAAATGATCGGGGCTATTCCCGTTGCGTTTTGAACCGTTGTAAACCAGGTTTGAACCCAGGTTGTTAATTGAGCAGAGGTAAAGAAAGTCGACAATGAAGGGCCTGATGGTGGGTCTTCCAGATCTAGTACCGGTGGCAAATTACAGGCCTTAATATAGGGGCCGGCCACACTCAGAAAATAATTCGCTTCCGCCACAGCTGTATTGTTTTCCGGATGTCCAAAATGATAGGCCCCCATCACCACTCCTGCTGCTGTTCCATTAACCTGGTTGGAAACAAAATAAGAATCGGTGAGGCCAACACCTTCAGTCGCTTTTGCAAATGCAAAGGTATAACCCCCTCCTTTTACACTCGTCCAATTGATCGTCCCTTCATAGGAAGAAACATCAATTCCTAAAATAGTCTGCGCCCTGATCACAAGACTACACAAACTGCCGATACAGCAATAAAACAATTTCCTTTTCATTTCAGTCTTGAATAAATGGGCTGGGTTAGAATCGAGTATTACCTTAAACACGTTCAGGTTATTCAAATATAGTCATATCAATGAACCTATTACTAAGAATTGTTACCTTTAATGTGGTGATGATCCCGGTATTTTTAAGGCGGCTCCTGCTGCTTTCTTTCTTTCTCTCGTTTATGTTTGCAGTCGACGGGCAAACGAAATCTCCATACGATATCCTGGCTGACTCCCTTATATCCCGTGGGCAATCCGATCAGCTCACCAATTATTTTGAAAAGGAGCTAAAGAGCAAGCCTGGAAATGAAGACCTGCTCCGCTGGCTCGGGTATCTTGCCATTCAGGGCAATAACCCTGCAGTTGGTGAAAAATACTATCAGCAGGCCATTCAGATAGATCCAACCTGTGCCCGCTGTTATATGCGCATTGCCACCACCTGGGTAATGAGGAAAGACAATACCAAAGCGTTGACATTCATAAACCAAGGCATTGAAATTGAACCTCAAAGTGCAGAGTTGTATTCTACACGAGCCTGGCTGAAACAAAATCTAAAGGATCATGTAGGTGCCCTGAGAGACCTTGACAAAGCGATTGAGTTGGAACCCTTAATTCCAGGGTATTATATTGCCCGTGGAAAGTATAATGCTGATCAGGGATTTTTTAATCTGGCCTTGAAAGATTATGATAAGGCTATTGAAGTCGATCCCAAACATTATTTCACATTCAACAGCAGGGCAGAACTGTACTATAATAACAGGAGGTATGATCTGGCTCTGAAAGATCTGAATTCCGCTATTCTTCTCGACAGCTCCCGTTCGGAGCTCTATACCAGCAGGGGTGTTGTCTACGCCCAGCTTAATGGACGCAACCTGGCTATGGCTGATTATCGCAAAGCCTTACAGCTTAATCCGAAAGATTACCTACCAGCTTACAACCTTGCAATGGAACTATATGTACAGGAAAATATGGACTCCTCTTGTAGCTACCTCTTGCAGAGCTATGAGATTCTACTCAAAACAGATTCCCGGAACCCCGACATAAAAGAAATTGAAACCCGGTTCTTTGATATATGCGATTCTTCCAGGGCGAGCTATTATTATCAGCGAGGTGTCGCCTCTTATAATCAAAAGCAATTTAAGCGGGCTCTAACCTGGTATAATAAAGGGTTGACAAAATTTCCCGCCAACCCGCTTACTCTGCAGTTCAGAGGAAATGCATTCTTTTTGCTGGGAGATTACGCTCATGCACTCCCCGATTATTATGCCGCGCTCAACAAAAAGCAGGATCTGCTCAAAGAATTACAAAACAACCCTAGATATAAAAACAGCACGGCCGATTCCATGACGGTTTTTATCAAAGGTTTTCAGGCATCCACCTATATAAGTATTGCGGAAACCGAATTTGCTCTGGGAAACTACGATCAGGCATTGAAGGTAATCAATACCGGACTTGAACTTTTACCCGAACTTAATGCATTTAGAAAAGATGCTTTTCTGAATGTGAGGGGTGAAATATTTCTGGGAATGAACAAATACGATCTGGCTCTAGCCGACTTTGATCTGTGCATTATCCTGAATCCGAATATGGCTCTTTATTATTCCAACAGGGCTGTCGCCAGGCTATGTCTTGCCGATAACAGTAAATTGAGGCAAATCTCTATAAGCGCAGAACTCAACAATCAGTCCTTTCGTGCAAACTGGTCCATTCCCATCACTTCTGTTTTGAAACACGGAGACGCTCAGCTTGCTGCAGCCACGGCCGATTGTTCCAAAGCCCTTCAGTTAGATCCCAATTCTGCGTATGGATATTATGTCCGCGGCCATATCCATAAATTTCTATCCTTGCCTGATTATTGCAAAGACATTATCAAGGCCAACAACCTTGGTTATCCGGTGGAGCCAGATCTCATTCTGGAGTGTGGAAAATAGTATATCTTTGACGGGTAGCAACATTCTTTTTTGCAGCTTTTAGAAACCACTCTTTAAATCCTAAAACATGCTCTCCAATCTAAACTACGTACACATCCTTGTAGCGTCAATTGTTTATTTCATTATCGGGGCTTTATGGTATTCCCTGCTCTTTGGAAAAATATGGATGAAGCTTCTTGGTATTACTCCGAATGAAGATGACAAAAAGAAAATGCCAATGATATTTAGCGTCACTTTTGTGTTGAACTTCATAATTGTCGTATCCACAGCCTGTGTTATTGGCTTTGTTCAGCCTTCCAACATGATAGTCGCAATCAAGGTGGGCCTGCTCCTGGGAGTTGGAATTGCTGGCACCACCTGCACCATGAATTATATGTATTCCCGGAAATCTTTTGGTCTTATCGCGATAGATGCTGGTTACCATGTTTTGGCAATTACCATCTCCTCTATTATATTAACACTCTGGCACTAACCAGCGAAACGTCTTTTTTCCAGAACAAAAAAATAATCCCTTGTCTGGAATTTTATTGTATATTCGATCTACTCAACTAAATAATCAATGGACAAAAAAGAAACAATTAAGTATATCAGAGAAAATTCCAAGTTCTATGAGTTCGCTAATCTATCCGGTTATACACCGGATCAGCTTCAGAAAATAAAAGAGAAGATCCAAACCCGTACCAGCGCAAAAACGCTACTGAGTTGATCCGAAATTCCATTCAATAGGAATACCTTTCCTTCCTGTTCTCCCAAGCCGACCTTTTTCTGCGTTAGCTTTTCCTTCGTTATGGAAGGTCTGCTTTTTATCCGTCCCAAGTAATTCTCCTGCCTCCAAAGCTGGACCATTACTTTATTGTTAAATGTTTCATTTAAATTGTATCCTATATAATTAATTTATTTTCTTTTTACCTTTGATCCTGGTTTCGGAAGGCGGGGAGATTATCAAATAAGAACTGGCCATGAACAAGAAAAAAATCACCCTGGCGCTTCAGGGAGGAGGATCACACGGAGCATTTACATGGGGGGTGCTCGAAACGCTTCTGGAAGAAGATTTATTGGATATTACTGGTCTTTGCGGAACAAGTGCCGGCGCACTGAACGCAGCTATTGTTGCTGCCGGAATGCTACAGAACGGGTCACGGGGCGCTATCGACCTGCTGACTAAATTCTGGACAAGAATTTCTTCGGAGGCTACGTTTAGTCCACTCCAGCCAACATGGTTGGACAAGGCTCTTTCTGCCGGAAACATGAATTTTTCTCCTGCGTATAACCTTTTCTACACCCTCAGCAATTATCTCTCTCCTTATCAATGGAACCCTTTAGATATTAATCCCCTACGGGGAATATTAAACACACTTATTGATTTTAGGGAACTGAAGGAATGTCCGGTAAAATTATTTGTCTGTGCAACCAATGTAAAGAGCGGACAGGCCAAGATATTCGGTCCTGGGGAGATTTCAGCCGACTCCCTCCTTGCTTCCGCATGCCTGCCTCAGCTATACAAGGCTGTTCAGATAGAGAATGAGTATTATTGGGATGGGGGCTTCATAGGAAATCCTCCTCTTTTTCCACTGATCGAAGGAACGAATACCAGCGATATCCTGTTGGTCCAGATCAACCCATGCAGGATTGATTACGTTCCTCAGAAAGCCGACGAGATCCTACACCGTATCAACGAACTCAGCTTTAACTCAAGCCTCATCGCCGAACTGAAGATGATTGAATTCAAAAATGATTTGCTCGAAAAGGGGATTACTGACAACGGAACGTTTCGAAAAATACGTTACCATGTTATTTCCGGAGACAACATACTCGAAGAATTTGATGTTTCAAGTAAATCGAATGTCTCCTGGGAATTCATCAACTTACTCCGGGAAAAGGGCAGAGCATATGGAGAGCATTGGCTGAAGAATAATTATGCGAATATCGGGAAGGTAACTTCTGCTGATTTTTCAGAAGAGTTTCAGAAAGCGCTTTATCAGCACTAATTTCCCCATCAATGCACGTCGGACGCATTCAGAGAAACTTCCTGCTTCGTGTTGTTCATTAAATATTTGAATTGCCCTTCATAAATCGGTATATGATTGGATGGAAATGAAATGATATAAATAACCTCTACCAATCCTTCTTTAGGATAATCAGTCCAAATAAATTTCACATTGCTTCCTTCCACCTTCAGCACAGAGGTCCCAAGCTTATCAGAACGAACAAATTTTGCTCCTTCGGGAAGAAAATCGGTATACTTTGCAAAGCTTTCCATTTTCCCATTCGTTTCAATATGAATGGTCACCTTATACTGACCCGGAATGGAATCATTGCTCAAGACCCGGTGAAGGACAGGCTGGGTCTGGGCTTGTAATAAACCAGAGAAACATACTACAATGAGGAATAGAATACGCATAAGAATGGTTTTAGTCTCGTTACAAATATAATTTAATTTGCCCGATCCTCTTTAGATCATAAGGCAAGAATACCGCTTGCCAGCAGTATATTCAGGATTATTGGTTTTTATTGGCTAACGAAAACACAATTAATCCCTTTTTCCATCGTTCTTCCTCTCAGGAGGATTTGTACTTTTACTCCCCTACCGTCTTGTTTATGCGTAAAGGTTTTTTGTTTCTCACCCTCGCTTCCCTTTCATTTGGAATCGCTGCTCAGGAGTCCCTTAGTGAAACCGGCAAGCTTGCTTCTCTTTGCAAAGTATGGGGCTTTCTCAAGTTTTATCATCCTGCTGTTACCGGCGGTAAATACGACTGGGATCAGGAACTCCTCAAGCGAGAACCCCTCCTTCTGTCGCTGAAAACAAAAGATGAACTCAGTGCTTTTTACCTGAACTGGATCGGGTCGCTCGGAAGCCTTGCTCCTTACCCCGTCTCAGCCGTCGATCCTGCTCCCGGGAGCATCACCCGCAATCTGGATCAGCTTTGGATGAGTGATTCGACCCTCTTTACTGATTCCCTTAGTGCTGCATTCAAAAATATTGTCATACACCGCCATACTGGGAAAAGCAATTATGTCCGGGAGTTTCCGGTCATCGGAGGAGTTGACCTTGTACACGGAGAAAACCTTGCTGTTGTCTCCCCCTACCCAACACCCGAAATCAGGCTGCTTGGGCTTTTCCGGTATTGGAACACGGTCTGCTATTACTATCCTTATAAATATGCTATAGGTATAGACTGGAATCAGGAGTTGATTCAAATGATTCCCAAATTCAGGGATGCTGCCGACACCCTCCAATATCACCTTGCCATGCTCGAGCTGAGTTTGAGTATAAATGACAGCCATGCTTCTTTTACTTCCAACTATATAGACCGGTATTGGGGAATCAAAACTCCTCCTTTCAAATTTAAATTGGTAGAGGGAAAACTTATAGTCACCAGTTTATCCGACGACGCGCTTGCCCGTCGTGATGATATTCGTGTTGGAGATATTATTCAATTCCTGGATGGTAAACCCGTGGAGGATTTTATTATAAAGAAATCCAAATACATTTCCGGATCCAACGCGGCTGTTAAAAACAGAAATTTCAGATTGGTCTTGCTGAATGGTCAAACCGATTCACTAAGGGTGACGGTTGTAAGAAATAATATATCTATAGAAAAAACAATTCATCGCTATCTTTCTTCCGCTTTTAAAACGGCTGTTGCCGAAAAAACATTCTGGAAACTTTTGGATCCAACCACTGGTTATGTGAATATGGGTGACCTAAGTCGCCGTCAGACTCCGAAAATGATACGAGCGATGGCAAAGACCGAATGGCTTATTCTGGACCTTCGTCACTATCCCAACAACACGTATCCGAAGATTGCAGAATATCTTAACACTGAAAAAAAGGCATTTGCCTTATTCATGGATCCTGATTATACATATCCGGGTGTTTTTAAAAAACGGGAAGTCGTGTATTGCGGGAAAACGAACAAATCGCCTTATCAGGGAAAGGTGATTCTTCTTGTCGATGAATTTACTCAAAGCCAGGGAGAGTTCAGCTGCATGGCTTTTCAGACTGCTCCGCACGTAACTGTTATCGGGAGTCAGACAGCTGGAGCCGATGGAGACATGGTATTCTTTGCTTTCCCTGGGCCTTATAAAGCATATATGACAGGAATGGGGGTGTACTATCCCGACTGGAAAGAAACACAGCATGTGGGAATTAAAGCGGATATTGCAGTTCAACCTAGTTTGGATGGGCTGAGTAAAGGTAAAGACGAGATCCTGGAGAGGGCTCTTCAGTATATAAAAGAACAAAACAAATGAAAAATCAAACCACCGGGACTTTTGAGCTTCAGCCCACACTTGAAAATGAGCTTCTATTGGTGAAGCCCTTAAAGTCGGATGATTTTGAAACACTTTACCAGGTAGCCTCCGACCCTCTTATCTGGGAACAGCATCCGAATAAGAACCGGTACAAGAAAGAGATTTTTCAGACTTTCTTTGTCGGAGCCATTGACTCGAAAGGAGCCTTTCTGGTGATCGATAAGAAAACAGGAGAGCAGATCGGGAGCTCCCGTTATACTTCTTATGATTCAGAAAAAAAATCTATTTCCATCGGTTATACTTTCTTGTCAAGAACTTGCTGGGGGAAACCTTATAACAAAGCTTTAAAGACCCTGATGCTGGATCACGCATTTCGCTTTATCGAAACCGTCTATTTTCAAGTGGGAGCCAACAACATCCGGTCACAGAAAGCCATGGAGAAATTAGGGGCTGAAAAAATCAGGGAGGAAGAAATCACTTATTATGGAGAAGCCCCCAACCTGAATTTTATTTACCGAATAGAAAAAAAGAAGTGGAATCAGACTGGGGTTAGTCTCATCTCAAATTAAAGCTTTTCTTAATGTCCAAAGCCATCGCCTACGATTTCGTACTTGATTATCTCTTCCCCCTTACACTAGTCACTCGGCCCATGTTTGGCTGTCATGGCATTTACGCAGGAGAAAAGATCGTTCTCATTACCCGCAAAAAGGGAGGCCCCAATCCCGACAATGGAGTTTGGGTAGTAACGACTCCCGAGCATCTGGAAAGTCTAAAGAAAGATTTTCCTTCTCTACGCGCGGTCAGCTTTTTTTCGGAAGACAGTAAATGGCAGGTGCTCTCGGAAGATGCTCCCGATTTTGAAGCCGATGTGATCCGGGTTTGTGAACTGATTGTCAGGGGTGATCCGAGGATTGGCACGATTCCAAAGAAGAAGAAAAAGAAGGTAAAATAGAGGCCTTTTGTTTGCTGGGCCTTTAGGGGCGTTTACCCGAAATAAATGTATATTTATGCAATGGTTCATTAAATAAACACCATTTATCGCATGGAATACATTTGGGATTATCTGGACAAAACTGCTTATAATAATCAGTCAGGGCATTATAAGTCAAAGCGCCAACTGGATTTTATCCTTCAACATTCGGCTCATTGCAGAGAAAGCATCCTGGATATTGCCGGAGGCGCCGGGAGATTCTCTATTCCGCTTTCGGCTTTTTCCAAAAACATTACCATTCTCGACATCAACGAAAAGGCTATTCAGCTCCTGAAAGAACGCAACAAGGATTTTCGTACCCTCTGCGGGGATTTTACAGAGGTGGATATTTCAGGAGTCTACTCGCTCATCATCTGCATTGAAGCGCTCCCCTATTTCTCAGACTGGATCGCATTCTTCCGGAAAGCAGCATCCCTCCTGGCCTCCAATGGAAGATTTATTTTTACCTATACCAATCCTGATAGCTGGAGATATTTTCTCCGCAAGCTCCGCAGGGGTCAAAAGCCCGACCGGTATACGCATATGCGGTTTAACGATCTGCAACGGGTGCTTGGTCAATGCAATCTGCAAATTGAAATCATAGATGGTATGAACTGGATTCCCTTGCCGGTGACTTCCAACAGTCCACTAGTGAGACTTTTCTCCAATATTGAAAAAAAATTAAGACTGAACAACTGGCATAATCAAAGTCCGTGGCTGCTGATTTCTGTAAAGAGGATTGATATTTAGACTACTTTAGTTTGAGAATACAAACTATCCCAAAACTCAAACTAATTTCAGACACTTGAAAAAGATTATTGTCACACTGTTCGCAGCTCTGTTGTTGATGCCTTTCTCTGGGCACAGCCAGCTCACCATCAACATTACTTCCGCTTATCAATACACCCCATTAAAGGATTCCCTCTTTCTTTCTGGTACTTTTAATGCCTGGGTAGTGAATAGCCCAGCTTATGTATTTAGCCGTACCGGGCTCAACACTTTTTCCATTACCATCAATCCAGCCCCGGGGACACTTCAATTTAAGGTTACCAGAGGGTCGTGGACCTATGTGGAGGCTAACTCCACCGGTGGAACCATCTCCAACAGATCGTACACCTACGCTGGTGGACCCGCTACCCTGAATATTCAAATTGCCGGATGGCAGGATATTGGAGGGACTGCTTCTCCGACCAGCGCCAGTCCCAATGTTTATTTTCTGGATACCGACTTTCCCATCCCTCAGCTCAGCACCTCAAGAAGAATATGGATTTATCTTCCTCCGGATTATGCCTCCTCCTCCAAGAAATATCCGGTCTTATACATGCACGACGGCCAGAACCTCTTCGATGTCTCTACCTCCTTTTCGGGAGAATGGAGGGTGGACGAATCGCTTGACAGCCTTTTTACTACCGGCGACTGGGGCATTATTGTAGTGGGGATCGACAACGGAGGGGCTAACAGACTCAATGAGCTTTCGCCTTGGAATAATCCTTCCTATGGTGGAGGTGAGGGAGGTAAGTACATGGACTTTATCGAGCATAACCTCAAACCATATATCGATAGTAATTTCAGAACCTATACCATTCCGAAATTTAACGGAATCATGGGCAGCTCTATGGGTGGTTTAATTTCTCAATACGGAGGTGTCGATTACCAGCAAAGTATTAAGAAGGTGGGCTTACTCTCTCCTTCATTTTGGTTTACCGATACCATTTTCCAGTTTGTCCATCAGACTCCTATACAACCGGATATGAAATTCTATTTTGTTTCGGGCACCACCGAAGACTCAACCATGGTTCCGTTAATGATGGCGATGCAGGATAGCGTCATTGCCGGGGGACTGAGTCCTGCTAGGACCAAACTCTTGACCTGGGCCGATGGGCAGCATGCGGAATGGTTCTGGGCCCGGGAGTTTCCTGCAGCCTACCTTTGGCTCTTCAACGACCTTAACCTGGTAACCGGTGTGGCACCCGAAAGGATTCCTGAACAGCCTTTCAGGCTTTACCCGAATCCTGCTTCCGACGGCATCTACCTGGAAACAGGAGTCTTAGAGAAGGATTGGACCTTAGAGCTATATACCATGCAAGGCACTTTGATCGTACAAAGACAGGTGAAAGGCAATCTCTTTTTTAATACCTCCTCCTTCTCCGCCGGTGGCTACCTTGTAAAAGCAAGCATTGGAAATAGTGCCATATTCTGGAAAAAGCTGCTGATCTGTCATTAATTCACAATATTTAACATCAATAAAACTCCCTTTGTAAGGGAGTTTTCCTTTTTTTTTCCCAATTTCCGGCCTCGTAACGAAAAACAGAATCCTTAAACTTAACTTATCAAGATGAAAACTAAATTACTTATTGCTGCATTTACGCTTGGATTAGCGGTAACGAATCTAAAAGCTCAGATCGTTCTTCAAAGCGATTTCGAAACATGGACCGCCGGAACTGTTGCAGGATGGAACGGATCCAAGACCAACATCACCTCCACTCCTGACTCTGCAAGACAAGAAACAGTTACCCCTTACCATGGAACTTCTTGTGTAAGACTGGTCAACGCGACTACCACTTCCAAACGTTTCTCCACACAGCCTATCGCTGTTACAGCCGGCACTGTTTATTCCATGCGTTTCTGGGCCAGAGGATCGGGCAGCCTTCGTACCGGTTTATATGGAGTAAAACAATCAACCGGATTCGGTTATGAGTACAACTCCTACATCACCGTTGGTTCACCCACATGGACCGTTTATACACAAACGCTGGTTGCAGATAGCACAAATGCGAGTGCTCAGTTTATGTTTTCCGTTAAAAGCACTATTGCGGCAAGCGGAAATGTGGATGTTGATAGTGTCACTATCACCAATATAGGCACAGTACCACCGGTATCTCTTTATAATATTCAGTATACACTGGCTACCCCTGCAAACTCTCCTTACATGAATCAGTATGTAACAACCAGCGGTATTGTTACTGCTGTGTATAACGGCAGCACCGGAACGCAATCGGGTTACTATGTTCAAACTACCGGAGCTACTTCGTGGGCTGCAGCTAATATCTATGACTATGGACATATCGTCAACATCGGCGATAGTGTTGTTTTTACTGCTCTGGTAACAGAATACTACAACGAAACAGAACTTCAGAATGTAGTTAACTTCACTAAGGTTTCATCTGGCAACCCCGTTCCTGCTCCAACGATTGTGGATATGACTACTATTCAGGGTGAAAAGTATGAAGGAATGCTGGTAAAGGTTAACAATACTTCCTGCGTGAGATATAACACCGCACAGGCCTGGTACGTTTTCAATGATGCCACCACCGGAATTGACACCGTTGACAATATCATTTACACCTATAGCTATACTATCGGAAAAAAATATGACATCACCGGCGTGGTTCACTTTGAATACGCCAACTGGATAGAGCCGCGTTTCATTGCAGATGTGGATTCGATCCATGTAAGTTCCGGCATCCAGGAGATCAACAACTTTACTGGTTTCAGCGCATACCCAAACCCCAATAACGGTTCATTTAACGTAGTTCTGACTGCCGACAAAACAGAGCAGAATTCCACCATCGTGCTGCGTGATTTAAGCGGACGAATCATTTACCAGGAACAAAGAGATGCCAATCAGGGAGAAAACACCTGGCAGATCAATATCGCTGGTCTTGCTAAAGGATTCTACATCCTCGAAGTAAGCAATACCGAGGCAAAGGCTGTTCAGAAGATTACCGTCGAATAATTACTATGCATATAAAAAAGCCGCCTCAACGATCTGTTGAGGCGGCTTTTTTGCGTTCGTCTTTTAATTTGTAAATTTACAGGGATGGATCTCTTCCTATGCAAAAAAAACTTTATCCATTAGTCCCTCTGTTGTGCTGGGCGCTGTTGAGCGGCTCCTGCAAAAAAGATGCTGCCCCGACATACAATAATGTAGCAATTACATTTTCCCTGATCGATTATAACACCGGCCCCTATTCCGCCGGAACATGGTCAACCGGTACCAAAATCAGAATCCGCTATGCAGGAACAGTCATCGATAGCCTTACCTCCCTGTATGGTGCTTTTAACCTCCCCAGGAGTACGGTCATTTCCAACGCTTGCACAGAGCCGCTAAATAAAATAACGCATACCTTCAAGATGCAAAGCAATGTCATCAACAGCCTTGAATTTATTGACCAATATGGGATTAGAATAAGTTATGACCTTACCGCAGCAGCCATTTATATTGGAAGCTCGAGCGATACCACTACCGGCAATCTTCCGAATACAGGATGCCACTTATCGGTGTTTCCTGTCCGGTAATGTTTTCCCGATTTTTTACGAGGCGGTAAAAAAGAAAGGGGCCCTTTAGCCCCTTCTTGATCTTCTTTGAATCGCTCTTGTTATCTCAGCAGAGTCAGGAAACCTTTGTAGGTGTTCTCGACATTTTTACTATTTACGGTAGTGATCAGATAATAGTAAGTGCCCTCCGAACATGCTTTACCGACCAGGTTTTTATTTCCGTTCCAGGGTGTTGTTGGGTCTGTGCTTTCAAAGACATTCACACCCCAGCGGTCAAAAATTTTAATTTCGTAGCTTTTGAAACAGAGAGCCGTTACATTAAAGAGGTCGTTCTCCCGGTCTCCGTTCGGAGAAAACACATTCGGAATAAGCAGTTTTTCACAAATGACAGGCGGAGGATTCGGTTCGGGATTATGGGTCGAAGTCGTACAGAGATGCACACAGTTTGTGTCGGGGCGATACATCCACAAATCATTAAAACAGATGGACAGTCCGAAATCCTGTTCTCCTCCAAACATCCATAAGTAACCATTGTGGTCTTTCCAGGTAACCGCACCATTCCTGGCGGGTGGAATATTTGTGGCGGCAGAAACACCCTGTGTTCCATAATTTCCAGAAGCGTTCGGAACATTTGTGCCTGAAACCCAGGTGAATTTTTTGTCATCACAGTTATAATACCAAAGGTTGTCATAGCTGTAGGGGTCAATATATCCTCCGTAAAACCAGAATCCACAAGAGTCTGCCCACGATGCACGGATCTCCATCGCTGCAGCCGGAATATTGGTCGTGACCGTGTCGCAGCGGAGATTATATTGTCCAGGGTCATTCTGGGCTGTTGTTCCTCCATAGTATGCCCAGCCTCCTGTCGTAATGTTATACCTCCACACATCATTCGTATAAGTACTCAGAGCCACCGTGGCACCAAACAGCCAAAGGTGACCGAGAGGATCAATAAAACTGGTATATCCTGTACGTGAACCGGGGGTATATGATGTGCTCTCTACTCCAAGTGCTCCGTAGTTAGCCGAAGTGCTTCCCGATCCGGAACCTTGTACCCAGGTCCAGATACCCGTTGCTATGTTATATTTCCAGAGATTATCACTGATCATCCCTCCAACTCCAGAAGCATATCCGCCAAAAAACCAGAGATTATCAGAAGCATCTGTCCAGCAAAGATGTGCTTCGCCAGTTGAAGCCGGCGCATTTGTTGGAGCAGGCACCCCCAATGTTCCGTAATTACCAGACATGCTACCATTCATCGAACCGTTCATCCAGGTCCACTGCAACGTGGTGGGATTAAACTTCCATAAATCTCCCAAATAACCTGTGATGCCGGTTACATCATAACCATAACCACCATACAACCAGAAGTTACCATTCAGATCGGCCCAGCTCAACATTCCATACCCTCTGGCCCCGGGTACATTTCCCGGCGCCGGAACCCCTTGTGTTCCATAGGTAGCCTGACCAAACGGTGTGTTTTGTCCTGCCATCCAGGCCCATTGTTTGGACGTCACATCAAATTTCCACATGGTATTGTAAATAGATCCCCCACTCTGACCACCTCCAAAAAGCCAGAAGTTACCGGAAGCGTCGGTCCAGCTGCATGATTCATACAATGCAGGAGGGGTATTTCCTGCCGCGGCAACACCCTGGGTTCCGAATACTCCTGGGGAATTCGTAGAGTTGTTTCCACTCTGCCAAACCCACTGACCAGGTGTTTGTGCTTCCGTTTCTAACGAAACAAAGGCAAAAAACAGGAGGAGAGATACTATGGTTTTCTTATTCATGGTGTTGCTGCCCGTATAGCTGCTTAATGCTTGGCTTTTTGTTCCAAAACCTGATCCGGTTCCGATTGCTCCTTCACAAAGTTTCCTTCGTTGTCAATAAATATCGGCTTGCCCCCTTTAAGAACCCAACATAATCCGTTATGGAAAACGTGAGCGTTCTCATAGTTGAAAGCAATCCTGACATCATTTGCTGGATTCACAAATCCCCATTTACCATTCGTCTTCACCGATGCGAGGTTGCCTGAAAAATCATTTGCATCGTCATACTGAAATGCTATTTGGGCTGCACCGGAAGTATTGATATATCCGAATTTTTCTCCTTTTTTTACACGGGCCAGCCCTTCAGTGAAGTCGGCAGCCCAGTCATACAATAGTGGGATTACCATTTTATTGGACTTGTCGATATACCCATATTTACCGTTTTTCATCACCCGGGCCAATCCATGAACAAATGGCCCTGCATCGTCATATTCAAATCCACTGAGGAGGACCCCGGTTTCAAGTATAAATCCCCTTTTTTCTCCCTTTAATACAATGGCTACCCCTTCTCTGAACTCACTTCCTGCATCATAAATAGCCGGGATCAGAACAGCTCCCTGGTGCTTATAGCCGCATTTGGAAGCTGCATAAAACCGCTGTGGGCTTTGTTGTGCGGTGACTACTAGTGTAACAATCAGAAATAAGCAGGTTAGTAATCCTTGCTTGAGTAATTCTTTCATTGTATGTAGGACTGAGTGATTGGTTAAAGATATGGAAAAGCCACATATGGAGGTCAATTATCCTTGTTTTCCTGCAACATAAACGCTGGATAATTGGAATTCAAACCAGAAAATAATCTTTTACGAACCTCTTATAATGAATTCCTTTTCTGTTTTTCAATCCACTCTGAATTAATGTTTGTAATTTAGCCATAGTCATGAATTTATCTGAACAATTTGAGGGCTTTATGATCTCCGGGTCTCTTGGGGGTGCATTGGGAAGCGATTTTGACCGCGCTGTTTCTGCTGGCACTAAGCTTACACTCTCCACCTGTTTGTCTATCATTAAACACAAAAATCTTTCTGCAGAACTTGTTGCGGGTGACCTGAAGGAGTACTATTCAGAGGGCGCTCCTGAAGACCTGGACACCCCTACCCGCTCGGCCTTGTCTGGCCTCGAAGAAGGACAGGACTGGCACTTGACCGGAGCTTCCGGGCCTTTTGCGGCCCTCAACGGGGCCAGCCGACGGATTGCTCCTCTCGCTTTTATGGGCCTCCCCACATCCGAACTTCTGGAGATCTGCAGAATCACCCATCGCAATGAAGAAGCCTGCGCGGGTGCACTGGCTCTGGTCTCCTGCATTACCACCATCACGAGTGGACGATGGAATGGTCAGGGATCTTTGATTGACCTTATCATTGATGATGCTCCTGATTCTGCAGTAAAGCATCGCCTTATGGAATTAAGCCAATTGAAAAATGCCGGCATTGAAGCTGCCGCCAAGTGGGGGACCAGTGCTTTTGTTGTCGAGTCTGTTCCGTTTGCTATCTATGCAGCCGGACAAATAATGCATATCGGGCTGTTGAACATGTTCGATGCAATCATTGCTTCCGGTGGAGATACCGACTCGAATGCTGCTATGGCTGGTCAGATTGCGGGTACCCTTCTAGGGGCAGAAGCTATACCTCCTCCACTTATTCTTCGGTTCAAACAAATGGAAGAACATTCCCACATTCTGGAAATTATACAGAAGATGAAACCAATTCTTTCTTCCTAGCTCCCTCGTCAATTGCGTATTTCTTAACTTTTTTTAACACCCTCTACCCTCTCTTTATTTTCATCATAAATATTATTTTTGCAAATGAATGCCGCAAACCTGACTCCCGGCAAACATTGCTGGAAATTCAACCCTATCTTTGGCATCATTTAAATTCAGGCTTGTTTAACATCTAAACAAAATCGTAAGTATGACCGACATTAAAGAACTCAACGAACACATACAAAAGGAAAGTGCCTTTATAGATTTGCTGAACATGGAAATGGGCAAGGTCATCATTGGTCAGAAACATATGGTTGAACGACTGCTCATTGGGCTCCTTTCGAATGGACATATACTCCTGGAAGGAGTACCAGGACTCGCGAAAACCCTTGCTATCAAATCTCTCGCACAGTGTATTCAAGGTGAATTCAACCGGATCCAGTTTACTCCGGATCTGCTTCCTGCCGACCTTATAGGTACCTTAATCTATAGCCAGAAACAAGAACAGTTTAATGTCCGTAAAGGCCCTCTGTTTGCGAACTTCATCCTTGCCGATGAAATCAACCGTGCTCCTGCCAAAGTACAAAGCGCACTGCTCGAAGCCATGCAAGAAAGGCAGGTGACTATTGGTGATGAAACTTTTCGCCTCCCTGAGCCTTTTCTGGTTCTGGCTACCATGAACCCCATTGAGCAGGAAGGAACCTATCCTCTTCCCGAAGCACAGGTAGACCGCTTTATGCTCAAGGTGGTTATCGGCTATCCGAATAAAGAAGAAGAAAGGGCTATCATCCGGCAAAACATAGCCAAAGACTACCCCGTTCCTTCGCATGTCATCAATAAGGAAGATATTACAAAAGCAAGACAGATAGTGAGAGAGGTTTATATGGATGAGAAGATCGAGAAATATATTGTCGATATCGTTTTTGCTACGCGTTCTCCTCAGGATTATAAGCTGGATAAATTTCAACAACTGATCAGCTATGGCTGTTCTCCCAGAGCCAGCATCAATCTGGCGCTGGCCGCCAAAGCCTTTGCCTTTATCCGGCGCCGGGGATATGTGATCCCTGAAGATGTCCGTGCAGTCAGTCTGGATGTGCTCCGCCACAGAATCGGCCTGACCTATGAGGCCGAAGCAGAAAACATCACCTCCGAGCAGATTGTTCAGGAAATATTAAATGCCGTGGAAGTTCCCTGAAGATGGAAACAGTCGAATTGCTGAAGAAGGTACGAAAGATTGAAATCAAGACCCTGGGGCTCTCTAATCAGATTTTCTCAGGAGGTTACCATAGCGCATTTAAAGGCCGGGGCATGGCTTTCAGTGAAGTGCGCGAATACCAAGCAGGAGATGATATCCGCTCTATAGACTGGAACGTCACCGCTCGTTTTAACAGTCCATATGTCAAAGTCTTCGAAGAGGAACGAGAACTAACGGTTATGCTCCTTGCAGATGTGAGTGGCTCTGGAGCATTTGGAACAGTTAAACAATTCAAGCAGGATCTAATTACCGAACTGTCTGCTGTCCTTGCTTTCTCCGCACTTCAGAACAATGATAAAATCGGAATCATTTTCTTTAGTGATAAAATAGAAAAATATATTCCACCGAAAAAAGGAAGAGGTCATATCCTCCATATCATCCGCGATCTTATTGAATTTAAACCCGAAAATAAACAGACCAATATAGAGCAGGCCCTTCGCTACTTCGCTAATGTTACCAAAAAACGCAGCATCGCTTTTCTCTTATCCGATTTTATTGATCCCCGCATAACTGGCGCCTCCAGAAATAGTTTTGGAGATGCGTTGAAAATTGCCCGGCGCAAGCACGATCTGGTTGCCATCCAGCTATATGACAAAATGGAAAATACCCTGCCCGATATTGGCCTTGTAAAACTTCAGGATGAAGAATCAGGAGCATACCAATGGGTGGATACTTCCGATAAAAAAGTGAGAAATCACTACGTGGCTGCTGCGCTTCGCCGGCAGGATCAGCTGAAAAGTAATTTCATCAAAAGCGGGGTGAACTTTACTAGAATTGCAACTCATGAGTCCTATATTGAACCCCTGATGGCCCTATTTAAAAACCGTGTTTGATCCGCATATGAAAAGCTCTTACCTGTCTCTTCTGGTCACCCTCTCCCTGCTGAAGGCTGGCATTGGCATATCCCAGAACGTTCAGGTAAGCGCAGTACTCGACACTAATGCAATTCGAATAGGTGAGCAAGCCATAATCCACCTTCGGGTGCAGTCACCCAAGAACAACGGTGCATTGAAGATTTCCTGGCCTCTGGTTTCTGATTCCCTGATTAAGAGTATCGTGGTCATAAAGGTTTCAAAAATTGATACCACCAAGTTTCTGAAGAACAGCCAACCAACCATCCTTCAACAGGAACAGTCGCTTGTTATTACCTCATTCGACTCCGGCTACTATGCACTGCCCCCCTTTAAGTTTATTCTCAACAACGACAGCACCAAACCCCTCCTGACAGAAGCATTATTGCTTCATGTCCAGGGCATGCGTGTAGACACCACTCTCGCGATCAAAGACATCAAGCAGCCACTGAAGGAACCATTCAACTGGAGAGAACTTATACCCCTGCTCAAATGGGTGGCGTTGGTATTGGTGCTATTGGTTGGCACCGTACTCCTCGTACAATACTTATCACGCAGAAAACAAAAACCATTGAAACTAAAGGGGCCTGAAATTCCTCCCCACATTCAGGCGCTTGAAGCACTCCGAAAGCTGCAAGAAGCCAAGCTTTGGCAGGACAACAAACAAAAAGAATATCACAGTCGCCTTACGGATATCCTCCGCCTTTATATTGAACAACGGTTTCACATCAGTGCCATGGAGCAGACTTCCGACGAAATTCTAAACAGCTTCCGCAGCATTGCCATAGAGCCTGAAAATAAGGCCCGGCTGAAACAAATCTTGCTCCTCTCCGACATGGTCAAATTTGCAAAGCAACAGGCCATGTCCGACGAAAATGAAATGAGTCTGGATAATGCGATTGCTTTTGTGAGTGAAACACGAAGCGAACATAGAGCTTTCGAAACCAAACAGAATCCCCAGAACTGACCGTGACACTCCTTGATGACATAACTTTTGCGAACAGGTACCTCCTCTGGTTGCTCCTCCTTCTTCCTCTTTATCTGGGGTGGTACTTGTGGACAAACAAAAATCAGCAGGCAGAACTCCTTCTGTCTTCTCTGGAAAACCTGAAAGGGATTAAAGCATCTTTCCGCCTCTATCTAAGACATGTTCTTGTTGCGCTCCGTCTTATCACTCTTGCTCTTCTTATCATTATCATGGCAAGACCTCAGTCGAAATCGAACTGGAAAAACATCAGCACCGAAGGCATCAATATTATTATTGCGCTCGATATTTCATCCTCTATGATGGCCAGAGATCTGAAACCCGATCGCATTGAAGCTTCTAAAGCGGTGGCCATGGATTTTATTGACAACCGCCCCAACGACAGGATAGGTCTTGTGATCTTCAGCGGAGAAAGCTTTACACAATGTCCGCTCACCAGCGATCATGCGGTGGTGAAAAACCTTTTCTCCGACATCCACACCGGAATGGTAGATGATGGTACCGCCATAGGGATGGGGCTGGCCACTGCCGTGTCACGGATTGATACCAATGCAAAAAGCAATATCATTATTTTACTGACTGATGGAGTAAACAATCAGGGCGCCATCGATCCGCTCACCGCTGCAGATATCGCTCGAACCTATAAGACCAGGGTCTATACTATAGGACTGGGAAGTACCGGAAAAGCCCTGGCCCCGGTAGCCAGAGACGCAAACGGCCGATATCAATACGGGTATGTAGATGTAGAGATTGACGAAGAGATTCTTAAAAAGGTAGCGGCGATTACCGGTGGCAAATATTTCAGGGCAACAGATACGGATAAGCTTAAAAAGATATATCAGGAAATAGACAAGATGGAGAAGAACATAATAGAGGAAAGAGATTTTTCAAAGAAAAAAGAACTCTTCCTGCCCCTTGCAATTGTAGCATTGATTTCTTTGCTCCTGGAATTTTTATTAAAAAACACCGTTTTAAGAAGCATAACCTGATCATCCGTCTGGCGGAATGTAACTATGAGACTGGAACACTTACACTTTATATATATACTCGGGGCCCTACCCCTGTGTGTCTTCCTGTTCCTCCTTACCCTGCAATGGAAAAAGAAGAGCATTAAGCGCATTGGTGACACCAATCTTGTATGGAAGCTGATGCCTGATGTGTCTTCTGCGAAAACCAAATTCCGGTTCACCTTGTTTCTGCTTGTTTTGGCCTGTGTCATGACTGCCATACTCAACCCTCAGTCGGGCTCACGCCTTGAAAAGGTGAAACGGGAAGGAGCAAGGATTATCATCGCACTTGATGTATCCAACAGCATGAAAGCCGAAGACCTTATTCCTAACAGACTTGAAAGAGCTAAACAGGCTATAAGTATGCTGATTGATAAACTGAGAGGGGATGAGGTCGGACTTATCGTCTTCGCAGGAAAAGCTTATGTACAGCTTCCTATAACAACAGACTATGCTGCCGCAAAATTATTTCTAGAAAACATTGATACGGACCTGGTCCCCACTCAGGGAACATCACTTAGCTCCGCAATAGATCTGGGAGTCGAATCCTTTGGTCCTGAAGAAGGCAAAAACAAGGCCTTGATCATTATCACTGATGGTGAAGACCACGAAGGTGGAGTGATAGAAGCCGCAGCTCAGGCTCTGAAGAAGGGCGTGGTGATTCACACCATCGGGCTAGGGTCTCCGGATGGCGTACCGATCCCTGCCTTCATCGGAAAAATCAAGAACGGGTTTCGGAAAGACAAAAACGGTGCTACCGTCATTACAAAACTCAACGAACAGGTGCTCCAAGAAATAGCAGTCACTGGCCATGGGTTCTATATTCATGCATCAAACACGGAACTTGGATTAAACAAACTCCTGGATGAAATTAACCGCCTCGACAAAACAGAGCTTCTGGTCACTAAGTATTCTGATTACGATGACTACTTTCCTTATTTCATATGGGTTGCATTCTTCCTGATCTTATCTGAAGGCCTGATCTCAGAAAGAAGAAGTAAATTGTACTCCCGTTTAAATCTGTTCGGAGAAGAAAAATGAAACAACCGGGTAAATTCATGTTTGGAAATGAGAATAGCCTGGGGCTGCTCTTATGCTTTCTTATGCTTTGCTCTGGGATAAGGGCACAGGAAGAAAAGAAGTATCTGAGAGATGGTAACAAGGCTTACGAAGCAGGTAAATATAAAGAAGCTGAAGACCAGTATCAGAAATCTGTAGAGGTGAAACCAGACAACCTTAAAGGTGCTTTTAACCTTGGAGACGCATATTATAAACAAGGGAAATATAAAGAAGCTGCCGCTAAGTTTGAAGAACTTACCAAAACCATCACCGGAAACGATAAGCTAAGCGCTGAAGCTTATCACAATCTTGGCAATGCCCTTCTTAAGGATAAAAAGTATGATGAGTGCATCAACGCTTACAAAAAAAGTCTTTCTCTTAACTCAACAGATGATGACACCCGCTACAACCTGTCTTATGCCCAACAAATGCTGAAACAACAACAGCAAAAGCAAAACAAAGACAATAAGGATAATAAAGACAAACAGAAAGACAAGAAGAAAGATCCCGACAAGGATAAAGACAAAAAAGACAACGGTAACAAGCCCAAGGACAAGCAAGACCAGGACAAATCAAATAAAGACCAACAGAATCAGGTATCAAAAGATGCGGCAAAAAAAATGCTGAAGGAGGTAAACAATAATGACAAGAAAGTACAGGCCAAACTCAAGAAACAAAAGGAGGCCGGAGTTCCTGTAAAAATTGAAAAGGATTGGTAAAACCCTATTTATGAAATCTTGTTTTTTGCTTTTTATTTGCTTCCTCTTTTCGACTCTGGGGTTTTCCCAGGGGCTGAGCGCCAGCATAAATAAGAATCGCGTTGCCGTCAATGAAACGGTAGATGTAACGTTTTCCTTTTCAGGAAACGGCACCGGGTTTCAGGCGCCTTCGTTTGCAGACTTCAATGTTCTTTCGGGTCCGAACAACTCTCAGGCTGTTCAAATAATCAATGGCAGAATGTCTCAGTCTACATCCTATTCGTATTACCTAAGTCCAAAGAAGGAAGGCAAGTTGGTCATCAGCCCGGCATCAATAACTCTTGGAGGAAAAAAGATTGAATCAAACAGCATTACGATCGAGGTTACTAAAACCTCGACTTCAGGAAAAGGTAAATCAGACCAGGGGGCAAACGACAACCTGTTTGTCAAAACCAGCGTGAGCAAACAGAAGGTTTACTTGGGCGAACTGGTAACTATTTCTTATAAAGTGTACGCCCGGGTAAATCTGGTCGGTTTCCGGAATGCAAAGATGCCTTCCTACACAGGATTCTGGTCGGAAGACCTGAAATCACCTTCAACCTATTCAGTAACAAAAGAAACTCTAAACGGACTTCAGTACTCTGTGGTCGAGTTCAAAACGACTTGCCTGTTTCCGCAGAAGAGCGGCACCCTGCCTGTCGATCCGATAGAGATCGACGCTATAGTAAGGCAGCAGAGTCGATCTGCTGACCCCTGGAACATCTTTTCTATGGGAACGGAAGATGTGGAGTATAAGCTCAACGGAACTCCAATAAAAATAGAGGTGGTTCCATTACCCGAAAAAGGAAAGCCTTCCGGGTTCTCGGGGGCTGTGGGTCAGTTTTCGATGAATGCTCAGATGAATAAAAACACGGTGAAAGCGAATGATGCTGTTAATCTCAACGTCAGTGTCACCGGCAAGGGAAACATCAACCTCGTCGATATTCCTAAGTTCCAGATTCCTCCGGATATAGAGAGCTATGACCCTAAAACAGCTGAGAATATTACGGTGAAAGTAGGGGGCGTTGAGGGAACCAAATCTGCGGAATATGTACTTATTCCCAGACATCACGGAAGCTACAAGATAGAGCCTACAGAGTTCAGCTACTTTGATCCGGTTAAAGAAGGCTATGTTACCCTCCGTTCCCCCGAATTTGATCTAGAGGTGGAAAAGGGCGAAGGCGAAAGCTCCTCCGCCGGTGATCTTGCTTCCGGTGGAAATAGAAATGAAATAGCCATTATTGGTAATGATATCCACTATATCAAAAACACCCCGGGGCTGCTCCGTCAAAAAGGAGAGCACTTTTATGACTCCACTGCCTTTCGGTTAGGATTTTTGGCTCCTGGGCTTGGATTTCTTCTTTTTCTTCTCCTATGGAAAAAACAAAAAAAAGACCAAAGTGATCTAAAACTCGTTAAAAGCAAAAAGGCAACACGTATGGCCCAAAAGAGGCTGGCACAGGCGTCTTCCCATATGCAGACCGGGAACAAAGAAAAATTTTATGAGGAGATCTCTCGTGCACTTTATGGTTATCTGAGCGACCGGCTCTTTATGCAGGTTGCTGATCTGTCAAAAGACTTCATTGAGGCGACGCTGGAACGTTTTGATGTGTCTGCCTCAATCCGACAGGAGTTGAGCTCCATCCTCGACTCCTGCGAATTTGCCCGTTATGCTCCTACTGTTGCACAAGGAAACCTGAAACAAATTTATGATCAAAGTATATTACTCATTACCAAACTCGAAAATGAGATAACTAAGGCCGGGAAGCTTTCTTAATGACCCCTAGCATGAAACAACTATTCGCCTTCTTCTGTTTTTTGTTTCTCTCCATTAACCTTTTTGCGGGAGCCGAAAAAGCCTTGCTCGATTCTGCAAACAAGGCTTATTCCAAAAAAAACTATCCCGCCTCAATCGCTTTTTATGAAAAAGTGCTTGCCAAAAATGTAGAAGCCCCGGAAATCTATTATAACCTTGGAAATGCCTATTTCAAAAACCGGAATCTGCCCCTCGCCATTCTTAACTACGAACGGGCAAAAAAAAGAAAGCCGGAAGACGAGGACATTGCCTTTAACCTAAAAATGGCTAATCAGTTAATAGCGGATAAAATAGAAAGTCCGGAGATCCATTTCTTATCTGCACAGCGATCTCGCCTATTGAATACATGCACAGAGAAGACTTGGTCGCTTTATAGCCTTGGCTCTTGGATGATTTTTCTTTGTCTACTGATGATCTATTTCGTTTCTGGTCGCACAGGGATTCGTCAGCTCTCTTTGGGATTTTCCCTCCTATTCCTCCTTCTCTCGCTCTCCACCTTTTTTCTGGCAAGAGAATGTTTTAAGGACTCGGTAAAGCAAGAGGAAGCCATCATTTTGGCCCCGAATATCACCGCCAAAGGATCTCCCGATAACAAGGGTACAGACCTGTTTATCCTTCATGAAGGATCAAAGGTTACCTTGCTCCAGAGCAGCGGAGAGTGGTACGAAATAAGGCTTAACAATGGTCATTCGGGCTGGCTTCCGAAGACTGCATTAGAGACAATCTGATCGGTACGGTATGCTCTTCCGGCATCCGGAATGAGCCGGACTTGATTCTCCCCCGTTCTTTAAGAACAATAGTGTCTTTCTGCAACTCTTCTGTAATACTTGATTATATTAGCATCATAAGAAGAAAATTAATTTATATTTGTTGCAGACAACCACAAATGGTTATCCAACGCTAACCCCAAAACAAATCATTATGGCAAAAAAGACCGCAAAAAAAGCAGCTAAGAAGGCAGTAAAAAAACCAGCTAAGAAGGCAGCCAAAAAGGCACCTGCAAAAAAAACCGCCCGTAAACCAGGTGCAGGACTTATGAAACCTTACACTCCAAGCGCCGACCTGGCAGCAGTAGTAGGCAACAAAGCTATGCCCCGTACAGAGGTTGTTAAGAAACTTTGGGTTTACATCAAAGCCAACAAGCTGCAGGATGCCAAGAACAAACGCATGATTAATGCAGATGCTAAACTGAAACCTATCTTCAGTGGCAAAGGACAAGTATCTATGTTTGAGATGGGCAAGCACCTCTCCAAACACCTGAAATAGGTCTATCTCATACCAATTCGAACCCCGAAGCCTGCTCTGTCTCTTCGGGGTTTTCTTTTCCCCTGTTATCAACTTGTTCAGAACATTTACCCCTTGGAACTTGCACGGACAGCGGATTTCTTTACTTTAGCATCTTTAAATCCAAATTAACCTAAAAATCAACAAACGCATGAACAAGTCAGAACTCATTGATTCAATTGCATCAGAAGCAAAAATTTCCAAAGCAGACGCAGGAAGAGCCCTGGATGGTTTTATCAACGCTACTACTAAGGCCCTGAAAAAAGGTGACCGTGTTGCTCTCGTTGGATTCGGTTCTTTCTCTATCAGCAAGCGTGCTGCAAGAAAAGGTCGTAACCCACAGACTGGAAAGGCAATCCAAATCAAAGCTAAGAAAGTAGCCAAATTTAAAGCTGGTGCTGATCTTGCTAAGACAGTAAATAAGTAATCCTTTTTTTACCGTTTTGTTAAAGCCCCTTGCTGTTGGCAAGGGGCTTTTTCTTTTGCCCTCCCCTCCGCATCTTTCCCGGTTCTGAAACATTTCTATATCTTCACAAAATCAATTCTCTGTATCGATGAACAAACAAATGACTCTGGACGAGATTCAGGACTTCAAAGGAAAGTACCCCAAACAACTTTGGTTCTTGTTTCTTTCCGAAATGTGGGAACGCTTTTCGTTTTATGGTATGAGGGGCATGCTCACCATATTTATGGTCGAGAAACTTTTACTGACTGAAAAAGAATCTCAGTTACGCTACGGTGCAACTCAGGCTTTTGTCTACACCTTGGCATTTGTAGGTGGCCTATTTGCAGATAAGATTCTGGGGTTTCGCAAATCTCTTTTCTGGGGCGGCTTTCTGATGATTGTGGGTAGCTTTACCCTAGCCTTTTCCCCTGTTAGTCTTTTTTATATCGGGATCAGTTTCACCATCGTCGGTACCGGCTTTTTCAAACCAAATATCTCCACCATGGTTGGAGCTCTTTATAAAGAGGGAGACCCGCGACGTGATGCTGGCTTTTCTCTGTTTTATTCTGGAATCAATATTGGTGCTCTGTTAGGAGGAATTCTTTGTATTTGGGCGGCAGATACTTTTTCCTGGAATATTGCGTTCGCCCTTGCAGGAATTTTTATGGTCTTTGGCTTGGCCATCTTCGTTTTTACTCAAAACAAAATTGGTCCCATCGGACTTTCTCCTCTATCCGATAATCTGAGCAAACAGAGAAAACTGACCTATGAAGTAGCTGTTTATTTGGGCTCCCTCGCCATCATCCCGCTCATTCTTATCCTTGTCAGGAAAACAGAATATACCGACTTGTTTATGTACACGGTAGGCCCCTTAACCCTTCTCTATCTCCTTTGGGAAATGCGCAAATTTTCTCTTGCTGAAAACAAAAAACTTATTGCCGCCCTGGTGCTGATTCTTTTTTCAATCTTTTTTTGGGCTTTCTTTGAACAGAGCGGAGGTTCTTTAAGTCTGTTTGCCAGACACAATCTGAGCAAGTATCTTCTCGGCATTCCAATGAACCCGAATGCTGTTAACAATGGAGCCAATTCTGTTTTCGTTATTGTTTTCAGTCCTCTGGTTGGTTTGGCCTGGCTCTGGCTTTACAAGAGAAAACTGGAACCTAATACCATCGTAAAGTTTGGGTTGGGCTTTCTGTTTGTTGGGCTTTCTTTTTACGCCTATTATGCCACCCGATTTTTTGCAAATAGTCAAGGCATAACCTCTCTCAACATCTTTACTTTTGCTTGTTTCGTCGCTACCCTTGGCGAGCTCTGCCTCTCCCCTATCGGTCTTTCAGCAATGACTAAACTATCACCCCGGCCTCTTCAGGGAATTATGATGGGTCTCTGGTTTCTTGCAAGTGCATATGGACAATATTTGGCTGGAATTTTTGGTGCAGATATGAGTTTGGACAATAAGGACGCCTCTGCTACAGAGAAACTTTTCGCTTATACGGACGGCTATAAACACCTGGCCATCTATGCCCTGATAGCTGGTGTGGTTATGATTCTTATCTCACCGCTAATCAAAAAACTGATGCAGGAAGTAAAATAAATCGGTAAGAAATAGCCGAAACTCAAATTTTCTGAAGGCCCATCAGAAGATCCTGAAGCAACTGTTCCCCGTCTTCTATTCCAATATAAAATCTCACCATATTCCAGGGCAAGGGGTTTTCAAAACTTTTGGAGGCGGCAAGTGCACATAGCGGAAAGGCTAAAGATTCATATCCACCCCACGAGGTTGCAATAAGAAATCGTTGCAGCGAATCCACAAAGCGCTCCACCCCCTGTTCGTTCTCCACCTTAAGCATTATAGAAAACAAGCCGCCCCCTTGCTTCATTTGTTTCTTTGCAAGAGCAAGCTGTGGATTGCCAGGCGCAAAAGGATAATAAATTGCCTCTACCCTTTCGTGATTCTCCAAAGCTGTAACAATTTTTAATGCGCTTTCTGCACTCCTGTTAATCCGGAGCTCAAGCGTCCTCATTCCTCTTATCATTAGCCATGCATCATGCGGAGAGATTATTGCTCCAAGCGTCATATACTCTTCCGCAAGCATTTTTTGAATCCGTTCGCGACTCCCGCAAACGACTCCTGAAACTACATCACTATGACCACTTAAATACTTAGTCCCGGAATGTACGATCAGATCTGCACCCATCGAAGCTGGTGTTTGATTTAATGGAGAACTGTAGCTATTGTCAATAATGGTGATGAGCCCTCTACTCCTTGCCAATGTCGTTAACTCTTCGATGTCCTGCATTTCAAACGTAAGCGAATTGGGGCTTTCCAAATAAACGATACGGGTATTCCCCTGGATAGCCATATCAACAGCCGACGCTTCGCTTGCGTCAACAAAGCTTACGGTCACACCAAACTTTACCAAGTATTTGCTAAGCAAGGAGGCTGTCCAGCTATATGGCTTTTGAACACAGATCACATGGTCGCCTTGTTTTGTTGTGCTCATAACTGCTGCAGCCACCGCTGCGCTTCCGCTTGAGAATACAAGCGCATCTTCTGTGCCTTCGAGGGCTGCTAGCTTTTTCCTTAGTGTACCTACGGTCGGGTTAAATCCCCGGGTGTAAAAAGGTTCCTCTAGCTCGTGTTTCAATTTTTCTCTCAGCGCCGAAACACTTGGCGTCGAAAAGTTTACTGTTTGAAAAATAGGAGGGGATACAGCTCCATAATATTCTTCACGCTCTTCCCCGAGGTGATTAAGTATATGGGATAAATCTCTTGAGTCTGTTTTCATCTTTATTCTCTATATAATGGGGCTAGAGGACTTTTTTGCTTAATGTGGTGTATTACAGTTGATTATAACAAATAAACAATCTTTGCCACTCTTCAAATTTGATTCTCTCCGTTATTTTTTTCCTTATAATCGAATTTTTTAAAGATAAAGAATGCTGTTATAATTAGAAAAATAAATCCAACGATATGGTTCCAGCCTAGCGCTTCTGTATTAAAGAAGATCGTTGAGAATATTACAAATAGGCCAAGCACAAATATCTCTTGGATTACTTTCAGTTCTACTAAAGAAAATGGACCACCGTTTGTTTTTATAACCAATTCTATTTGCGGGCACCTGGAAACAATATTTAAATAATGCAATACCCCAACTCATTAGAATGATAGAAATCAAACCAAGATTTTCGCTCCATTTCATCCGACTAAATTTTTAGTGGCCATACAGGTTAAGGCCATAAATGTGTTTGAAAAGACAAAAAGTACTATTCGTATATATTGCCTTCGTAGTTGTCTATTTTAAGTGCAAAGGAAACAAAATTTTTCTTGCTCTTATTTATCTTCTTCCTGCTTTTGGGGCTGGTTCATTAAGTATATAATAATATATTATCCGGTTTTTGTTTCACTTGAAATAATTTAATTAGCAGATTAAAAAAATCGTTCTGGTGAAGAATGCGTACTATATTTTGGTGGAGATTGTATTAGGTTTAATGTTTCACGTGAAACATTAGCAGTGCATCCCGGTTGTTCTTCAAACGAGAGCAAAAAAAGGCCCTTTCGGGCCATTTGACAATAGAACAAAGGAGCCCTATGCCTTTTTCAGGATATAGATTTGACTGGAGCTGGTGAGGCCTTTCGCGCCAACATTCAAGTTAGAAAGAGCACCTTGAAACAAGGCCCTAAGGATACGGGGCTTTCCTGACTTGTACTTTTCACTTAGCATGCTTACGTAATAAGAATCAAACTTCATGGGAAGAATTGATTTGATTGTAAAGCCATGTTTGCTGAATAAATTCTCGATATCTCCTGGCGAAAAGTGATACAAATGACGGGGAACATCATACGCTGCCCAAAACTCTTTGTAGTGTTTCGCGTCTTTCGATTCGCAATTAGGCACAGCAATCAGGACAACACCGTTTGATTTAAGAAGTCGATGAAGGTCTTTAATCCTGTCTATCAAGCTAGGAACATGTTCTAAAACATGCCACATAGTTATAATATCATAGGAAGTAGAGGGTAATTTGTTCATTTCTTCTTCAGAAAAAACAGACAGACCGAAGTTCTTTTTGGCTTGGGCGGCCGCCATTTCGCTCGGTTCAACTCCATTTCCTTTCCACCCAGAAGAGATACAAGCATTAAGAAACTCTCCAGTTCCACAACCAATATCTAGGATTTGACCGACAGGCGACTCCTCATTAATCTGAGCCACCTTCCCTTTGATTGTATGAGCTCGGACTTTTTTATAGAGCCAGTTTATTAATCCTTTACTAGAATTGGAGTGCGATATATAGTCCTCAGACAGATAATACCCGCCTAGTTTGTGTGCTTCGGGACGGGGATTTGTGAACCGAAAACCACAGGACACACAACGAACAATGGAAAATGTTTCACGTGAAACGGTATAGTCTTTACAACTTAAGAATGGCAAAAAATCACCGCTATTGCAAATCGGGCAGCTTTTCAGGGTATCCATAGAGGGGCCGTATAAATGAAAAATTGAATTTTATTCTTTGCCGAGGAAGATGTTACACGTGAAACATTAACGACCAAGATAAACCATCAAAATAGAGATGTCAGAAGGGGAAATGCCTGAAATACGAGAGGCTTGTCCAATTGTCATTGGTTGAATTTTACAAAGTTTTTCTCTTGCCTCGTTCGAAAGGGATGTCAATTGAGAATATTCAAAGTCGGCACCAAGCTTGATGTTTTCTAGCCGTAATATTTTCTCCGCCACTTCATGTTCCTTCACAATATATCCTTCATATTTCATTAGGATCTCGGCCTCATCAATTGTCTCTTTATCGTATTTTAAAATATAGTCCTTGAAAGCAGGGTTATTGGACGCGAAGTCAAGAATGGTAATATCTGGCCTTGTCAATACTCCAAACATCTTAACTTTTTGGGTGATTAGGCTTGAGCCAAATATTTCAAGGGTTGGGTTAATTTCTTCCGGGCTGATACTCTCCGATTTAAAATGCTGAATAATCTCGCTCGTTCCCAATAGCTTCTCTTCAACCCGTTCCATTTGCTCTCTCTTCGCTAGGCCGAGATCGAAAGCTCTTGGCGTTAGCCTGATGTCGGCATTATCCTGCCGTAAAAGTATCCTATATTCCGCACGGGAGGTAAACATACGATAAGGCTCATCGGTCCCTTTAGTCACCAGATCATCAATTAAAACACCTATATAGGCTTCTGAACGTCCAAGAATAAATGGATCTGATTCTGTGATTTTAAGATGCGCATTAATTCCTGCCATCAATCCTTGGCAAGCCGCTTCTTCATAACCCGTAGTTCCATTAATTTGGCCTGCAAGGTATAAATTTGGCAAGGTCTTCGTCTCTAAGGTAGGCTGAAGCTGCTGTGGAGGAAAATAATCATATTCAATAGCATATCCCGGTCTAAACATCTTACTTTTTTCGAAGCCGGGAATCCTCTTAATTGCCTCATACTGAGTTGTTTCATCTAGGAATGTGGAAAATCCATTTAAATATATTTCAACAGTATCCCAACCTTCGGGTTCCACAAATAGCTGATGTCTAGATCTTTCCGCAAAACGAGTAATCTTATCTTCAATGCTCGGACAATATCTTGGCCCTAGCCCCTTTATCCGCCCCGAAAACATGGGAGATTTTTCGAAGCCAGTCCTTAACAATTCATGAACAGCTTCGTTAGTATAGGCAACATAACAAGGTAACTGTTTGGTGAGTGGCTTAGTTTTTCCCGAGAAGGAAAATTTTCCCGGTGTTTCATCCCCCGCCTGTAGTTCCATTTTTGAATAGTCCAGGGAGCGTCCATCGATTCTCGGAGGAGTTCCGGTTTTCATGCGTCCACCTACCATTCCGAGATTTACCAGTTGCTCCGTAATTCCTGTCGCCGATTTTTCACCTGTCCTTCCTCCTCCAAACTGTTTTTCTCCAATATGAATGATTCCATTAAGAAATGTACCATTTGTAAGGACCACCGCTTTAGATCTAATCTTAATATCCAAACCAGTAACAATGCCACAACAGCGTCCGTTTTCAATCAACAAACCCTTGACCATATCCTGGAAGAAATCAACATTCGGAGTGTTCTCCAACATTTGTCTCCATTCTTGGGCAAAAAGCATTCTGTCGTTCTGGGTTCTGGGGCTCCACATTGCTGCTCCCTTCGATTTATTAAGCATCCTGAACTGGATCGCCGACCTATCACTTACAATACCTGAATAGCCCCCTAAGGCATCTATTTCGCGAACAATTTGACCTTTTGCGATACCTCCCATAGCTGGATTGCAACTCATCTGGGCGATGGTCTGCATATTCATCGTAACCAGCATAACCTTCGACCCCAGATTAGCTGCCGCTGCTGCTGCCTCACATCCGGCATGCCCTGCACCTACCACTATCACATCATATTCTGAAAACATTTGAATTCGCTTTTTTTGAAAGGGGGACAAATTTAACAATTTTTTCTCTTTCTTTCTGTTACCTACTTGATAATTAGACGTATTAGAAGGGGGGATTAGAGAATAATCACCTTCAACCTAAAATTGCGTCTGGCCAAGATCGCATAGGGTGCTGAGGAATAGGTGTCTATATAAAGCAAATCCAGCACAGGTAGGTCTGCGAGACAGGAAGCCAAGGTCCCGACATTTCCACTGTAGGCGATGTCTAGTTCCTGAAGATTCTCCATTTGGCAAATTTCAGGAGGAATGGAAGGAAGTGAATTCTTGCCAATAAATAAAAATTTCATTTTTTTCAATTTTCCGATCGACGAGGGAATAGACGAAATAACATTATGATCTAAATAAAGCTGTTCAAGTTTTATACATTTCCCTATTCCGCTTGGTATTTTTTCAAGATTGTTATAGGAAACAAATAATTGCTCAAGATTGACAAGCCCCTCAATTTCTTCAGGCAATGCTCTTAACCTGTTATCCTTTATAGATAACTCCTTAAGCATTGTTAACTTTCCAACAGAGGTTGGCAATAGCGTCAAACGATTACTGCTTAATAAAAGGTGCTCAAGCGATCCAAGGTCACCAATTTCGACGGGAAGCTCTACAAGCTTATTCCGAAAAATATTCAGTCTCTTCAGTTTCTTTAGTAGGCCTAGTTCCTTTGGAAGAAAAAGTAAGTTGTTATTGTTGAGTTCAAGCTCTTCCAGATTAACAAGTCTGCCGATCTCCGGGCCCAGGCTATCCAGTCCTTTGTAAGAAAGTTTTAAATGAT